>Ga0172381_10004097_pt1 | contig 15184 bp, 33 predicted proteins | sample Leawel6488metaG_FD_119754 | JGI IMG/M metagenome (GOLD analysis project Ga0172381, IMG submission 119754) | Leachate microbial communities from a municipal landfill in Southern Ontario, Canada - Leachate well 64-88 metaG | ecosystem: Engineered > Solid waste > Landfill > Unclassified | place...
CTGAAACAGGAGATATAATTAATAATATAAATTTAGGTATAGGTGTAAGAGTTCCTGCACCTACTACTCTACCTTTCAACGGCTCAATCGACGACGTAGAAATCTATTCAAGAGCATTATCCCCAACTGAAATAACAGCACAATATAATTTAGGCAGAGGAAAATATGCGATAGATAATACTGGTTTAGTCGCACAATATTCAGGCAGAGATTTTTTGAATACGACAAGCAATCCTACTTTAATACTTGATACGAACCATGTTACTAATGGGAAGGTTAATATGAGTGTGGGGTTTGATGGCGTGAATGATTATGTTAAATTACTTACAACTACAATAAATACTAATCCTTCTACTTATTCTTTTAGTGCTTGGATAAATCCTCAAACAAATCCACAATATAAGAATATTTTAGATTTTGGTGATGGAAATTTAAATCAGAGAGTTCAATTATACTTAGATGGAACTATACTTATATTTAAAATAGGAAAATCCGATGGCTCAGCAGTTGTATCAACAGGTGCGAGTATAACCCCCAATGTTTGGTCTTATGTAACTGCTATAAATAATGGAACAAATAATAATCTTTATGTTAATGGAAATTTAGCACAAAGTTTGCCTATAGTTTCAGCATGGGATTTTTCAGCAAATAATAAAACAATAGGAAGTTTATTATTTAATGGTGGAGGTAATTATATCTGGAATTTCAACGGCTCAATAGACGATGTAAGAATATACAATCGTTCTTTAAGTGCAAATGAGATAAGCACATTATACGCAGGAGGACATGGAACAGAAGAAATAACAAGCGGACTTGTAACATTAAATAGTCCAGCAGATGGAACAATAGTTTATAATAATCCGCAGACTTTTAGTTGTTCTGCATTTGTGACTGGGGGAGCGGTAGTAATGAATATTAGTCTTGTTAAAAATTCATCAGGAGTATTCAAAATAAATGAAACCAATTATGGTGGAACATATGGAATATATATAAATGAGACATATAATTGGGGTATATCAAGCACATGGGGAGGGGTAGTAACAACTAACGGAACGGGATTAGGAACAACTTTAATGTATAATGTAAGTAATAAATACATAGATAAAATAGGAATAAGAGCAGGAAAAGTAGACGGAAGGACGGTAGTAATGAACGCATATTTTACTTACAATGATGATAGTTTAAGTAGTGCCGTTTCAATAAATCTTCCTAACGGAGTAGGAACATACACAGAATATCTAAATCCTAATTCAAATAAAACTGTAAAAAGATTAACATTTAATGCAACAGGAGTAGATAATAATTATGCTTACGCAAGTAATATCTCTATCCTATTAAGGGGAATGAATACAGTAACATTTAGTAAGAATATCACAAACGCATTTATCTGGTCATGCCTAGCATGTGATAGCGATGGAGAATGTGGTTATGCAGAGAATAGAACAATAAGCAGAGATGTTACTGCCCCAGTTGTAAGTATCTTATATCCAACGGGAACAATACCTTACGCTTATCTAGGACAGAATATAAGCCTTAATTATTCAGTAACAGATTTGGGAAATTTATCAGTATGTTGGTATAATCATAACGGGACAAATATTACTACTCCTTGCAATAATAATTCTACAATAATTCTAACGACGAATAAGAATATTACGATTTATGCAAACGATAGTTTTAATAATGTTGGAAGTGTGTTTGGGAATTGGGATTATACCTATTTTGAATATAATCAAACATATTCAGCAACAGCTTATGAAACATCTACAGAAAGTTTTTATATAAATATTACCTATAATAGTTCTTCTTATGGAGTTACAGCAATATTGAATTATGATGGGATAAATCATACTGCAATAAACATTGGTTCTGGAGATAATGGGATATTCTTAGCAACAATAACTATCCCCCTAATAAATGTAAGCGCAAATAAAACTCTTTTCTGGTATATTAACGGTCTTGCTGGTGCAAGTTATACTCAAATAGTTAATCCAATAATATTGCAGTTGTGTAATTCTACTTATAATATTAGTTCTCTAAATTTTACATATTATAATGAAGCAAATCTACTTCCATTAAATGCAACAGCGAATAATACTATTATTAAAGCTACATATGATTTCTGGATTGGTGATGGAAGCATTAAAAAGCCTTATTCTTATCAGAATTTAACTTCTACTACAAATAGTTTTTCTTTCTGTATAAGTCCACCATCACTAAACATGACAATAGATCTAACAATGGAATATGGAGCAACTGATTTTCTAGATAATAGTTACGAACTTCAAAATAGTGTTATATCTAATGTAACAAGGAATATAACTCTCTATCTTCTTCCAATCAATCTTGGAACGAAGTTCATACATACTTTAAGAAGAGGTATCGACTTTATTCCAAATACTCTTGTAAGTATAGATAAATATTTTGTTGGGGTTGGTCAATGGAGAAATATTGGAATAAGAAAGACAGATAATACTGGAAGATTTGTTCAGTTTTTAGAACTAGATAAAAATTATAACTATACTGTTCAAAATGATAATGGAAGTATCATTGCTTCAATAGAGAATACTGCGATATGTCTTACTACCCCATGTGAAATAACATTGCAGATTGATACTGCTTCATCAACTGTATTTAGCGAGATGGAAGCATACATAGCACAGAATGTTATATATTCTCTTACTTATAATAAAACTATAAAGATGGTTAATTTAGACTTTAATGACTTAACTGGAACTGCACATTACTGGAGAATGTGGGTATACAAACCTTACTTTGGTAATGAAACTATGGATACTATCTGCAATATAACTTCTTATACTGTAAATGGGAGTATGATATGCAATACTACTGGATATTACGGAGATATTATTGCAAGAGTTTATATTTCAAGAAGTCCAGAAGTTATTGTAAGTTTTTTAACATTTCTTAATGAAGATAGAACAGAAGCATTAGGAACAAGTGGATTACTTGCTTGTGTCTTAATACTTCTTGTAATAATCTTTACTGCATCAAGAAGTGCTACTGGTGCATTGATTATGATACCATTTGGGCTTGTTATACTTAAATTTCTTGGATTCTTGCCACTATCATGGGGGACAGTGGTAGGTATTATTGTCTTTTTGATAATAATAATCGCAAAGATGAAAGCATGAGAGCAACAGAATATGTATTTTTAGTAATTGTGATAGGAATATTTGCAATAGTTATGGGGATGTTTGCAACTGATTTAGATAAAGTTTATACGGATACGCATATAGATAATAATTTTAGTCAATATAATGACTTTCAAGATGTAGCAAATCAAGCTAATAAAACCTTTGAGAATTTTAAGACATTAGGTAACGACGAGAAATCATGGTTTCAAAAGATTGGTGCAGGAATAGTTGCTATTCCTTATGCTGTTATTTCTTTTCCAATAATGATTGGAATGGCGATTGTAACATTAACTAAGTTCATGGGAGGAGGACTTGTTGGTTTCGTTCCGACGGCAATAATCTTTGCATTATTAGCGATGCTAATCGTAGAAATTGTTAAGAGAATGTTAGAATTTTTTCAAAGAGCAAGAGCATAATTTATTACTTTAAAATGACAACTAAACAAAAAATAAATAAAAAATGACAACAACATTAGACCCAATAGACACAAGTTTTGAACAACTCGATGTTGCTAATTTAATTCCCAGCTTCTTTAAGTGGTTGGGCGGGGGTGCTTTAAATCTTCAAAACGGAGGATATTTTGGAATAGGATTCTTATTAATCATTGCTTTTATAAGTCTTCTAATCTACAAGTCAGAAGGCATTGCAAAAGGCATGATGGTTTCTTCAATGGTAACGGCAATATCTGCATTATTATTCTTAAAGATGAATTGGATTAATAATTTTGTTTTTACTTTGCCACTAATTTATGTCGGTGTTGCATTATATTATTTATTCTCGCATACGAGTGAGTATGAGAGTTAAATTCTAAAACATAAAGTTTATATAATAATAAATGTTATTTATGTTTTGGTTGTCATAAAAAGTTAAAGTATAAACTTTAAATACTTGTAAGAATAAAGAACAATATGAACAGAATTGATGAATTAAAAGCACAGATAAGAAGAGAAAGAAATATAGGGGCAAGTATGAAAGAAATGCGAGAAATACAGAATGAGAAAGAAAGACTTGAAGGAGAACTTATAAGATTGAAAAGGGAGAACAAGTATGGTTTATCTAAGAAAAAAGAAACTATCTCTAAGATAGGGAATAATTTAAAGAAACTTGGTGGTCAGTTTATGGGTTATGCAAGAGAAGCACAGAAAGTTCAAGATCAAAAAAGGAAAGAAGGGGGATTAGGACTTTTCGGATGACAGATTTAGGTAGTGCATTCGGTATGCTTGGTCAAGTAGTAGTTCTTGGGGCAACAATAAGAGTTCTTGATGATAGTTTGTGGCATCTTGGGAAAAAGAGGAAGAAAAGTAAATCGTCATTGGGGTTGTTTAGATAGGATGACAACTAATAGTGATGTTAGGAAATTTTTAAATTTTGGTTCTAAAAGTGTGTATGGCAAGAAATATTCTAAATTAAATATCACCCAAGCAAGGAACATAAGAAAAATGGGATTAAAAGCAATCGATGATGAAAATGAAAGATTAGAAAAAAAAATAAGCAAAAGTAAAGGTTTAGGATTATTCAAATTATAATGTCAAAGCAAGAAGTCATCTGCAAGAAATGCAACAAGCAAATTGAAGATGATGAAGTAAGAGTAACTTGGAAAGAACATTCTTTAAAACCGATTTCTATTGAACTTGAACTAAACTTCCATCGAGATTGCTGGTTGGAGCATTATAATGAATCTCTTGATAAGAAAGTTCAATTTATGGCAAAGAATATTTTAAAATCTGCACAACCGATGATAAAAGATTTTGCAGATAGATACGGGGGGATTGCAGCATGATAAAAATAAGGGGGTGTAAGTTTAGTAAGAAAGAATTAAGATTGGGAGCGCCTATTGAAATGGAACATACCAAATCAAGAAAAACAGCAATGAGAATTGCTAAACAACATCTTTGTGAATTCCCACATTATTATTCTAAGGGATTGATACCTATGGAAAAGAGGTTAAGTAAAAAATGATTGCTTGGTGTTGTAAATGCAAATCAAAACAAGAAATGAAAGATGTTACTATTGGCAAGACTGCTAAGAATGTTCCGATGGTTAAAGGATTGTGTTCGGTATGTGGTTGCAAGATGTGCAAGATTGGGAAAACGGAATAGTTGTTGTCAAGAAAAATGGTAACAAACATTTAAATAATATTAAAATAGATTAATTATTACCAACGAGGTTGGGAAAGAGATGAAGATGATGAAAGAAAACAAATTTAATATATTCAAAGGAAAGAAAGTTTTTATAGTTCTAAAATCTGGAATGATTTATAATGGTGTGATTAATGAAACAACCGAATCATTTATTTTTCTTCTTGATAAATTTAATAATAAAGTTGTGATTAGTTCTAATGAGATAAGCAGTTTGGAGGAGAAATAATGTTAACAGGTGATGATAATTTAGATAATATCTCTAAGATTCTTGGAGATGATTTAACAAGCAAATCGGCACAGCAAAGTTTAAAGAGAAATGGTATAATCAAAGATGAAATTATTGAAAGGAAAGCAATAGCTTTTTTTCTTGATAAAAAACATCTTGCAAATCAGTTTCTTGAAATACAACCACTTTATTATGATGAAGCAAGAAATTGGTGGATATGGGACAAGAGAAACTTATACTGGAAACTTATTGATGAAATAGATATTATGAATAATATTGCAGATAATTCTGATGCTAATACTATTAACTCTAAAGAGAAGAACGAAATACTTGAAGCGTTAAAGCAAGAGGGAAGAAAATATAAGCCTAAACCAATTAAATCTACATGGTTACAATTTAAAGATGAAATTTATGATATAAAAAATGGAGATGTATTTAAGGCAACTCCAGAGTATTTCTCTACTAATCCAATACCATATAGACTTAATCCTGAAAAGTTTATGCTTACTCCTAAAATTGATGAGATATTTAAACAATGGGTTGGAGAAAATAATATTAAAATAGATTAATTATTACCAACGAGGTTGGGAAAGAGAGAAAGACTAATGACAAACGAAAAAACGATTAAAGAAAAACTTGATTTCTATACTGGTAAAGATATTGAACTTCATATTAATAAAAAAGATAAGACTTGGTTAAATTGTTTTATTGTCAAAGAAGAATCTGATGGAGTGTTTGTTATTAATGATAGGAAGATTGGATTGATGCATTTGTTTATCTCTGAAGTTTATGATGTTGAAGAAGTTAGGGGGAAAGGAGAATGAGGATTTATAAATATTGGGTTGGAAGAACTAAAGGTCAAGGTGATTCTATCCAAAAGATAAAATCTGATTTACTTAAAATAAATCATATTTGTTATTTATGTAATAGAGAATTTAATTCATATTCTCTACAATTAGAACATAAGATACCAGTCATGCTTGGAGGATTAATATTTGATACTTCTAATTGTGAACTTGTTTGTTCAAAATGCCATAATAATAAAACAAAAATTGATAAATTTATTATAAAAGCACTTAAAACAATGAGGTTGATATATGGAAGTTATGAAATTAATTCGGCATTATCTCTTGAAGAATTAGAAGAATTTTATCTTAAATATTATGAAACGATAAATAAAAAAATTGAACAAGATTCTAATTGGGAACACAATCATGAATATGTTTGTATTGATAGAAATAGAGGTAGAAAATATGACAGAAATTAAACTTGTCAGTGAAGAAGAATTTGAACAGAATAAGAAAAGGCTTTTTGAAAGAATGGAGAACTGTCTTGAAGAAGAGCCTGCGACAAGAAATTTTACCAAGCAAGATATTAACTGGATAGATGAAAAGATTGATTGGAAAGAATTAAAAGAGTATACAAAAGAATTGATGCACCAAAGGCAAAGGATGTTCTTCTTATCACATGCTCATGATAAGATTATGGGTAAGCCACAATTAATATTTCCAACTATTCAAAGAATACCTTTGTTAAGACTTGTTAGTAGAGTAATAAAGGAAAAGATTAAAGGAGCAGAAGATGAAAGAGCAACACAAGTATTTGAGTATAAGTTTATTGATGATAAATTTGATAAGAGATATGATGGAAAGACAGAAGATACGCTTGCTCTCGACTTCTTTGTTTATAGAGTTGTAGATAATGGTAAGGAACATTATGTATTCTCACAAAAAAGATTATCAGAAGAACATGCAGAGTTTTATGGCATGCAGATTAACCTTGATGACCTTTCTGATTTAAGTTCTAATCTTAAGATAAGAAAGATTTCAAGTATATTTCTTCTTAAAGAACATAAGCCAAGTATAGAAGTTCTTGATAATGAAAAACTTGTTATATTTACAAAAGAACTTAAAGAGAAGTTTGGTTGGGATATGGCTAACTTCCAAGACTTCATATTTACTCATCCAGATGGAAACATTTATGACTACTCTGATGACTTCAATAAGTTGAGGATAGCACAACTTCTTTCAAGTAAATATGAAGGTTATCCTTTGCATTTGCTTAAACTTGGACCAGTAGGAACAGGAAAGACAACAGAAGCAGAGGTTTTAGATCACAAATTCCAAGAAGAACAGGGAATACTTGAAGCTGGAAGCAGTAGAATGAAGGTTCTTGTTCCTTCATTTAAAGAAAAGCCTGCTAATCTTGGATATATCTGCAACTGCAATAGAGTAGCCATAATTGATGAACTTATGAAAATGATACAAGGAGTTATGGATGTAAGCCACCAGCAAAGTTCTGTTTCTGCTTATCTTGGTGAACTTAATATGCTTTTAGAGCAGAAAAGAAGAACAGTAGGTTCTGGAAATGATAACAGTGCTGTTGTTAAGTCTACTGCTAAGGTTTGTATAACTAGTAATCCATTAGCAGGACTAAGCAACCTTAGTGAACATTTGAAGGTAATTGACCCTACAACAATGTCCAGATTGTTCGTTTGGGTGCAGGATAAAGAGGAATGTGACAAGATTTATAATAAAAACATTAGAAAATCCCCCGAACATAGTTTCAATCCCCCTAATAATTTTTCGCGCGAGGTTTTTTGTAGTTGTAGTAGTATAAGGTATAAGGACAGTGTTCGGGGGAAATTAGATGCTTTCCTTACTATTTATGACTCTTGCCAACAATTCATAGTAGATTTTGATAAAGATAGAGTAAAATCTATATCAAATGATATATCAAAACTATGTAAGGATGGTTTAAAAGATGTTTGGAAAGCAAGGGGATTACACCACTCAATCTTAATTCTTGATGGTTTAGTTAAGTTCAGATGCCTTTTTATGGATTATGATGCAGAGTTTAAGGTAAAAGAAGAAGATTATCAGTTATTAAGTAAGATACTTATGCATGCATGCAAATCTTGGGAAAGAGAATTAATAGAACAAGATTGGAGTAACGGATTATGATAAAGAAAAACGGCGGCGGATTAGGAAAATATAACCCCCATGCCAAGTATTCATGCCCAAAATGCCACTTTACCTGTAGACATAAAACACTTTTGACTAATCATCATTGTATAAACATTAAATATGGAAAAGGTGAAAAATGAAAGTTTTAAGATGTTTTTCTTGTGGCAGGTTCATTGAGCAGTCAAAATTCATATCCTCTGCCGCCTGCAGAAGGTGTAATCAAAAAATGTTGCCATGTGAATATACTAAAAGAGAGCTATCAAAGAAGCCGGGATGGAAAGTTATAAATATGGAAGAATCTATAAAAGATAAGTTGGAGATATAACAATGATTAAAGACACTCTAGGACAATCAAGGAAGCCACTAGAAAGCCCTACAATCAAATGTTCAGTCTGTCACAAGGATTTGGGCTTAGAAGGAGAATATTGGCTTAAATTCGTTAAGAATCATCCAAATCTACATCATAAAGATTGTAAATGAGCAAAATGAAACCTCCAATATTATCAATCATCTTTGTCGTAATCTTCTTAAGTGGAATATTCTTAAATATAATATCACATGAACAAGCGCACCAAGCTATTTTCACTTCTTATGGCATAGATAGTAGCATACATTATAGGGGAGCATATTTTCAAGTATCTCCAGAAAATATGACTTATGCTTCTAAAATGTGCAATGAAACATGTTTGATGTTACATAGCCAGAATGAGATAGTAGGATATAACACACAAGGACTTTTTGTTTTAATTGGTGCTGGATTATTATTTATAATATTGTTAATAGAACTTGGTCAGAATGATATGCACGAAAAACAGAACAAATCAAAAATTCCCAACAATTTTTGAATACAAATTTAACATATGGTTGAACATATCCATAAAGTAGAGGTGTAGAATGTTGTTAAGTCTTCTGCATCGATGAGGCTTTGTTTTTCGTGCTTTTATAATCTAAAAAATAAATTAGAAATATTTAAAAGCCAATAAATTTATCCAATAACGCCCTAGAGGTAAATCGTCCTTACCTAAGGAACACAACTAAACAAAACTTTGAAGGATACATTTATTTTATTACGATTAAATTATAGTCTTTATAACCATTTTGAATAAGATTATCTAATCGCCTATTATAATATTCCTCATCTGTAAATTTTAAGTCAAAGGGATGATATTCTAAAAATAATTTCAATTTATCTAAAAAGAAGTCATATTCATATCTCCCTACTTTCTTATGCAAACTTATGCCTTCTAAGGGAATATAATTAAATTGTTCTTTTAGACAGATAGAAATTCCTATTTCAGGTATTGAATCAAAATGTTTGTTTTTATATCTTAAATTTCTAACATTAAATCTCAAGGTATTCTGAGCATTCAAACCTCCAAGGCTATTCCCACTTTTTCTAACATTAATATTCCAAAGCCCCGTACCATTCTCTTTATTTAATTTATTTATTTTGATATGACTTATTCTTTGTTGTTCGGGATTAAAGAATCCAGTCTTGTTTTTCTTATGAGTTCTAATACTATTTTTACTAGCCTCTAATCTACTTTCTTTTGTTGTGAATGCAAATCCACCATACTTTTTGGATACAGCCTTTCCGCCCATACTTTGAATTTTTGGATTATAAAATCCAGATTTCTGCTTCTTCATATTTTCAGCCCTAACTCTCCCACCTATCTTTCCATTAATTTTACTATTTATATGATTAGCACATGATTTAGAACAATATTTTCTATTTTTATAATAACATCTACCATGTCTTGATTCTGGAATAGGAATCTCATTTTTACAATACTTACATTTCTTTATTGGAATTATCGCTCTCATAAGATAGTTAAGATACTATTACTTTTAAACATTGTGGTGAAGTGTTACTACTTAATATTGTGACATACATTTAAATAGTGTGCGTGTGTGTAATAATTATGAAAAAACAATCAATACAGGACAAGATAAAAAAACATGAGGAAGCAATAGTTCTCCTAAAAGAAAAGTTAAATAAAGATTATCTAAATAATTCTAACTCAAAATATCTCTACATCAAAGAAATAGATGCAGAAGTAGAAATCGAAGTTCATGATAAAAATAAATCTTGGAACACACTTAAACAAATTTATGGAAACGAATTTGAAACTTTGCTTTTAACAAAAGAAGAATGTCTAAAAATATTAGAAAATAAAGAGATAAGCAAGATACTTAAAATGGATGGCTCAAGTTATAATGATGACTTCTTCATACAAAATTATAACGAAGAAGATAAAGCTCGTGGAAGAGTCGCTGGCTTCTGTTGTTACGGGAACTGGTCTTACTTCTACTCTGGCGGGGGTTCTGATGGCTCCAGGGACTTTCGTGGGGTAAGGTTCGTTCGAAAAAAAATAACGGATAAGAGATAATGGAAAATGTTGAATGTGAGAAATGTGGCAGTAAAAATGTCTATACTACCTTAGAAGAAGTAGTATGTAGAAAATGCGGTCACAGAAAACAAATAAAGACTAAAAATAAAAAGGAATAAAGATAATGAAAATACAAAATATTCAAGACAAAATAACAAAAAAGAAACAAGAGATTGAAACTCTTGAAAAAGAACTTAAAGAACAATTAGCTAAACAGGTAGAAAATACTTCTGAATGGCTAGACGTTTCTGATGTTCTTCCAAATTGCGAAGTAGAATTAAATGTTCATGATAAAGGTAAGTCTTATGACGATTTAGGTCTTAAAGATAAAGAAGACCAATTATTAACAGTTGAACAATGTATTATTCTAGCCAATTCAAAATATGCAACTCCATTGAAGATGGATGGAAGCTCTAGCAACGACGATTTTTTTATAAAACAGCCTTTTAATAGAAATAGAGAAAAAGGTCTTGTCGCTGTCTTCTGTTGTTACTGGGACTGGTCTATCTTCGACTCTTACGGGGATTCTGTTGTCTCCGTTGACTTTCGTGGGGTAAGGTTCGTTCGTCGAAAGAAAATTTCGAATGGAAAGAAACAATGAAAAGACAAGAAATAATTAATAGACAAATAAATGGAGATATTAAAATGAGTGATAGCACTTTTGGAATTACCTTAGAATTATGGGAACATATGCCTAAGAATGTTTTTGCTGAAAAGATGCTATTAGAAATAATAGATAAAAATGGAAATATTATCAATAAATATGTTCTATTACCTCACCAATTATACTTACATAATTTAAAAGAAATGAGCCATAATGGTGAATATGATGTTTTTGTAACTCCTAAATTTCAAGAATATGAAAGAATTAAAATATTTGAGGATGAATCCCAAATAGAAAATAAAAGTACAGATTTGCAGGATGAGAAACAATGAGAGAATTAAAAACATTAAAGAGAGAACAGTTTGATTTATTAATATCTGCAATAGCACCTAAGGGATTAAAGTGTAAGGTATGTAAAAAGAAATTAACAAGTAAGAATTTTGGTTTTTTAGCCAGAGGTTATTGCTCTTGTGATAATTTGAATTGTTTAAATATAGTTGTTCAAGAATGTGAGATTTATGATATTTTAAGAGAACCAAATAAAGTAAAGTCGCAATCGCAGGAGAAAAAATGTTAACTTCTGATAAGTTTATAAGAATAAAAATAAATCATCCTTGTCCTATTTGTAATAAGGAGATTTATTTAGATGAAAATACAACAAAGAAAAATAGTATTTTCTATCATTTAAAATGTTATATTGATGAAAAAGTCAATAATTTAAAAGGAAGAATTGATATAATAGATAATTCTAAAAATTATGATAAGGGAAATGGGATAGTTTCAGCTGATTCTATTAAAGAAGAAATAGATAAAACATTTGGAGAATAAAATATGAAAATACAAACTATAGCAGCAGCAGTAGCAGCAGCAGCATTAGCAGTAGCAGCAGTAGCAGCAGTAGCAGCAGTAGCAGTAGCAGCAGTAGCAGCATTAGCAGCATTAGCAGCAGCAGCAGCAGCAGCATTAGCAGCAACAGTAGCAGTAGCAGTAGATGAAGAAGAAGATTATAAATTCTCTCTAAAATTCTCAACATTTTCATTTCTATTGTCAATATTATCTTTATTTCTAACTTATGGAAGCAAAATAGATTTTAGTCAGTTATGGAGTTTATGGCTTATCCCAGTAGCTTATTTGGTTATGGAAGCTTTCTTCTTATCAGATAAGAAAAAGCCAACTAGAGAGGATAATAAGAGCATTATCTGGTTTACATTTAAGAGAAAATGTGTATCTTTATTTTATTCATTATTATCTATCTTTGGAACATTCACAATTTATCAATTAGGAAAGAATTATTGGAAAGAGATATTGCTCTGGATTGGTTATATCGGAGCAGGAATTATAGCTCTTATAATAGTTGGATTAATAGTATATGGATTATTAAAATTAAACAGCTTGAAGTATAAAAGATGAGAATAAACTTTGAGCCTTCAAGAATGATACCTGCAGAAAATGCACGATTTCAACCTTGTCAAAATGCAAAACAAGTTACAGAAGTTTTTGTCCAGAATAATCTTGTAAAGATGAAAATTGTGAGAAGCCCGATTCAGGCAGGGGAACTAATCTAATGGATAGCAAAGATATTTTTGTTGCCACTTGTATGATTGGATTTATTGGATTATTATTAATCGGATTTGCTTTTGTTAATGATAGCTATGCTAGAGAAAAAACTGAATTATGCCAAGACAACCATATGCAGTATAATGATAATATGGATAGTCCAGCCTGCTTATTAAAAATTGATAGCAATCATATTGAAAAGTTCTGCATAGAAACTTATAAAGGTAAATTCAAATTAAATGAGCATCCAACAAGCGGAGATTGCTGATATGAGTATTATTACTATGGATGATTATAGAGCATATGAATTAGATATAAAAAGAACTTTAATCTCAAATATATTTGGAATAATTTTTCTTTTTGTCGTATTAATATTTATTATATTTTCAACACACTATATTTCAGAGCTAGAAAAGAACCAGCAGATTATGGGATTAATAATCTTTATGTTCTCAACAATACAAATATTATCTTTTTTACATCCAAATTTTGAATATAAATTAAAGGATGAATATAAAAATCAATTAAACAAAAAGGAGGGAAAACAAATATGACAACACTAAACGAATTCGCCAAGGACTTTGAGCCAGCATCAAAAACAAAAAATATCGCAGATCTAAAGGAAGTCTCAACTGATATAGATTTGATTGATGATGAATTTGAAACAACTGATAAAGTAACAAAAATTGTTAAAGTAGTAAAGCAAAAAGTAATAGTAGTTAATAAAGAGAAATTCAGAGTTCCAAATTCAGTAATTGCTCAGTTAAAGGTTATCTTAGAGGATAATCCAACTTTAAAGAAGTTTAAAGTTAAGAAAAGCGGAACTACGATGGATGATACAAGGTATCAAGTAATTCCAATTATAGCTTAATAATCTTTAAGCAGATAGTAATTTAGATTTTTGCGATTGCTGGATAATTTTCGCCCAGCATAATTAATAATAACAAAACAATGATAAATAAGAAAACACCACAAACCCAAGAAGAAAAAAGGAAGATATATAATAAGATTATGAAAACAAAATTAAGTAAAAAGAAGTTTATAGAGCAATGTAAATTAGAAGGAGTAACAATATGACACCCCAAACCAAAGAAGAGAAACTTGAAAAAGAAATAGAAAGATGTTGTGCAGAAGGATGTAAAAGAGAAGCATTAAATAGTTTTTCAATAGGACAAAATAAAGGATGTTTTAATTTATGTTATAAACATTTTGGAGAGTTATTGGATTTTCATATTCTTTTGAAAAAAGCAGGCGCATCCCAAGAAAGACAACGGGTTCAGGGGATAATTTTAGAAATAAAAAAGAAGATATTAGAACAAAGAAGATATTTACCAAGTCAAGAGAATATTGGGACTATGAATTATTGGGTTGGAAATGATGATGATAATAGAGGAATATATGTTGATTTAGGTGGAATAATTGGAAAGATTAATGAACTCCTCGTCAATATAAATAAAAGTGCAGATTTGCAGGACAAGAAACAATGAATAAAACAGTGAAAGATAATTTAAATAAATTAATAATTGTTTTCATTTGTTTAATTGGAATTATACTTGGAGCAATAATTAGAGATTTGATAATACTAACTTGGGTTTGTGCTTTTATTATAGGTTTTATTCTTGGAGAATTAAATTCGGAATTGCAGGAGAAAACGCACAAATGAAAACATTAAGTGATTTTAAGAAAGAGAATGGTGATACCGACTGGAAGGCTTATAAAGAATATGAAATAAATACTGGAGAAAGATGTTTTGAATGTGATGCTTTTATAGGCAGGGGTCAAGGTTTTAGGAGGATGTGTTATAGTTGTATACATAAAGAAGATAAAGACGAGTGGGATGATGACACAAGAATAAGATGTCCTAAATGTAAAAATACTGAAGATGTTTTTGATGGTGATAGCTATGATTTATTATCTGAAGATACACATAGTGTAACTTGCAATGAATGTGGTTATAAATTTGATATTACAACATCAATTAGTTATATTTTTAAAAGTCCAGAACTTTTAGGGGAAGAGAAGAAATGAACAAAGAAATAATAGAAAAGATGATACAGGAATTTGAAGAGAGAAAACAAATTATAGAAGGTTGTATTCAAGTATTAAAACTACAAAAAGAACATTTTGAATTAATGGAGAGAA
>Ga0172381_10004098_pt1 | contig 15184 bp, 13 predicted proteins | sample Leawel6488metaG_FD_119754 | JGI IMG/M metagenome (GOLD analysis project Ga0172381, IMG submission 119754) | Leachate microbial communities from a municipal landfill in Southern Ontario, Canada - Leachate well 64-88 metaG | ecosystem: Engineered > Solid waste > Landfill > Unclassified | place...
TGATGAACCAGAATACGAAAGTTCAGATCATGATGAACCAGAATACGAAAGTTCAGATCATGATGAACCAGAATACGAAAGTTCAGATCATGATGAACCAGAATACGAAAGTTCAGATCATGAAAATTCAGAAAACAAAAATTCGGAATATGGAAGTTCGAGTAATAAAGATAAAACGTGGTTCATTGTCGGAATAGTGGGTGCGGGTTTATTAATTATTGGAACTATCGGGACTATTTATGTTGCGACGATGATGCGAAAGAAAAAACGTCAATTTGCCATTATGATTAACGATGGATTGTATATTGATGTGAAGGATATCAAAAACAGTGAATTGACACCAAATGAAAAGCGTCATTATAATGAAATGATAATTCGCCAAGATGTGTAAAAAAGTGTATAGTTATTATATATGATGGAAGAGAAACCGAGAATCTGCAAAGAGTCAATTAAAAGTTACATTAAGAATGATGAATATGTTGTTCAAGATTATCCGTCATACGTTATTGGCAAAACATTATTTAGTGAGAAAATTAGGTGTGAAGTGAATATTGCAGTATTGGAACAACCATTACAACCAGATGAAGAAGCGATAATAACGATAACACCTAAGGCAAATAAACCACTTAAACAAATCGTGTCGGTTTATGTTATGATGGATATTAATAAAATCAATCGCGATTTGGTATTTACAATGATTGGATTTTCGAAAGGAGATAAAAGTTTTAAAATATATTTCAAGAATGGTAGTCAAAAGGAATATTTCTTAAAAATGTACTATCATGTTGTATACTAAAAATACTGATAAAGTATTGAAAAATTATTATATTTTTCAATCATTATATTTTTTTAATCATCATAATTTATGAAATATTTACTTTTTGAAAAATCTGTGTTTACGTTTTTTTGTTGCGTTAACGGGTATCGTCGAAATTGGGACGAGAATTTGTTGAGATTGTTGAACTTTAGATGTGTCGTCGTTTAACACACTTTTAGATAAATCCATAACTTTTTCATTTTTATGAGACATATTTCGTCTATATTCACAAAGTGTTTCATATTCGCCAACAGTTTTAATAATCAGATCGTCTACAGTCAAATGAGCATCAAGATTAATGTTGGATTTCGATTCGACGATTTCGATTGGATTATTAATTTTTCCAGATTCGTCGTGACATTCATTAGATACTAAATCTACCGTTTCTATTGGATTCTTAATTTTCTCAGATTCGACGATTTCGATTGGATTATTAATTTTTCCAGATTCGTCGTGACATTCATTAGATACTAAATCCACCATTTCTATTGGATTATTAATTTTTTCAGGTGCATCAGTATTTTCGGTGGGTGCACGATTAATTTCAGAACCATCAAAGACAACATGTTCGACGGAAACGTCGAATACTTTCTTGATATGAACAGTTCCCGAATTTTCAGATACGTCGATACATGTGTCCTTAATGAGTTGTTTGACATCATCGACATTTGGAATGGGAACATCTACTTTTTTCGGGACACTTTCGGATTGAATGAGTTCCTTAATTTCGTAAGTGTTTGGAAGATCTAATTGTTTAATATCATGTGTTTCAACTGGGGGAATTGTGGGTTCAACATGATTTTTAAGTTTACTATTTTTCATTTTACGATGTGCGTGATGACGAGATTTGGATTTTTTATTGTTTTTAATTTCGGACGCGTTTGAATAAACTGTGGCGATCAGTTTCTTAGTTTCAACAACATCAGGAATATTCAACGTTAATTTTTCGATATCACCAAATTTAACGTCGCGAATTTCTTCGGTTGGGTTGTTAAATAATTCAACATCGTTTGAGGGTAAATGATTTACTGTTATTTCAGGGTTTTCTGATAATTGTTTGCGTTGATCTAATATTTTCTGAGGAGGTATTGGTAATTTTTTAACGATGTGTTGTAAAATATCAGCGTCAACCTTGTGATCGGTTTGTTCTTGTTCCGATTTATTTTCGATGTCCAATTTACTTTCAGGTTCTAATTTACTTTCAGTAATTTCGTTAACATTTTCGATAACACTTGGATTTTCTTGTGTAGTGTTATCTATTTCGCAAGCATCCAATCCAATAGAAGAAGTCTGAACTTTTTTCATAGCATCCGCACAATTAATGATATTTTTAATATCACTCCATGTGAGTATATCTTTTCTAAGTTCGTCAAATTCAGTCTTAGTAATATATTGTTTATTTTGTTTTTCCAATTTCGATATATTCTTATTAGATAAATAGACGTGAATAGTTTGTCCGCTATTGGATGGCGGTGCGTCAGTATTTCCGTTGGACATTATATAATATTAATTTATAAAAAAACGCTTTATGATTAAAAAATATTTGCTAAGTTATCACTAACTAAAAATATCGTATAGTGAAAAATATAAACGTGAAAATCTATACACATTCGTGAATGTTAAATTTAAGTGATAATTGATTTAGTATTTCCAGTAAATTTAAACGATAATAATATTATAGGTAATATATGACGACGGAGTATTTACAGATCTTAACTAAACGTGTCGCAAAATTAGAGAAAGAAATTGGTAGAGTTAATAATAATACACGTGGCATATCCGACGAACTTGTCAAGAATAGGCACATTCAAGCGATGTCATTGCAACACAGTATGACACAACAGAGAAATCTTGAGAACCAAAAGAATAATTTAAGTAAATTGATAACAAATTCGGATGGTTGTTTTAAAATTACTGAAAAGTCAGATGGTGGCATTGACATCAATAAAAGTGATGACTACAATTCTATGAAATTGAATAGAATTTCAGACGATTGTTTATTAGTTGGGACAAAGAATTTAATTAAATTGAAAGTTGACGAAGAAGGAACGTTAAACATTGGTTCGATATCGTCACAAAAGGAACTTAACGAAGTTGATTTGTATTCAGAAAGAATTAATTTTCTATCGAACGTTGATACATCAAGTCCAAATACTGGTTCGATAGTAATGCGCGGTGGACTTGGTGTGTTGGGGAATATTTCTATTGGTGGAGGAATAACAACAAAAACTGATGGAGGAATTCCAACGAAATTAGATTATTTTGAAGAGGGAACGTTGAACATCATATGGGATGGAATATGGGATGAACAAATTGATTCGTTACTCATCTATCAAAGAATGGGACATTTCGTTACATTAAATATTCCGTACACAGCAAATAATGCAACAAAATCAGGAGTAATTGAGAATACAATTGAAACACAATTACCAAAACGTATACGCCCCAATTATGACATTAAATACACGATAGACGGACAAAACGAAGGAATAAATGTTCAATGTGTTGTGTCAGTATTTGGTAATGATGGAAAAATTAAAATATATCCAAAAAATGGGAAACTTTACACAGGGAATGACATATGTGGATTTGATACATTTTGTGTGTCATATATGGCAAATTTGAAAGATAGGAAATAAATATTGCGTTAAAAAAATATAGATTATAATATATACAAAACCATGCAACAATATAAATCACAAAAGAACATTGAGATTGAGCGTAATGTTGCGGAGAAAAATCAAAAATTTCGCGGAGAAATACCATTCGAAGTCGAAGCAAATATTTCAGGAAAAATAATTAATAAGTTTCCAAAAGAATTTGAAAGTGAACCAATAATTTTCTTATCGACGATCGTGGCAGGAAATTGTGATCCGTTCTTGGTTTCGACAAGATTGTCATCAGTCACAAAAACAGAATTTTCGGTTGATATTCAAAATGCAGGTGATAATAAAGTAACTGGTATCGTGCGTTGGGCGATAATTTGATATCGTTGAATGTTTTTAAGGTGCGAAATGGATAAAATTTTTCATTTATTAATATATAATAAATGAATGAACCATTAAAAATTATTTATAAATATAAGAATGATAACAGGAAATATCAATACCTAATTTATGTACATATTGGAAGTGTTAGTAACGAAATTATGAAAATTTTGGATAAAATAAAAGATCTATCATTGTACGATACATTGTCATCACTCGCAATCAGTGAAATTAATGATTTAAGTAAATTTTACGGAAATGGATGGTACACATTCTTTTTTAATAAATACCATATTCAGAAAATATCATTGAGTATTTCACAAAATAAACAAATGGAAAATGATATTCGTAAAAAATACGGTGACGAATTCATTAATAATCTTATATCGAAAAGTAAGCGTACATCAGAACAACGAAAGTACACTTATGGAATGGTAACAAAAAGAGACCTTGTTCATCATGAAATTAGAACGAGAAAAAGAGATTACACTGATGAAATGACGGATGATTATCAAATTAGACATGATAGATATTCGCAAATTTCCAAAGATACAGAGAATATTGAACGAGAATCCGAATCAAGTTTATTACAATCAGGTGGCGAAGTGAATGAAGAAGAACAAACAGACATATCAGATGAGAATGATGCAACTGATAATTCATTTGATAATTATGAAAGCGGAACAGATGATGATGATGAAATTAGTCAGGATGATCTGGAAAAATTATATTCTGAGGAAACGGTGTCATCAAAAGAGTTAGAAAAGACGACATCACTTATTAAGAAAGTATTGAATGATGAGAATATTATGAAAAAGAAGGAAACGAAAATGATTAAATTCGATATGTCTAAAGATACTAATATGTATAAAGAAAATTTAGCAGATGTATATGTTAAAAATTATATTAAAGATCAGTACATACTACCAGATGATACAATAAAGAATATTAAGAATAAGATATGTTGTGGAATTAAGAATCATTCAAAATTCGGGAAGAAAAGTTATTTAATACCATCAAGACAATATTTATGGGGTGAATATTTGTTTAACGATAAGTATGACAAAATAATGATTGGTTCAAAATTTACACAAAAGAATGAATTACTTAATATAGATGTAGAACCAAATGAAAATATTAAAGTATATGATGAATTGCGTGACACAATGCGAAAATTACGTGACGAATTGAAAAGATTTAATAGCAATATTAAAAGGATCGACGAAGAAAATAAGATTTTGATAGATTATTTACCATATATTGATAATCATGAATTGTATTTATTGGATATTTATAATGAACTTGGGAAAATGTACAAACCACCACAAGACGCTTTAAATAATCTTATTGATACTTACATCAAATTGTATTTTCCCCGTATTCAATCGACAGAGATCAAAAATATTATTGACTATTTGAATGAAGGAAATGATAATAATTCGGGAAGTGTCGAAAGAGAAAAAATTATAGTGTCTCATGATATTATCAATACAGATCTCATATTAGAAAATGAAATAACAATGATGGTGGAAAGACTTAAAATAAGACCGAAATACGCAAAAATAATGAAAGGTAATTTTGTAACACAATCGATGATCAATTTATTGTTACGTTCAGAAGATACTGAAAATTTCAGAAGGATCGATTTATTCAAAATATTTGATGAATTTATTCCAAATAAAACATATCCTTTCATTCAATACATGGAACCAAGTGGACAAATCGCATTCAAATTTTGCGAAGAGGAAATAGACGAATATATCAAAGATAAGAATTTTTCAACCGTCATTTCGTCGTGGTTACAAAATATTTCACACGGGATAAGTTTTAGAGTTAGAACGGATGACATGACAACGACCGATTACCGTTTTATGACAATTAACCTTAACGAAGTTGGAAAAATCGATTACAAAATTCAGTGGAAAGAAGATGATCATGCGAGCGTCGATGATATTTCGAAGACTTATGAGATTATTAGAAAATTAATCGAAGAAATTAATAATACTACAATTAAATACAAATTTGAAATGCCTAAGGAGGATGAGTTTAACACCGCATTTATAACAACCATTCAACATTTTGAATTGGATAAAGAATACAATATCAATCATAATGATTTGTCGACGTTTGCCAGATATTTTTATCCATATTTTGCATTGGTTATTGAACCGCGCAAAAGGGTTTCAAAAATTCATGAGTCCGAGACGAAAAGTAAATTCGGAACGTATTTGAGATACAAGAGAATCACAAATTATGAGAATATTGCAAAAATAGAACAAAAAATTTATTATTACATGAGAAATTATGAATTTACGGAACAGACGATTATTGATGAAATTAGTAAGCAATTCAATATTACACAGGAAAGTGCAACGGAACATTTGAAAAGAACAATGCAAAAATATTCACATATTAAAAAAGCGCGAAAGAAATTAAAAAAATTCGATAAGTCACCGAAATATAAATCGCCCGGCATTGATGTAGAAATATTGGGAAAAACGAAAGATAAATATAAGATTCGCATATCAGGTGCAAGAAATAAAAATCAGTTACATCGAATAATAGAGGTGTTGAATATTTTATTATATTCATATTCGGAAACGTATTTGGCTAAGAAGACAGAATGGCAACATTTGAAAGATAAATTAAAGAAATTAAATAACATCGCGGAGAGACGACACATTGTTAATGATTATGTTAGATATTCCGAAGATAAATTAAATATCAAATTGATGGCTAATGCCGACAAAAGAAGGATCGGTTATAAACCAGAGAAAGGGCAAAGTCATTGGACAAGAGTGTGTCAAAATAGTGGAAATACACAAAGAAGACGTCCACAACAATATACCATCAAGAATATTGATGAAATGTTAAAGTTGGGATATAAATTGAATAAATCGACGGGTATGTACGAAAGAAAAATAGTTACCACAAAACGAGGACACAAAGATGTATCAACAATTAAAGCAGTAAAACTAAATGAATTAGATCCCGAAGGAAATGCGATCGGTAATGAGATTTATTACACATGTTCGCCAGAACAGAATGGTATACATATGTATGTGGGATTTTTGACAAAAAGTAAAAATCCAAATGGAGAACCAATGCCATGTTGTTTTAAGAAAGATCAAGCATCATCAAGTAATGAAGATAAGAAGAACTTTTTCATGAAAAGTATTGGACACGCAGAAGAATTATCGGAACAATCATCAATGATCGCAGATCAATTATACATATTACAAGACACTAATAAGATTCAAGCAAATAGATATGGATTCTTACCAAAAGTATTGAGTTTCTATTTAAATACAACATTAAATTTACATAAGACAATTATCCAACATTATTTAACGTCAGCACCAGACGGATATTATTTTAAGTATGGCATTGAACATGGTGATAATTCATTTTTATCGGCAATAGCGTCTGTGTTGGATATGACAGTTGAAAATATTATCGAAACAGTCAATAATAAGATCGCAAAAGATAAACATGAATTGATTTTTACAGCACTAAACAATGGTGAGATTAAAACATATTTTAAAAGTTCGTCAAAATATTTGTCATATCTTAAAAACATTAAAAATATCGATTATGACATGATATATCATATATTGACAATACCAAACATGATAACGAAAAATGGGTTGAATATTATTGTATTTTACAAATTAGATACGAAAACGAAATATGATGAGAATGATCTTAGTAAAAGTGATTGTCAAATATTATGTCAAAACAATGAAGAATTGTCAAATATTTTTGATACTACCCGTGAAAACATTCTTTTATACAAAGAAAACGATTCTTATTATCCCATTTTAAATGTCAGGAAAGAAAATGATAAAACAAGAGAATACACAATTACGAAAACATACACTTATAATAAAAGTCCCAATAATATTATCGAACATATTAGGGAATACTATTTTAAAAATTGCATGGAAAAAACAATAAAATCGATTGTTGAAAAGGAAAATGCAATGACGGCAAAAGAACTCATTAAGAAATTAACTACATTGAAAGATGATAAATACAAACCGATAAGTCAATATGTTGATAGTATGAATAAATGTCGATTTATGATAACTAAGAATAATTTATTGATACCAGTTACACCATCAGGGTCAATTTACAATTTGAATATCGTCGATGATATCGAGAAATATTACGGAACATTTAGTGAAACATTAAAAAACATCGACGAAATTTTTAAACTGATGGATGGAAAAATTCCAGTCAAACCATTTGGTGTTGGGGGTAAACAGATCAATGATAATAAATTCGAAATCATAACAATAATATTACAAAACAACGAAAGTATACCGATCAAAAAAGAAATCATTAATATTAGTGACATTAAAAAGAATAATTTAGTCATAGATACAAGTTCCCATTTAAATGATATTGATAATTTTGTGCAAAATCCTACAAGTGATGTTTTGGTTGATGATAGAATTGAGACAATAAATTACAGTGAATTTAAAGATGAGAGTTATGAATTATTCAAGTTTACATTTAGCGAACATATTAATAAAAAGGATAACGTTACATTAAAAGAAAAATTAAAACGTATTTTGACACTCAACAAAAAATTGGAAAGAAAAGATATAATTCGTAAATTACGATTGTTTTTATACAAAATTGTTGATAGTGAATTGGCAAATATTTACAAAGGATTAATAAACGATACCGAAAACGAAGAAGTTGATACTATTGAACAAAATGGTGGGAAAAGTGGAAAGTTTATTCAAATTGTCAAGGACGTACCGAATTTGGATAAGTATGTTGTGAACAATACACGAGAAATGTGCGAAGTTAATAATGATAAGAATAAATGCGCAAAGAACTTTCATTGTAAATGGATTCCGTCAGGCAATTGTTTACTCGCAATAACAAATGAAATGGCAGTAATGTTCATTAATAAGATGAGCGCTGAAATGATCGATAACGAAATGAAACGAAAAGAAATTTTACAAGAAGACAACTATTATATTTCGAATGTCGTTGATAAGAGATATTACACTGAGCGACTCGGTCAGAAAGTAATCAAAACATCAAAAGATGATGTTAAGAAAAATGTAGAATTATCTTTTGGAAGTGACAAAATATCTGGAATGATCGAATTGGATAAAAAGAAAAAGAAGTTGATCGAGCAAAAGGATAACGAATTATTGGAGAACTATCCACTCAAAGATTACGGATCGCGATATTTGCAAAATATCATACCAAATAATAATACTATTATTAGAGCATATGTTAATGGGTTTTATTGGAATGAAAATAAATACCAAGATGAGAATGTAAGAAATCTTGGATACTATTGTCAAAAACAAACTGATCTCATGTTGTATTTTAAAAGTATTATCATTAATTGGTTATTGGACAAAAAGAATGAAGTCATTGCTGATGAATTATTACAAAAGTATTCCCATGGAGATACATTATATAAATATATTGTCAAACTATCATCCAATGTAACTTTAATGACAACAGGATTTATTGAGTATTATGTTTTGAATCAAATCCAAAAAGTCCCGATAGTTATTTATGTCGACGAAAGTGTGCATACGGTTTTCGATAAAACGATTAAACGTGTTGAAGATGAAAAACTTGACAAGTTTGAGAATAACAAGAATTACATCAATATTCAATTCGCATATGGTAATAATGAAATGAAAACTGACATTCCGAGAAGTGTTGATATCATATATTTTAAGTAGTTCGATAAATATATATGACAAATATATATAAAATGGATGATATTGGTAAAACTGATGATAAACCAAATGGTGGATTTATACCGATAAGAAAAAAACGTCAAGATCGAAAACATATTCCGATGTCGGGAATTGATCACAAAGAAAGTAAAATGAAGGGTATGATAACTATTGCCGATATGATGAGAAACGTAAAACTTTAAAAGTGAATACTCATTTTAATAAACGATAATTATATTGTTGAACAATGTCATTATCACATTTTGATTTTGTTTGATAGATCGTGTTGCATTATTCCAATTAAAACATGTTATAATAGATAATACCAAGCATAATTAGAATTATACAAAATCTAATAAGAGAAAATAATATTTTTCCAATTTCGATTTTTGCACCCCTAATATCGATGCAAAATTTTTCGACAGTGCCATTTTTATTGATGATCGGGATGATACATGATGTTGTTATTAAATCGGCGAAGACGACCAATTGCGATGATAAAGTTGCCGCGCACAATGTTCCAATAATATCACGTTGTCTTAAAAACTTAGATAGATCCATTTTATATAATAAAATAATACAAAATAAATATATAATAATGTCTAAATTCACTGATATCATAAAAAATGCATTCGAATATTACGATGAAAATCAAATGAAATATTATGACACTATTAAAAAATTTAAATATTACATAATTGACAAAGCAGATCCGTCAAATCGCACCATTACATTTTATGATAAGAAGAAAGATGAACTTTTGAAAACATCTTACCAAGTAATAGGAAAATTTGATGTTAAACAATCAATTTGGACATGGGGATGGTCACTCGGAGATGCATCAAAAGAAATCATTGACACATCAAGAAAAGTATTAAATTTTGGTTTAGATCTCGATCCAACGAATAATATATCACTCAAAACAGAATTAATCACATCGCGCTTTCGCGTAACTCATATAACACAAATCGATATGCACGTTTCAGTAGCATCGTTTTTGTCAAAAAAAACATTTGTATATAAATTACCAATTTATGGAGAAACAAACGCAAATCAGCAATTGGACGTTGGCATGAGTATTCGTAAAATAAAAACAAATAAAGAAAATATAGTGAACATATACTATCTTATCTTGACAACTGAAAGTCACACAGATTAAAACTTACGCATATAATAATTAGTAGTGTGGATCATACCCAAAATCATCATTCTTATTTAATTTAACATAATATGTTTTTCCCAATTCATGAATGTCAACAGGATCGCTGTCATTCAATTCTTTTTCGTTAGTTAAATGTATTTTGATTTTATCCATTCCCATATTGACAATCGCATAATATTCATATTGGTTAGATTTTGGATATTTTTGTCTTCCGAAAAGTTTAATTATTTTGTTATCAGTTGTGTCAGTATCGTTAATCAATAATCCTAACCATCTTGGAGTGTCATGATATCCCCTAACAGGATAATTGAACAAATTACGATATTCTAATGGTCCCAATAAATATCGATCCACACGTTTTGTTGGTTCTTCCAATGGATCAACTAATTTTTTATAATCATATTCCTTAATCGGATCTTTCTGTATCATCATTTGCGGTATTACAGTTGGAACTAAAGGTGGTTGGATAAAAGATGGTGATATGTTATGTGGCATTCGTTCATTATTTGACATTTTATTGATTTTTAATACAAATTTATACACAACAATGCAACTTAATAATATCAATATTATTGACATCAAAATAATTACGATTATTATAACAGGATTGTTGAAGCAAATCATTATAGAATAAGTTTATATTTTTTTACAATTATTTCTATTAGTAATTATTTCTATTAGTAATTATTTCTATTGATGATGTTGATATTTATTGTGGTGATTTATAGTATAGTAGCAATGATAAATTATGGAATATTATCATTAATAATAGGGATAATCGTTGGTTACATAATTATGTATATCACATCAAACATTATCAGATACCATGGATATAATTCAAATGATGTTAGAAATGAGATTTATTATCATAATGGAGAAAGGTATAAATTAATACCACATGTCATTTAAGTGATAATTATCTTGCGATAGCGTTTTTCAAAAAACTATTTTAGTGTGATCATTATAATATAAATGAAAGTTAAAATCGCAATTATTAAGAGAAATAATTGCACCTTTAATGCATTGACATTTGACGATATTAAAAGTGATAAATTCGAAACACATTTAAATGAGTATATTGATATTACTGAAATCGATATCATTGATGAAAAACAATTGTTGAATAGAATCGTAGAAAAAATAGGATATCAACAAAACAATCCTTATAAATCATATAAATGTTTTGAAAGTAATGAAAAAATGTTGTTTCATGTTTATTTAGGAATTGAAAATGGTGGTGATAATACATTGGGACAATTTCTATCGGAATTTCATGAACCAGTCATTTGTAATAGTGTCATGTTACGATATGACAATGTGAAATTATGTGATATATCGTTCAATGATATTGTAACGGCATTCCGTATGAGATTAATACACAAAGCAATTATTATTAAAACAGATGATCAGATCGAAAATATTGAATATCATGATATTCCAATAGAAAACACCAACTTAACGGAAAATAGTTGTCGTTGCATACAAATAGATTTTATGAATAAAGTATTATGTTTGTTTGTCGAACCAACACCGTCAGGTAATGAGATCAATAAACATGCATCTATTTTGTATAAGCGGTTAAAAATTCATGGAGATATTGTGGTGAGTATGATGACAAAATTCCCGTCAACGGAACTTGATGATATAGATGATGTAACAATAAGGAAAATTATATGCATATGTAGCAATATGTCATTGAGTGATATTGAGAAATATTTTGATAGTTCAGTGCAAGGGAATTTTTATGATGTCATAAACGTAATATCAAGTAAATATGAAAATCAAATATGCGAAAACATACCAGACGACATTCTTAAAATGCCGACACTCAATTCGACATTACATTTTTGATAATGTCACATTTTTTGGTAATCATATATAAAATTGAAAATATAAGTATAAATAGAGTTTTATTACTAAATAATACGAGATGGAGGATACAATAAACGAAATATTTGCAATTAAGCAGTTAGATGGATGTGTTGTCGAATTTTATCCACATATAGAGCAAACGTCACAAAATTGTGGAACGATTCGAGATGAAATTTTAGAAAATATTAAAATAGATAATTTACAATTTAGTGATGATGAGTATACAGAGTATATTCATGGTTGGAAAATAATGAGTGTGTTTAGAAATTTCGTGCATGAGTATAAATATATTCAACAAAAATATATTAAACTAAATAATGGATTATTCATTGTTTCAAAAATTGATTATATCGATCCAAATAAATTCCCAATATTAAGTAAATATTACGATATTTCACATAAGAAAGTAAGAACCTACCATGATAAATATTTGAGTATTTCATTCATAACGGAAAATGAAGAACATACATATTTGAAAATATCATTTGAAATTAATAGTAAATGTCAAACAGGAATATTACGTCACCTTACATCAATAATTTCTTTAATACAATAAAACCGATCGCTAAAACAAGAGCATGTACGAGGATTCCAGTAAGTGCAAATGCACCATCATTGGATGATCGAATTTGTGGTATGTAAGAAGACAATACTTTTCTAACAGGTTCGAGTGACAATATAACGAAAATAATAATAATAATTAAAGGTTCTCGTAAAATTTCAGGTATCTTGTCCATAAACCCACCAAATTTTTTGGGACGATCACTATCATCGATTTGTTTCTTTTTATTTGATTTTTGTTCAGGAATATCGTCGAGAGAATCATCGATATTTCTTGCAATTTCGGAAATATCATTATCATTCCTACTATCCATTTTCGGTGGTTCATCAATAATATCACCAGTTTGAACACCATTAAATGGTGGTTGACGTGATGGATATCTCAGACTTTCTATTGGAGTTCCCATCGAGTATATATTGTTGTTATATAAATTAGTTCGCGAAATTATAGTATTGAACTAAATTCACTAAAATATAAAAATGAACAGTTTCAAAATAGTTATATGATTTTGAAAATATGGAAATTCTATTTTAAGACACCGTCCAAGTCGTGTGACAATAAAAGCAACTGACAAATATAGTCATCGGTTCATCGATTGAACGTGTTTGCAAAAATGAGACAGTACATTTTCTTTGTCCACATTTGCGACATTTGTATAAATCGGTTGTCGGGATGTGATTTTCTTTTTCCTCTTTTTGACGTTTTTTATCAAGTAATTGTTTCCATTTTTTTGAACACAATTCGGATGGAGACATAAAAGCCATCAATCTTGGTTTAATAATCGAATTTTTGATGTCACCCAGTAATTCAGAATTTTGCTCAAACGAAAGTATGACATCGTCACATTTTTTTTCATACACAGGTATAATTAGGGTTTTATCGTAATTATTGTTGACAACATATATCAAACTGAATTCAAAAATTCCGGATTCTATTTCAGATGCAATCGTGTAATCAGTGATAATCGCACCGATTTTCAAAACTTTATCAGATCGAATTAAATGTTTCAAACCATAATGAATGAGTTTCGTGGGAATATCGGCACTTTGTTCGGTAAAGAATCCAAATATTTCACAATTATCATGGATATAATTGTCCTTGCGAGTTGTGTGTGAGATGATACTCATTTGGGTTGTTTAATCAAACACTCTTTAAATGGTATTTTCAGATTTATTAAAAATCATTTTTTTGATACTTATATATATACATATTGGATGTCAGAATTATACAATGATGACGATCGAGAACTTTTTAAAAGAAGTATTGATGATATTATGAAAAAAATAAACGATATTGTGTTAAATAATTATGCACCGACGAAAAAAGAAATGACGGAAGTACAGAAAATCATTTTAAATTACGTCGAGGAAAATAAAAGAAAATTATATGGTGGATACGCATTGTATTTGGCTATCAAAAATAAAACTCAAGCCGATAAAGTTTACACTAAAGATGAATTATATTCGAAAGACATCGACATATATTCACCAGACCCATTAAAAGATTTAGTGACCATATGTGACATATTACATAGTAAAGGATATGTAAATATTTACGCGCGAGAAGCGTTACATTCGGAAACATATTCGCTCGAAGTTAACCACCATACATATTGTGATTTTTCATATGTTCCAAAAAATGTGTACAATAAAATACCATTCATACAAGTCGAAGGTTTGCATGTGTCATATCCGTATTTTTTAGAAATTGATTATTTGAGGATGTTCATCGACCCCATATTATCGAGTTATCGTTGGGACAAATCTTTTTCAAGATTCTTTCTTTTGCAGAAATATTATCCCATCAAACATTCAAAAAAAACTATTGATATTCAACAAACAATTCCGAAAAAAATATATGATGTTATTGAAACATTTATTACGACAAATAAAACGATCATCGTGACAGGGCTCTATGTTTATAATATTTATAAAAATGTAAGTAAGATTGATGAAAAATATATCAAAAATGTCAAAATACCTTTTTTCGAAATAATATCGATAGATTACGAAAATGATGTCAAAAAATTAATTAAAATTATTTCGGAAGTATTTGGTGACGAAA
>Ga0172381_10004099_pt1 | contig 15182 bp, 13 predicted proteins | sample Leawel6488metaG_FD_119754 | JGI IMG/M metagenome (GOLD analysis project Ga0172381, IMG submission 119754) | Leachate microbial communities from a municipal landfill in Southern Ontario, Canada - Leachate well 64-88 metaG | ecosystem: Engineered > Solid waste > Landfill > Unclassified | place...
GCGCACATTGGCGACGCGCGACTTGACCACCACATGGGGCGTTTTGCCCACCAGCGGACGGTACACCCAGCCGCTGTCGTTTTCGAAGTCGCGCACCTTGAGCCACTTGCCCCGGCGGCCGGTGACCTCGAGCGGGTAGCCGCGGCTGAGCGCCCACAGTGCTTCGTGCTGTGTGCCGGCGCCTGCGCGCATGTTGATTTCGGCCTTGGCCACGCTCACCATTTCGCGGGCCTGCAGGGCAGCAGTCGAGGCGAACAAGCTGAGTGCGATGAATCCGCTTACCCATTTTTTCAAATTCAACATGAGAGTCCTTTGTCTAAAAAAGAATGAAAACACGGCCAGGCTCAGGCCGCCTGCGCCGCGCGCATGAAGTCATCGCCCCAATGCGCGACGTCGTTGTCGGCCACGATGGCGGCCATGCGCTGGCAGCGGTAGGCGCGCTCGTCGGTGCCCATGGTGAGCGCCTGGTGCAACACCTTTGACATCGAATTGGCGTCGTAGGGATTGGTCAGCAGCGCGCCGTGCAGCTCCACCGCCGCACCGGCGAACTCCGACAAAATCAGCACGCCCGGGGTGCCGATGGCCTTTTTGGTGGCGACAAATTCCTTGGCCACCAGGTTCAGGCCGTCGCGCAGCGGCGTGATCCAGGCCACGTCGCAGGCGGCGTAGTGCGCCACCACGTCCTCGAACGGCAGCGAGCGGTAGAAATAGCGCACCGGGGTCCATTCGAGCGTCGAAAAGCGGCCGTTGATGCGGCCCACGATGCGGTCCACCTCGGTGCGCAGGGTCTCGTAGATTTCCATGCCCGGCGCGGCCGGGGTGATGATGTTGAGCAGTGTCACGCCGCCGATCAATTCCGGGTGTTGCTCCAGCAGGCGCTCGAAGGCCTGCAGTTTTTCCAGCGACCCCTTGACGTAGTCGAGCCGCTCGATCGAGACAATGCCCTTGACACCGTCGAGCAGGGTGTTGATGCGGGCGATCTTTTTTTGCACCGCAGGCTTGGTGACGATGTCTTCGATCAGGCCCACGTCAATGCCGACCGGGTGCGCGCCCAGCCTGACGCGCCGCCCGCCAATCTCGATCGCCGAGGTCATGGTATCGACGCCCAGGGCGCAGCCGTAAGTGATGAAGCGCGGCGCGCAGGGCAGCGACTCAAGCACCTCCAGCGGCGTGTACGAGCGCACCGCGTCGACAAAATTCTCGACGTAGCGCGGGATGTGAAAGCCGACGTAATCGCACTGCAGCAAGCTGCCGATGATCTCGCGGTACCACGGCAGAATGTTGAAGATGTCGCTCGACGGAAAAGCCGTGTGGTGGAAAAACGCAATGCGCAAATCGGGCCGCAGCGGGCGCAAAAAGGCCGGCACCATCCACAGGTTGTAGTCATGAATCCAGACCACCGCGCCCTCGGCGGCCTCATGGGCGGTTTGCTCGGCAAAGATGCGGTTGACTTCCAGAAAACGTTCCCAATGCGCCTGGTTGAATTCGGCCTTGTCGGGGAACGAAAAAATGATCGGCCAGAAAGCCTCTTTGGAAAACTTCTTGTAAAAGATATCCACGTCTTCGGCGGTCAGGGCGATGCGCGCCACCTTGAGCTTGGGGTAATGTTTTTTGTCCACCGGCACATGGCGCACAAAACCCTCCGGGCTGCGGCTGTCCTGCAGCGACCAGGCCACCCATGAACCTTTGCGCGCGCCGGCAAAAAAGCCGAGCAGCGTCGGGATGATGCCGTTCGGGCTTTTGGGTCGCTTGTGCTTGAGCACGCCGTCTTCGAACACTTCGTCGAACGGCGGGCGGTGGTAGGCCATGACCAACTCTGCTTCGCCACGTTCGTCCATGCGGCGCTGCGCCCTGGGGGTGCTTTCAATCTCCACGCCGTGGTGCGCCAGGCCTTTCAGAATGCCGCCGCAGCCCTCGTCCTTGGCAATGAAGACGCGCGGCATTTTGCGCACGCGCTCGATCAGCGCGGGCTCGGCGCCGCCCACCACAATGCCCTTGAAACCGGTGGCGTACATCGACAGGTCGTTGAGCGTATCGCCCGCCACCACGATGGTCTCCGGATCGAAACCCTGCGTGGCGGCCAGTTCACGCAGACTGCTGCCCTTGTTGACGCCGCGCGGCAACACGTCGAGATAACGGCCGGCCGACCACAGCAGGTCGCAGTCCAGCGCCTCCACGGCCGCGCGCAGTTCGGCGCTGATGCCGCCTTCGCTGATGAAGAACGAGCAGCGCCGCTCCTGTGGCACGGTCTGGCGCTGCAGCGCCGGAAACCGGGCCAGCTGCTGCAAGACTGCCTGCGCGCCGGGCCAGCGCGCGGCGATGTTGTGGTGCAGCGGGTCCACCGGGCGCAGGTCGCCGTGCAGCACGGTGGCGCCGACGTCGGCAATGATGTAGTCGGGCTGGGGCAGCGTGGAGTCGCTCAGCAGCGGGATGATCGACTCCAGCCCGCGCCCGGTCACGTAAATCAGCCGGGCGCCGGCCAGGGCGCCGCTGAACAGATCGCGCAGGCGTCGGCGCATGTCCTGGGTGCCGGCCAGCAGGGTGCCGTCAAGGTCGGTTGCGAGCACCACGTTGGTTGGGGTGTCAATGATCAGTTCGGCGGGGGATACGATGGCATTCATAAATTCTCCTGTTTAGCGACGGGTCAGCACGTTGCTGACCCCGGTCCGGCATGGCTCGTGCGAGTGATCCGGTAAAACGGCCTGAACGCGCGCGCGTCGTTCAGGCCAGGGCCGCGCAAGCGCCTGGGTATGCGCTCGCGCGGCGACGGTTTACGTGGCCTCTTCCGCCTTCGGCGGCACCATGGCGGCAATCAGGTCGCTCATGGTGATGCTGCCCAGCGGCTTGCCGCGGCTGTTGGTCACGTTGGCGGCGTCCTTGCCCTCGGCGCTGAGCACGCGCGCCACTTCTTCGAGCACCAGGCCGGCATCCACGCTGGGTCCGTCCACCGTGACGCCGGGCGTCATCAGCGTGCGGCAGCGAATGACACGGCCGCGGTTCACGTCCTTGATGAAGCTGCTGATGTAGTCGTCCGCGGGCTTGAGCACGATTTGCTGGCCGGTGCCCTGTTGCACCACTTCGCCGTCGCGCAGGATGGCAATGCGGTCGCCCAGGCGCAGCGCCTCTTCGAGGTCGTGGGTGATGAAGACAATGGTCTTGCCCAGCTCCTGCTGCAAGTCCAGCAGCACCGACTGCATGTCGCTGCGGATCATCGGGTCGAGCGCCGAAAAGGCTTCGTCCATCAGCAAAATGGGCGCGTCGTTGGTCAGCGCGCGGGCCAGGCCCACGCGCTGCTGCATGCCGCCCGAGAGCTGGTTGGGATAGCTGTCTTCGTAGCCCTTGAGGCCCACGCGCTCGATCCAGCGCGCGGCTGCTTCCTGGCGTTTTTTGTGTTTCACGTGCTGCACCTGCAGGCCGTACTCGGTGTTTTGCTGCACCGTCAGGTGCGGAAACAGGGCAAAGTTCTGGAACACCATGGCGGTGCGTTCGCGCCGGAAGTGGCGCAGCGCGCGCGGGCTCATCGCCAGCACGTTGTGCTCACCGGCCCACAATTCGCCGGCAGTCGGTTCGATCAGGCGGTTGATGTGCCGGATCAGCGTGCTTTTGCCCGAGCCCGACAAGCCCATCACCACCTGAATGCCGCCCGCGGGCATGTCGATGCTGATGTCGCGCAGGCCCAGCACGTGGCCGTGCACGTCGCGCAGTTCCTGCTTGCTCATGCCTTGCTGCACGGCAGCCAGGTGCTGCGCGGGGTTGGGGCCGAAGATCTTGTAGAGGTGCTTGATCGAGATGTTGACCGCATTGCCCGGCACGCTGTCCGGCCCTGCCTTGGCCGCGGATGCGGGGTTCAGGTTGTCAGCCATGCACCACCTCCAGGTGTTTTTGCAGGCGCTTGCCGTAGGTTTGCGACACGCGGTCAAAGATGATCGCAATGCCGACAATGGCCAGACCGTTGAACATGCCCATGGTGAAGTACTGGTTGGCAATGGCCTTGAGCACCGGTTGCCCCAGGCCCTGCACGCCGATCATCGAGGCAATCACCACCATCGCCAGCGACAGCATGATGGTCTGGTTGATGCCGGCCATGATGGTCGGCAGCGCCAGCGGCAGTTGCACCTTGAACATTTTTTGCCACATCGAGGCACCAAAAGCGTCAGCGGCCTCCAGCAGGTCCTTGCTCACCAGCCGGATGCCGAGGTTGGTGAAGCGAATCACCGGCGGAATGGCATAGACCACCACCGCGATCATGCCCGCCACCCGGCCAATGCCCAGCAGCATCACCACCGGGATCAGGTAAACGAAACTCGGCATGGTCTGCATCACGTCGAGGACCGGATTGATGGCGCGTTGCAGCCGGTCCCAGCGGCTCATGGCAATGCCGATGGGCAGCCCCAAGGCCAGGGCGACGACGGTGCAGACGAAGATCATCGAGATGGTCTTCATGGTGTCGATCCACATGCCGAAGTAGCCAATGGCGAGCAGCGTCAGCACGGTGCCGAGCGTGATTTTCCAGGAGCGCGAGGCCAGCCAGGCGATCAGGGCAATCGCGCCGATCACCACGGGCCAGGGCGACTGGGTCATGAGCCGCTCCGAGAAGATCAGGAACTCGCGCAGCGGGTCAAACAGGCGCTCCAGCGTTTCGCCGTACTCGCGCGAAAAGCTCCTGAAGCCCCCGTCAATGAAGCGCCGCAGCTGGCTCAGCTGCTCGGTGCCCAGGGTGGGAAATTCAGCCAGGGTGCGCATGGTGCTCAAAGGCTCGCCTTGACTTTTTCGGCCACCTCAGGGCTGACCCAGGTGGTCCAGATTTCGGGCTGGGTCTTCAGGAAGTGGCGCGCACCGTCTTCACCGGTGGCCTGGTTGTCGCTCATCCAGGCCAGCAACTGGTTGACGGTGTCGTTGCCCCAATTGCGCTTGGACAGGTAATCAAAGGCCGGGCCGCCCGCCTGCTTGAAGCGGTCGGTGACCACGGTGAAGACCACCGCCTTGGCCCAGTCGGTCTTGACCGGATTGTCGCAGTCGGCCTTGCTGTTGCAGGCATCAAAGTTTTCCTTGTCAAACGGCACGCCGGCGTCGAGCTTGACCATCTGGTACTTGCCGAGGATGGACGTGGGCGCCCAGTAGTAACCCAGCCAGCCCTGCCGACGCTCATAGGCCTTGGCAATCGAGCCGTCCAACCCGGCGGCCGAACCGGTGTTGACCAGCACAAAGCCCTTGTCGGCCGCGCCCCAGGCCTTGAAGGCGTTGCCGGTGGTCAGCTGGCAGTTCCAGCCGGCCGGGCAGTTGTAAATGCCGCCCTTGTCCTTGACTTCAGGCGCTGGGAACAGTTTGGGTTGCTTCAGGGCATCGTCAATGGTCTTGATCTCGGGGTGCGCGTCGGCGAGGTATTTGGGAATCCACCAGCCCTCCACGCCACCGTCTTTCAGCGATTCGGCGGCGTAATGCAGACGGCCTTGCTTGACGGCGGCGTCGAGCGGTTGGCGCACGGCGTTGATCCAGGCCTCGGGGGCCACATCAGGCCGGCCTTTTTCCATCATGGCGGTGAGGGTGGGCATGGTGTCGCCGGGCACCAGCTCCACCTCGCAACCATAGCCGCTGCTCAGGATGAGCTTGTCAATGTGGGCCAGTACCTCGGCCGATTGCCAGTTCATGTTGGCCACCGTGACCTTGCCGCAAGCCTGGGCCGCAGCCGATTCGACCGCTGCCGCAGGCGCTGCGGGTTCTTCCTTTTTGCCACAGGCTGCCAGGGCGATGACCGCAGCCAGCAGGGTTAAAGAGAGTTTGGGGAAGTTATTCATGGCGACCTTTCAGAAAATTCAAAAACCAGCAGCAACATCACCGCAGCAGGTATGACACCGGGGGTGCTCAAGAACGCAAACGCGAGGGATATTGTGCTTGAAAAAGCAAGCAAATTACTTTTGCACAAATGTATTTTCTTGCATTGAACCTGATAAGTCAAGCATATCAACCGTGGTTGATATGCCAAAACATCACATGAATTGCTGTTTTCGTGCAGGCTGCGCTGCACCTCGGACGGCTGAGCCGTCGTTTTACCGCAGCGCGGCGGGCTCGTTTTTATCGGGTGTCAGGCGGTCTTCGAGTTCGCCGATGTAGGCGCTCAGTGCATTGCCTGACTGCTCCACGCTGGTGCGCAAGCTGTTCTCGAGCGCGTCAAGCCGCGCCACCAGCGCCTGTTGCGCCGCCTTGTCCTGCTCGGCACTTTGCTTCATCATGGCCTCCAGAAAGACGCGCAATTCGGTAAAGCGCGAAGCCTCGGCCTTGTCGGCCAGATCGCGGTGGGTCTGCAGCTCTTTGGCGGTGCGCCGGGTGTCCATGAGCACGTTGGACTGCAGGTAGAGCACGTAGACCAGGCAGTACGCCACCACAAAAATCAGCCAACCCAGCATGATCAGGCCCAGCGGCGCCTGCAGGGTGGTGACACCCAGTGACAGCGGCGTGTCGGCCAGAAAAACGTCCCAGTTGAGCGCCGTGAAGGCGGCAATGAGCGTGAGGACCAATAGCAAAAGTAAACTGCGAATACGCATGATGGGCTCCTGACGAGAGTTGTGACACCTACCTGCGAGGGTACACCAAAGACTATCATGCGCCACACGCACCTCCCGCTTGCCCATGACCCAAACCCATGCCTCTGTCGCCGACGCCTCGTTTGACTTTGCCTTGCTGCAGCAGTCCGCTGCGCGCACGGGAGGGCGCAACCGGCGTGCGCTGTGGTGGTTGCTGGGCCTGCTGTCCTTGCTCTCGGGTTCGGTGGTCACCCTGTTGCTCTACCTGAACAATTTCGAGGCCGAAGAAGCGGCGCGCCGACGGGCCGCCGATGCCCAATGGCTGGAGCAAAGCGTACAGTTCCATTTCCGCCGCCTTGAGGACGATTTGCGGGTGCTGTCACGCCAGGCGGTGCAGCAGGGTGCGGGCGCCGACGTGGTGCCCGTCGGCCAATCGCAAGACCTGAAGGCCGGCATGCTGTGGCGCGAACCCGGCGTGGTGCTGTCGAGCGGCTGGATTGGCGCCGGGCAGCTGGGCGACCCGCGCGTGGGCCCCGAGCGCTGGCCGCTGGACTGGGATGCCCACCCGGAAAACGCCGAGGCGCTGGCCTTGATGCAAAGCACCAGTCAGGGTTTGCGTCGCGCCGCTTATGCCGGCTTGATGCTTGACCGCGCCGGTCAGCCGACCGATGTGCTGTGGCTGGCCGTGCCCTATTTTGACCGCGGCCAGTTTGCCGGCAACTATTTGGCGGCCGTGTCACTGAACCAGGCGCTGCGTGCCTTGCTGCCCGCATGGTTCATGCAGGACCACCGCGTGCAACTGCTGAGCACCGAGACGACTGAAGCCGTTGAAACCGCTTACCGCGCGAGCTTGAACCTGCCCGGCACCGACCTGTTCGTGCAGGTCGATCTGACCCAGGCTCAGCCCACCACCGTGCCGCGTATTTTCTTTTTGGTGGCCCTGTTGTTTTTGTCGGGCATGCTGGTGAGCCTGTATGCGCTGCGCCGCGACATCATCAAGCGCCAGCAGGTGCAGGCCTTGTTGCAGGCCCAGGTGGCACTGCGCACCGCCATGGAAAACTCGGTCACCATCGGCCTGCGCGCCTGGGACCTGGGGGGCAAGATTTTGTACGTCAACGACGCGTTTTGCCGCATGGTGGGCTACAGCGCCGCCGTGCTGATTGGCCGCACCATTCCGTTCCCCTACTGGCCCGCCGAGCAAATCGATGCCTTGCAGCGGGTGCACGACGGCATTCTGGCGCAGGGCACCCGCGGCGAAGGCGTGGAGGTGCAGTTTCAGCACGCCGACGGCCACCTGATCGATGTGCTGATCCACGAAGCCCCGTTGCAAACCGCCACCGGCGAGCAGGTCGGCTGGATGAGCTCGGTGCTGGACATCAGCGAGCGCAAACGCGGCCAGCGCATGGCGGCACTGCAGCAGGAAAAGCTCGAGGCCTCGGGCCGCCTGGTGGCGGTGGGCGAAGTCGCCTCGACCCTGGCGCACGAGCTGAACCAGCCGCTGGGCGCCTTGAGCAGCTTTGCCAACGGCCTGCTCAACCGGCTCAACGACGGCAGCATCAAGCTGGCCGAATTGCTGCCGGTGGTCGAGCGCATGGCCCGGCTGGCGGCGCGGGCGGGCGGCATCATCCAGCGGGTCAATGCGTTCGCGCGTCAGCGCGAGTTGTCGCCGCAGCGCCTGGATCTGGTCAGACTTTTACAGCGGGTCATGGGCTTGTTTGGCGATGACAACACGCTCACGCCCAGCTGGTCCTTGCCGGATCACCCGGTCTGGGTGGATGCTGACGAGTTGTTGTTTGAGCACCTGGTCAACAACCTGGTGGCCAACGCGCAAGACTGGGCACCGCACGGTGGCCAGCGCCCGCAAGTCTGGGTGCAGCTGCGCGTGGACAAGGACCAGGGCATGGCCGTGCTGAGCGTGGCCGATACCGGCCCGGGCGTCGGCGAGGAGGCCCAGGCCACCATTTTCAATGCCTTTGTCAGCAGCAAGGAGGGCGGCATGGGCATGGGCCTGGCCATTTGCCGCTCGATCGTCGAAGCCCACCACGGCCGCGTCGAGGTCAGCCGCGACCCGCTGCTCGGCGGTGCCTGTTTTACCGTGCGGCTGCCGCTGGCCAAACCCCGTTTGAGAAAGGTGCTGCCATGAGCCGACCCCGCGTGCACATTGTGGACGACGACCCCGACATTCGCGACGGTCTGGCCTGGCTGTTTGACTCGCGCGGTTTTCAAAGCGCCACCTGGGACGGCGGCCAGTCCTTTCTGCAGGCGGCGCGCGCCCTGCAGGGGGACTGGGGCCAGGCCGTGGTGCTGCTCGACATGCGCATGGCGCCGCTGTCGGGCCGTGTCACTTTTGAGCAATTAAAAGCCCTGGGCTGCCCCTGGCCGGTGCTGTTTCTGACCGGCCATGGCGATGTGGGAACCGCGGTGGCGGCGGTCAAGCAGGGCGCCTGGGATTTTCTGGAAAAACCGTTCCATGACAACGAATTGGTCGACCGTGTGCAGCAGGCGCTGGCTGCGGCCAACGCCGCGCAGCAGGATGATTCGGAGACGCGCCGCCTGCGCCAGGCGCTGGTATCTTTGAGTCCGCGCGAGCGCGAGGTGCTCGACGAGCTGATCCGCGGCCATTACAACAAGAACATCGCCGACCACCTGGGCATCACCGCGCGCACGGTCGAGTTTCACCGGGCCAACATTTTCGAGAAGATGGGCGTGTATTCGGCGGTCGAACTGGCGCACAAATTGGGGCGTTTGCAGCCCATGAGTCAGCCTGGTTCGCGGCACAATGGAGTCACTGCAAGCCATGGTTTGCACACCTTGTGAAATTCTGAGGCTTATCGACATGACAAAAAAGATCAAGCGGATCGCAGTCAACACCGGCGGTGGCGACGCCCCCGGGCTGAACGCGGTGATTCAATCGGTGGTGATTGCCTCCGCCAACCGGGGCTGGGACTGCTTTGGCATTCGCGACGGCTTCAATGGCATTTTGTTTCCCGAGCGCTACCTGGAAGGCGGCGTGGCGCGGCTCACGCGTGACCGGGTGCTCGGCATTGGCCACCTGGGCGGCACCATTCTGGGCACCACCAACAAAGGCAACCCGCTGCATTTCCCGATCAACATGCCCGATGGCACGGTGCGCGAGATTGACCGTTCGGACGAGATCCTGGCCTACTTTGCCACGCACGAGATCGACGCGCTGGTGTCGATTGGTGGCGATGGTTCACTCACCATTGCCAACGCGCTGCACCAAAAAGGCCTGCGCGTGGTCGGGGTGCCCAAAACCATCGACAACGACCTCGACAAAACCTTTACCACCTTTGGCTTTGACACCGCCGTGGGCTTTGCCACCGAGTGCCTGGACCGCCTGCACAGCACCGCCGAGAGCCATCAGCGCGTGATGGTGGTCGAGGTGATGGGCCGCTACGCCGGCTGGATTGCCCTGCACACCGGCATTGCCGGCGACGCCCATGCCGTGCTGATCCCCGAAATTCCATTTGACCTCGACAAAATCTCGGCCAAGTTGCGCGCCCGTGATGGCGAAGGCCACTTGTATTCCATCGTGGTGGTGGCCGAAGGCGCACAGGCCAAAGATGGCCAGCGTGAACTGCTGGCGCCGGCCGAGGTCGGCCATGCCGAACGCCTCGGGGGCATGGGTGAGCGCATCGCCCGTGCGCTGACCGAACGCACCGGCAAGGAGACCCGCGTGGTGGTGCTGGGCCACCTGCTGCGCGGCGGCAGCCCCACGTCTTTTGACCGTTTGGCGGCCTTGCGCTTTGGCGCGGCCGCGGTGCGTGCGCTCGACGAGGGGCAGAGCGGCATCATGGTGTCGCTGGGGCTGGACAGGGTCGACTACGTGGCGCTGGAAGAAGTGGCCGGTCACATGAAGGCCGTGCCGGTAGACTGCGACACCGTGCAAACCGGCCGCGACCTGGGCATTTGCTTTGGCGATTGAGCGTGCTGTACCCGAGGCCCTGACGGCCTCGGCGCCCTTGCTGGTGGTGTGCCTGTGTGCCGAGTGGTGCGGCGTGTGCCGCGACTATCGGCACAGCTTCGAACAGGTGAAATTGGCCATTCAGGCCGATCACCCACAGGCGCGGTTCGTCTGGCTCGACGTCGAGGACGCGGCCGACCTGTTGCACCCCCTGGACGACGTGGATGACTTCCCCACGCTGCTGATTGCCGTCGGGGGTGAAGCGCGCTTTTTTGGCCCGCTCACGCCGCAGCCGCAAACCCTGGAGCGCCTGGTGCGCAGCCTGGTTGACAATGCATCAGCCCGGGCACTTGCCGATCCGGCGCTGCACGCTGCGCTGGTGCGCCTGCGCGGTGTGCTCTAGGGTTTGGGCAGCAGGGCAAAGGACAGCAGCGTGAACCCGGCCACGACGAGCAGGCTGATCCACCACGGTGAGCGCAGCAAAACCGCAAACAGCGAGTTGTCGGACATTTTCAGTTTCATGGGGATGGCAAATCTTTAAACTTTGGTTCTCGGGAGGCAGGCTGATGCTGCAGTGAAGTCTGGTGCTAAACCTTGGGTGCACTTTGGCCGTAATGGGCACAAAGTGTATCGATCAGTGACTGGGCGTAAGGCGGCAATTTGTTCTGGTCGCGCACCAGGATGTAGCGCTCGCGTATGCACCAGGCATCGGCCAACTCGATCAGCGCCAGACCCATGACCTCCTGGTTGCGGCGCGCGGCGCTTTCGGGCACGATGCCCACGCCCACCCCGGCGCCGATCATGCGGCACATGGCGTCGAAGCTGGAGAGCTGGATGCGCAGTTTCAAAGGCTTGCCGAGCTTTTCCGTCACCTGTGCCAGAAAGGTCTGCAGGGTGCTGTGCTGGTTCATGCCGATGGCATCCTCGTCCAGCGTGTCGGCAAAGGCGATGGACTTGCGCCCGGCAAATGGGTGGCTGCGCGGCGCGACCAGTACCAGCCGGTCGGTGCTGAAGTGGATCGCCTGCAGATTGAGCATGTCGACCGCGCCGGCCACGATGCCTATGTCGGCGCGCCCGTCGAGTACGCCGCGGGCGATTTCAGTGTTCGGTTTTTCCTGAAGATCGACGTTGACACGCGGGTTGTTTGACAGGAAGCCGGGCAGGATTTCAGGCAGAAAATCCGTCACAGCCGTGGTATTGGCATACACCCGCACGTGGCCGCGCAGACCGCCGCTGTATTCCTGCAGGTCGAAGCGCAACTGGTCGACTTGCCGCAGCACGCCACGGGCATGGTGCAGAAACGCTTCGCCCGGCGGCGTCAGGCGCACGCCGCGCGCCTCCCGGTAGAGCAGTGCTTGCCCGGACTGGGCTTCCAGTGATTTGATGCGCGTGCTGGCCGCTGCCAAAGACAGGTGCTGGCGCTCGGCCGCACGCGTCAAACTGCCTTCGTCGGCGGCACAGACAAATAGTTTCAGGTCTTTCAGATCAAAGTGCATGTCAGATCGAATACTAGCGTAAACCCTGTAATCTTCGGAATTTCCGAAGCGCCGGTTTTGAAATCAGTGATTGCATTCACCCATGGCTGCAGCGATCATACGAGCCCTGACACCGATAAATACAAGCCAGATCGCCCGCCTTTCACCATGAGCAACGACATCCGCACCCTCGACGCCGCCACCCTGGCCCATCTGCAAAGCTGGGTTGGAAAAATCGAAACCCTGAGCGACGACATCACGGCCGCGCCGGTCCGAGCCCTCAGCGCCACGCTGGACCGGGACGATGCCTTGCCCGTGCCCGGCACGGCGCTGGCACCGCTGTGGCACTGGCTTTATTTTTTGCCACTGCACCGGCAAAGTGAGATTGGCCCCGATGGCCATGCCAAGCGCGGCGGCTTTCTGCCGCCGGTGCCGCTGCCACGGCGCATGTGGGCCGGCGGCCGTCTGCAATGGCGGCCCGAGAACCCGCTGGTGGTGGGCGATGCGGTCAAGCGCATCTCGCGCATTGAATCGGTCACGCACAAGGCCGGGCGTACAGGTGACCTGCTGTTTGTGCTGGTCAAGCATGAGGTGCACAACGCCCAGGGTCTGGCCCTGACCGAGGAACACGACATCGTTTACCGCGCCATAGAGCAGGCCCCCACGCTCGGCACTGGCGTGTCCTCGCTGCCACCCGAGGGGGCCCTCGCGTCCAGGGGCGGCCCGTCGGCGCCCGCCCGGTCCGGCGGCCCGGTACCGCCGCCGGTCGCCGCCGGGCAGGGCGCGGCCTGGCAGCGTGAAGTCACGCCCGATGCTGTGCTGCTGTTCCGCTACTCGGCGCTTACCTTCAATGGCCACCGCATCCACTACGACCGCCCATACGTGACCGAGGTCGAGGGCTACCCCGGCCTGATCGTGCATGGTCCGCTGATCGCCACCTTGCTGGTCGATCTGGTGCGCCGGCATGCGCCCGGCGCCTCTATCCAGTCTTTCAACTTCAAGGCGCTGCGCCCGACCTTTGACCTGCACCCGTTTCGCCTCAACGGCCAGCCGTCAGCCGACGGCAAGGGCGTCAAGCTCTGGGCGCAAGACCACGAAGGTTGGCTGACCATGCAGGGCAGCGCCAAATTCGCCTGAGCCACGAAGCACCCAAACCACAAACCCCCACCATGATCAAAACCGCCCCCGACCAGTACCAGGACATTCGCGACGCCGTGCGCGCCCTATGTGCCGAGTTTCCTGACGAATACCACCGCAAGATTGACGAGCAGCGCGGCTACCCGGAGGCTTTTGTCGATGCCCTGACCCAAGCCGGCTGGCTGGCGGCGCTGATCCCGGCGGACTACGGCGGCTCCGGCCTGGGCCTGGCCGAGGCCTCGGTGATCATGGAAGAGATCAACCGCAGCGGCGGCAATTCGGGCGCCTGCCACGGCCAGATGTACAACATGGGCACGCTCTTGCGCCATGGCTCCAAGGTGCAGAAAGAACTGTACCTGCCCAAGATCGCCAGCGGCGAGTGGCGCCTGCAGTCGATGGGCGTGACCGAGCCCAGCACCGGCACCGACACCACCAAAATCAAGACCACCGCCGTCAAAAAAGGCGACCGTTACGTCGTCAACGGGCAGAAGGTCTGGATCTCGCGCGTGCAGCACTCCGACTGGATGATTTTGCTGGCGCGCACCACGCCACTGGCCGAGGTCAAGAAGAAGTCCGAAGGCATGTCGATCTTCATGGTCGATCTGCGCCGGGCTGAAAAGTCGGGCATGACGGTGCGGCCGATTCCCAACATGGTGAATCACGAGACCAACGAGCTGTTTTTTGAAAACCTCGACATCCCGGCCGAGAACCTGATCGGCCAGGAAGGCCAGGGCTTCAAGTACATCCTGGACGGGCTCAACGCCGAGCGCACGCTGATCGCCGCCGAATGCATCGGCGACGGTTACTGGTTCCTGGACCGGGTCACCAAATACGTCAATGAACGCGTGGTGTTCGGCCGCCCGATCGGCCAGAACCAGGGCGTGCAGTTCCCGATTGCCGACGCCTACATGGAAGTCGAAGCCGCCAACCTGATGCGCTACAAGGCCTGCGAACTGTTCGACGCCGGCCAGCCCTGCGGCGCTCAGGCCAATATGGCCAAGTACCTGGCGGCCAAGGCCAGTTGGGAAGCGGCCAACGCCTGCATCCAGTTCCATGGCGGCTTCGGTTTTGCCAATGAGTACGACGTGGAACGCAAGTTCCGCGAGACACGGCTGTACCAGGTGGCGCCGATTTCCACCAACCTGATTTATTCCTATGTGGCCGAGCACATTCTCGGCCTGCCAAGGTCTTTTTGACAATGCACTCAATGCTGTCATTGCGAGCGAAGCGCGGCAATCCATGCCCCGGAAATACATGGATCGCCACGTCGCTACGCATCCTCGCGATGACGATTTCAAATTAGCGAAGGATCAGCATGACCCGACCCCTTGACGGTATCACCGTCGTTTCCCTGGAACACGCCATCGCCGCCCCGTTCTGCACCCGCCAGCTGGCCGACCTCGGGGCTCGCGTGATCAAGGTCGAGCGCCCCGGCAGCGGCGATTTTGCGCGCGCTTACGATACCCGCGTCAAAGGCCAGGCGTCGCACTTTGTCTGGACCAACCGTTCCAAGGAAAGCCTGACGCTGGACCTCAAGCAGCCCGCGGCGCTGGCGGCGCTGAAGCAACTGCTGGGCCAGGCCGACGTGCTGGTGCAAAACCTGGCTCCCGGCGCGGCCGCGCGCATGGGGCTGGGTTTTGAGACCCTGAGCAAGGCGCACCCGACGCTGATCGTCTGCGACATCTCGGGCTATGGCGAGGACGGCCCCTACCGCGACAAAAAGGCCTATGACCTGCTGATCCAGAGCGAAGCCGGTTTTCTGTCGGTCACCGGCACGCCCGAGGCACCGAGCAAGGCGGGCAATTCGGTGGCCGACATTGCGGCCGGCATGTACGCCTACACCGGTATCCTGTCGGCGTTGCTGCTGCGCGGCAAGACCGGGCAGGGCAGCCACATCGACGTGTCCATGCTCGAATCGCTGGCCGAGTGGATGGGCTACCCCCTGTATTACGCTTTTGACGGTGCGCCACCGCCACCGCGCACCGGCGCCGCGCACGCCAGCATCTATCCCTACGGTCCGTTCCAGGCCGGCGATGGCGGCACCGTGATGCTGGGCCTGCAGAACGAGCGCGAATGGAAGCTGTTTTGCGAGCTGGTGCTGCAGGACGCGGCGCTGGCCAACGA
>Ga0172381_10004101_pt1 | contig 15181 bp, 14 predicted proteins | sample Leawel6488metaG_FD_119754 | JGI IMG/M metagenome (GOLD analysis project Ga0172381, IMG submission 119754) | Leachate microbial communities from a municipal landfill in Southern Ontario, Canada - Leachate well 64-88 metaG | ecosystem: Engineered > Solid waste > Landfill > Unclassified | place...
AACAATGCAGGCTGCCGCTTGGGGATTAGCTGTGCCAATACCCCGCCTTATAGTCCAACAGGACACTCTGGTGGGTAGGCCCCTTCCCTTAAAGGGATAGGAAGGGCCATCCTTATATAGATAGGCCGGGGATTTATCGAAGGCTTTATTGGGTAATACGCACTAAAAATACATTAAAGGAGAGCGATGTTAAAAAAATTATTAACCGAGGATATCCTTGATTTCCTTGAAAAAAAAGAATTCATCAATGTGGGGACTTGTGATTTTACCGGAAGGCCGAATGTTGCGCCTAAATTCTTGATAAAATCTAAAAACAATACTATATACCTTGCCGATTCTGTGTTTGGCAGAACGTTTGATAACTTAAAAATTAATCCTCGTGTATCCCTATCAACAGTGAATATGGATAATTTGGTGGGTTGCCAGATAAATGGAGTGTGCCAGATAATAGAGAAGGGCGCTGAATATAAAAAGATACTTAAGGAGATGAAAGTAAAGCAAATAGGTTTTTCTGTAAACAGGCTTATTGAAGGCTTGCATAAAGAAAAAAAATATAAAGACTTTGAGGTTACCCTATCGGAAAAGGTTTGCATTTTTAAAATAAAAATAGAAGAAATAGTATCTATCGGGGTAACCGGAAAATTGGAACGAAAAAAAGTCTAAGTTTTTAGTAGGCTTGGGTTATGTTTCATTTTAACAATTGACCCGCTTTTTTTAATTAAGTATAATAACTCATGGAAGTTTATCAGTCCGGTTGTTTGTTTCTATCAAAACCAATTCGTTAAAATGCCATACCTTTTAAGAAAAATATTCCGATCAAAATATTTATTTGTTACTTTGATATTTATTTTAGGTATTTTGCTGTCCCTTGTTCTATATAGGACAGTGTATCAATGGGAAAATAATAATATAGATAGGGCATTTGATTTGCAGGCTTCTGATAGAGCACAGGTTGTGATTGACAGTCTCAATGGCCACATTGATTTATTATCTTCAATGGTTGCTTTTTATGAATCAAGCGAAAAAGTAACGCGTAAGGAATTCAGTGTTTTTGCAAAAAATCTTTTAAAATTATACCCGGATATTATTTCTTTTTCTTGGATACCGCGTATTCTTGATTCGGAAAGGCTGGCATTCGAAGAGGCTGCCTATCTTGATGGTTATCAGGATTTTCAGATTATAGAGCTGAAAGATAAAAAACTTCTGAAAGGCCCTCGTCGTGAAGAATACTTTCCTATATATTATGCTGAGCCGTTTGACGAGAATAAATTAACGATTGGTTTTGATGTTTATTCTGACCCGATAAGGCGCGCAGCAATTGAGACAGCGCGTGATACAGGTATGCCGGCTGTTACGCATAAAATTAAACTAGTTAGGGAGCCAAACGGAGATTTTTCATTCCGTGTTTTCATGCCTATTTATAAGGCGCCTGATGCAAGCATCACAATAGAAGAAAAGCGGAAAAACATTATTGGTTTTGTTTCATTACTTTTTCGCATAGGCCATACCATGGATATTGCCTTAAGTCATTTAGGCGGAACAGGGGTTAGTTTGTCGCTCTATGAAGGCAACGTAGAGAATGCGGATAATTTTATATATCAGTACAATCCCAACTCTTTCACTTATAAGGAGGGTAATGATTTAAGCAAGATATTAATCAGCCGCACGCAACAAACTGTATTTAAAAAGCAATTTAGAATGGCAGACAAAAGCTGGCTTATCGTTTGCTATCCAACAGAATCATTTTTTCAAACCTACAATCACATGTCATCTTGGACGATTTTTTTGTGTTGTATAATTATAATATTGGTTATTGTCGCTTATGTTTTAAATATTTTAAATAGAACCCGGCGCATAGAGTCTCTTGTAAAACAGCGCACAACGGCACTTAATAATTTGACCGATGAGATAATAAAGATGAGCCGGCACAACGAGCTGATTCTTGCTTCTATAGGCGAGGGGATACTCGGTCTTGACGTGGATGGAAATCATATTTTTGTAAATCCATCGGCAGTAAAAATGCTTGGGTTTAACATGGCTGAGCTCATAGGTAAACCCGTTCATGTGTGGTATCACTTGAAAGAAGAAAATGACGGGCATTCTTCGCAAGAATGCCCCATTTTAATGGCAATTAAGGATGGCAAGGTACATACTGTAAGAAATGATGTTTTTCGTAAAAAAGACGGTACGGGTTTTTATGTTAACTACATAAGTACTCCGGTAATAGTTGAAGATAAAATTGTGGGCACGGTTGTAAGTTTTATGGATGTGACCCAGCAAAGAGCCGCTGAAGAAAAGATAAAAACTGCCGCTAAAGAATGGGAAAGGACATTTGACTCTATATCTGATCTGGTTTTTATTCTGGATAAAAACAACGTTATCTTAAAAGTGAATAAGGCGTGCGCTGAAGCTTTAAAATTAAATTCGCAAGATATCATTGGAAGAAAATGCTATGAATTGCTTCACGGTTTGAATAAGCCATTTCCTGGATGCCCTTTTGAAAAAACGAAGAAAGACAATAAAGCGTATACCGAAGAAATCATCGATCCAAGAATTGGAACTCCGTTTTTGGTTACGACTTCCCCTATTTTTAGCGATAACGGTGAATTAATGGGGTCAGTGCACATTGCAAAGGATATAACACAGATGAAAGAGGTGGAACGGAAGATGAGAGAAGCTTTGGAAATAGAATCAGGATTCATATCAACAGTTTCTCATGAGTTGCGCACGCCGCTTTCTGCCATGAAAGAAGCGATAAACTTAATTAGCGACGGTTCAACCGGGCCAATAAACAATGAACAACAGGAGTTTTTGGCTATTGCAAAAAGAAATGTGGACAGGCTTGCAAGGTTAATTAATAACGTTTTGGATTTTCAAAAACTTGGCTCAGGGGCAGTGGTTTTAAATATGCGGGAAAATAATATAAATGAAGTTGTAGAGGAGATAAAAGAGACAATGGTTTCTTTGGCGAATAATAAGGGCTTAAGTATTGCATTTGAACTGGATAAAACTATTACAAAGTTTAAATTTGACAGGGATACTATCGTGCAGGTTTTAACGAATATAATAAATAACGCGATTAAATTTACTGAAACCGGCGGCATAGTTATAACTACTAAAAAAGAATTAAACTCTGTTTTTGTTTCAATAAAAGATACAGGCCCGGGTATAAAAACTGAGGATATCTCAAAATTATTCCAGAAGTTTTCTCAACTTGAAAAAGGCATATCCAGGAAAACCGGTGGAACAGGTTTAGGGCTTGCTATCTCACGGGAAATAATAGAAAAGCATGGCGGAAAGATTTGGGTTGAATCGCAATTATTAAAAGGAAGCACTTTTTGTTTTACTCTGCCTATAGCATAAGTTATCTTAACCCATCTTGCCCGGTAAAAACCATTGTTGTAGTTAAATGAAAATAAAAATAAGCCTATTGTTCGTTGCTGTTTTAGTATTTATTAATCCAGGCTATGCTCTTGATTGGAAAAATTTGCATGCCGAGGCAGATAAAAAAGGTATAGAGGGAATGGTTAAAATACAAAGGGGATACCCTGATTCACTGGAAAATCTTTATTTGCTTGGCCTTTCCTATTTAAATAAGCATATGGACAAAAAAGCAGAAATAGTTTTTAATGAAATGCTGGCCAAAGAACCTGGCTTAATTGAAGCAAAATGGGGTTTGGCTGAAACATTGCGTAGGAGTCACAGGTTGGATGAAAGCGAGAATATCTTAAAGGAAATTATTAACAAGCAGCCGTCTTTTTCGCCTGCTTATATAAGCCTTGCTTATATAAAATATACGAAAATGAAATTTAATGATTCGGTAATTCTATCATCTAAGGTAATTAAGCAGGGGAAGAATAATGTTGATTCAATAAATTATGTAAGAGCGTATCTTATACTCGCAGGAGCGAAAGGAATGATTGCGCATTACGGTGGGCCTCTTTCAAAAGTTATAAACGGTACCGCTGTTTTTTCTACGCTCAAAAAAGCCCAAAAAATATCCCCTGAATATTCGGGTGTTTTGTTTGGTATGGGCAGTTTTTATCTGCTTGCTCCAGGGTTTGTCGGTGGAGATATTAACAAAGCAGAGGATTATCTAAAAAGAGCAATAACCGCTGACCCTTTGTTTGCTGATGCTTATGTCAGGCTTTCCCAGGTTTACCAGCTAAAAGGGGATAGCGGTAAGGTTCAAACTTATTTAGAAAAAGCCTTACGAATTGATCCTGGCAATGAGCTTGCCATGGATATAAAAAATGGAAACTGTAAATTTGTTTGTGTAATAAAAACAAAAGGTAATTAATAAGGAATTTGCTGGCAATTGGAAAAACATGTCGAAAGCGGTCTCGGCCGTTCCCTACATGTAATCTAAATTCAGGATTTGTTCGCAGTATTCTTTCAACAGATTTTTATAGCGAGGTTTGATTGTTGAATTGGATATTGTTTCTTTCGCTTTTTCGATAAATAGCAGAACTTCATTTTTACAATATTCCAGAGCCCCTGTACTTTCTGTAATGGCACGGATTTTTTCTAAATCACGTTTATTCGCGTTTTCTTTTCCTAGTATTTTTCTTATGAAATTTTTTTGCGCCCGCGAAGATTTTTTGTAAGCATGCCAGATAAGAAGTGTTTTTTTTGCTTCTTTTAAATCAGTAAGGGTTGATTTGCCTATTTTTTCTTCCGTGCCAAACATATCCAGGATGTCGTCTTTTATCTGGAAAGCTCTGCCAAGAAATATCCCATAGTTATATAGCTTTGTAATTTCTTTTTCGCCGGCCCCCGCAAGGCTTGCACCCATCATTAAAGGCGCGGCGAAAGTGTAATAAGCAGTTTTAAGATCGTAGATTTTATAAATATCATCTTGAGTTATTTTGCCGATGTCTTTTAAACCGGCCAGGAGTTCGATAAATTCTCCGCTTCCTGTGTGCATTGCCGCGTTTATAAGTATTTTTAAAGCTTTTTCTTTAGCTTCAGGTTTTTCATCTATCGCAAGAAACGCGTGTAAACTCATTGCGTAGAGTATGTCGCCAATCACAATGCTTAAGTCTTCCCCGCTAAATTTCGCTTTTTTATAATTCGACAAGTATTTTTGGAGCATTGTGTGCATGCTGGGTTTACCTCGCCTGGTCCTTGATTTATCTATCACATCATCGTGGATAAGCATGAAATCGTGCATAAGTTCTAAAGAAATAGCGCTTCTATGGAGTCCTTTAGGAATTTTGTCGCAAAAACCCTGGTAGCCTACGACAAACAATATGGGCCTTACGCGTTTTCCTTCGCGCGTAATGAAGTCTTTTATGTGGCTAAACAAAATTCCGGATATTTTATGCAAGGAATATAATTGTTCTGCGTGGAGGGCGTAACTTTTTAGTTCCGTTTCTATTTTGTTTTTTATTTTCAAAAACATGGCTTTATGGTAGCATAGGCTTAAGCTGAATGCAAGGAGAGAAGACAGAGTTAAGATGCTCGAAGATAGAAGGGTGAAGTTTGAAGGGCGATATTTTTACTTTTTATTTTCTTCTTTCCATTTTCTATCTTCTATAATCTATTTTCGTAACTTTTGTATTCTGATTGCAGGTTTTTAATTAATCATGCTGCGTAACTTAATTCAAGCCCTACGCTTACCGTTTGTTACCGCAAGCCTGCTGCCATTTCTGTTCGGCTCGTTTATTGTCAGAGAAAATTTCAAGTTTTTGGGTTTTGTATTGGGTCTTATGGCAGCTGTATCCACCCACATAAGCGCTAATCTTATAAACGATTATGCTGATTCGCATAGCGGCGCTGATTGGCATGATAAAAAATCCTACAAATTTTTTGGCGGTTCAAAATTAATCCAGCAGAATGTATTCGCTGAGCAGTTTTATCTAAAAATAGCAATTGTCTCGGCTTTGATCTCTGCTGTTTCAGCTATTTTATTGTCGATTGTATTAAAAAGTTATTTTGTACTGGCGATTTACATCGTTATCGTAATTTTAAGCTGGCTTTATTCCGTATCGCCTTTAAGATTTTCTTATAATAAAGTGGGGGAGGTAGCTATTTTTTTACTGTTTGGCCCGGCTTTGGTTATGGGTGGATACTTTATCCAGACTGGAATATTTCCTGATTTTAGAAGTTTTCTTTTATCTTTACCTTTTGGAATATTTACGACCGCGATACTTTTTGCTAATGAAGTTCCTGATTTTTATGATGACCAAAAATCCGCGAAATTTACCTGGGTTAGCCTTATGGGCCCAAAAAATTCTTTTTGTTTTTATTATTTTTTAATCTTCGCCGGTTTCTTTTCAATATTAGTAAATGTAATTTTTGGTTTTTTAAGCGCATTTGCCTTGCTCACATTTTTGCTTATTATCCCGGCAATCCAGGCGGCAAAAATAATCCAAAAATTTTATGAAAATAAGGACAAACTCGTGCAATCTTCAAAGCTAACCATCATGGTACAAAATCTTGTTGGTATTTCGTTAATACTCGTTGTGTTTTTTTTTAAGCCATAGCGTTAACTTTATATTTAAAAATAATCTTATGCAAAGAGCAATAATTATCGGAGGAGGATTCGCTGGCCTGGCCGCAAGCCTGAAACTTGCGGCGCACAAGAATATTTTTGAAGTAAGGCTTCTTGATAAGAAAAAATGGTCTGATTTTTTACCGTCTTTGCCTGATTCAATCGGTAGAGGCATTGAGCCGGAATCTCTTACCTGTAATATAGAAAGTATTAGCAAGAGTAAAGGTTTTAAGTTTATCAATGAAGAAGTTTCAGGCCTTGATTTGGATAAGCGAAAAGTTTTTACCTTAAAAGGAAGCATGGAATACGACTATCTTATTATAGCAAGCGGATCTGAAACAAACTTTTATGGAAATGAGAATATCAGAGAAAAGGCTTTTTGCTTAGATAGTGCTAGTGATGCAGAAATAATAAACAAAGCGCTTAAAGAAAAGGTGTTTAGCAATTATGTCGTCTCTGGCGGTGGTTATACCGGTATTGAAGTTGCAACGAATTTAAGGTTATCTCTGGATAAGAATAAAAATAAAGGCAAAGTATTTATTGTGGAGAGGGCTTCTTCAATTCTCGGCCCTTTGCCGGATTGGATTAAGCAATATGTTTTAAATAATTTAGCAAAACTTAATATTGAATTGCTGCTAAATTCCAGCATTCTGCGTATTGATAATGGTGTTGTCTATTTTGAGGGAGGAAAAACGTTAAACGATTCTTTTGTGGTTTGGGCTGCCGGGGTAAGAACCGCGTCTTTTATCCAGAATCTAAAAGTAGAAAAGAATCCTCAAGGTAGAATCCGGGTTGATGAATATTTACGATTAAATGAGAGATGTTTTATCGCTGGTGACGCAGCTTATTTTAAAGATAAAAATACCTATCTGCGTATGGCAGTGCAGTTTGCCATAACCGAAGGGGAGCTGGCTGCCGAAAATGTAATAAATAACACCTTGGGTAAAAAACTCAAAATCTATAAACCAATAGATTTAGGATATATAATACCGATGGCAAACAACCGGTCTTGTGGCGTTGTGCTTGCTATGAAAATCAAAGGATTCATCGCAACAGTTTTTCATTTTATAATGTGCGCCTATAGATTATGCGGCTTGCGGAATAAAATAGAATTTATAAAGGGTTTAATGACGGGTTAATCAGGGAGGTGTGAAATGCTGGATATGGTAATTCTTATTCTCAGGTTATGTTTGGCTGTTGTATTTATCGGCCATGGCATGCAGGTTGCTTTTGGTAGTTTTGGCGGCCCCGGTATTCAGGGGTTTTCGGGAATGCTTGAAAATTTAGGATTTAAGCCGGCGATTTTATGGGCGTACCTATCAGCATATACTCAATTAGTTGCCGGGCTATTTTTAGTTCTTGGGTTATTCGCTCGCTTTGCAGCGTTTTCCATACTTATTTTTATGCTGGTTGCGGTTATCAAAGTGCATCTGGCTAAAGGATTTTTCTTGCAAGCCGGCGGGTTTGAATATAATTTCGTGCTTATTTGTATCTGTATTGTTTTAATTTTGTCTGGTTCCGGAAAATTCGGCATAACCCCAAAGCTATAACAGATTTTGGAAACAGCAGGTCCTGGCTTGGCTGTTTTCTCACAGCAACGCTTGCCAGCCTCAAGCAGTGGCTGGCTTCGCTCGGAAAAAACTTTTGCTCTCGCCGGCTTATAGCATAAGCCGGCGAACCATGCCCGCAAAAGTTTTTTACGTGCTGTTCGAAAACAGCCAAGCCAGCCATCAAGAATGAAGCTGATGATTTTTGAGCCGCTTCGCCGAACGAAGTGAGGCGAGCTAAATATTAATTTTAAACGTACCAAGAGAAGACAAAAAAGAATTATGAGCGATATAGCAATTTTTAGATAAAAACCGACGTTAAGAAATGCGGGTGTTTGAGCTATTTCCTTAATAGTGTAGTTATATAGGGCGAGTTCCGCATTTTAGGCGGTTTTTATCGTCCCTTGCCTTTTTGTTCCCGGGGAAAAATTGCGTTTAGCGAAGAATTCTTTTTTGGCTTTAAGAATACCTGGATTCATTGCTAGGGTAAAGACCTTTGGCGCCAAAATTGACCTGAAGTGAAAAAAATATCAGTTTCATCGGGAAATTTCAGGTAAATTGGGAAGATATGTTATTAAATTTTCATTTGATTTCCTGATTTTTTAGTTTAATATAAAATTGTAATGGTAAAATTTGACGAAATTATTCATGCTTCCTTAGAATGGACAACCACGGTTTTATTCAGGCCATTTAATATTAAAAAATGGGTAATCTTGGCTTTTATCGCCATTCTTGCCGGCGCAATTTCCGGCGGCAATAATTTTAGAATGGATTTACCCGTTGATAAAGCATATCATAACCAGTCAGCCGAGAAAGACGCAAAGATAGAATCCAAAGAGAAAGCCTCAGTGCCTGCCGGAACAAAATCATTTTCAGATATCAAAAATGAATTAAATCTTTTTTTTGCGCAACTTACTTCGGCCCCGGGAATTTTTTTTATTATCGGCGGCATTGCTCTGGTTATTATTGTTCTTATGATTTTTATATGGCTCGATTCAAGGTTTACTTTTATTTTCCTTCAGGATGTTTGCGCGAATGATGCTTCAATTAAGCTGCCCTTTACGCAGAATAAAAAAATAGGTAATTCGTTATTTTCATTTAACGCTGTGTTTTTTTTCTTGTGTATGCTAATAACAATTATCTTGTTGTATTATTTTGCCAAGGCCATTATTGCTGTTATGGGCCATGCGGCGTTTGAAGATATTATTGCTACTGGCATGTTTATGAAAGTATTTTTACCGTGCGTTCCGTATTTTTTGTTTTTTTTACTTCTCCTTCTGCTGGCCGGAATTGTATATTTTGTAATAAATGATTTTGTGATTCTGGTTATGTTTAAAGAGAAAATTAATGTTCTTAAAGCTTTTTCTGTTGCTTTAGGTATTATCAAAAATAACAAAGCTAATATATGCGTTTATTGTTTAATAAAAATAGGGCTTTCCATTTGTGCCGGGATAATTTATTGGATAATTTATTTTATTGCAACGGTAGCAATTGTTTTTCCGGCAATCATGGTTGTTTCATTGTCGGCATTTTTTTATAAAACCATGCCTCTTGCGTATCAGCCGGTATTTATCTTGATTTGTGTAATAATCGCTATACCTATTTTATTATTTTTCTGGTATTGCTTTTTATGCTTATCATTGCCCTTTGCTGTTTTTTTCAGGACATTTAGTATCAAATTTTTCGGAAAGCTTAATAGCCGTTACGATCTTTTTAAGTATTCATAATAGCAGATAGCAAAACCTAAACGCTATCCGCTAATCATAAGGAGGAAGAATGAATTGCGCAAATCATTCCGAAAAAGAAGCAAAAGGAAAATGCAATTTTTGTGCTAAGAGCATATGCCCTGACTGCGTTGTGGAATTAAAAGGTGAATCCTATTGTAAGGATTGTTTTTCTTTAAAAATGGGAGGAACAAAAAAACAAGAACATTCCGCCGCGCTTGCCGCGGGTTTAAGTGTTATAATCGCCGGCTTAGGCCAGGTTTATAACGGCCAGGTTTGGAAGGGCTTGCTGATATTTTTGACTTCTTGGTTTATTTTTCCCTGGATTATCGGTATTTTTGACGCTTATTTTACGGCAAAAAAAATCAATGATGGAAAAATAGTTTTTAAGAAGAAAACAGGGTGCCTTATTGCCATGATTGTCGGGGTATTTTTATCTTGGGTGATGATATTTATTATCGCGATGCTTGCGGCAATAGCAATACCAGGTCTCCTGAAAGCAAGAATGGTTGCGAATGAGCAGGCAGTAAAGATAACCTTGCAGTCTATGTCAAATGCGCTTGAATTTTACGCGACACAAAATAATAATACATATCCGGAAAGTGAAGCAAGCTTAATCGCTATGCCACCGCTTAACAATCGAGAAACTCACGGATACTTTTTTAAGGAAGAGTTAAGGGCTTCCGGGTATAAAATTATGGCTATCCCGGTTTATTGCGCCGAAGGCATGTATACTTTTATTATTGAGACTGGCGGAAAATTATCAAAAGAAAATTGTGAACAAGAAGATAATCCTGAGCAGGAGGAATAAAAAAATCGTAACTTAGAGACATAATGTAAAGGCTATGAAGATAGAGGATGGAAGATAGAAGGGCGAAAGAAAAAATAAAAACATCACCTTTCTATCTTCACTTTTCTATTTTCTGATTTCTGACAGCCGTCCCCATATTATTGACAAACCCAATTTAACTTCTATAGTATTAAAATATGCATGACAACATTTATTTGATTCTTAGAAAAGTATTTTTTTGGTTCTTCATGGCGCTTTTTTTCACCTTAACCCCGGTTATCCTTTATTATTCCTTGGGATATAAATTTGATACCGGTTCAAAGAAATTTTTAAAGACAGGGGCAATATCTATTAAAACATTTCCCAAGGGCATAAATGTCTATTTGGATGGAATGAAAATTAAAGAAATCACTCCCTGCACTTTAAGAGAGCTTTTACCTAAAGAATATACAATTGTGCTTGAAAGGGAAGGCTTTTATCCATACGAAATGAAGGTTGAAGTTAAGCCTTCACAGATACAGGATATAGATATTTTCATTGTTCCAAGAATGGTAGATATAACAAAGCTTGATATTGATTTACATATTTATAAATTTTTTGTAACAAAACATTTATTTGGAGAAACTATAATTGTTTTTACCGACAAAGGTATTTATTTTCTTGATGGTGATTTTAAAGGCGCAAAAAAAGTATCCGCTCAGATTTTTGAAGAAAGTACTGCGAATTCTATAGAAAATCTAAAAGAAAGCAGCGGCAGATTTCTATTCTGGAATAAAAGCAATCTTTGGGTGCTTGATGCTTCTCAAGGAAAAGACAAAGATGGAAAATATCCTGACGCAGTAATGCTTTACAAGGCAGAGGATGATATAAAAGATGTTTTTTTAGGTTTCAGGGGAAAATACATTATCATTCATGATGGCCTTAAAGTTATCGCTCTTGACGCGGATAATCTTAAGGTTTCTTTTCCTGTCTATGAATTAAAAAGTGTGCGTTCGAAAATTTTTTATGATTCACGGTCAGAAACTATTTATATACAAGACAAAGTCAAAGGGGCAGCTGGCTTTTCGCTTTTCAGGGCAGAAATAATGCCGCTCATAAATGAGAGGATTCTTAATGAGCGAAAATAAAGTTAAACGTATTTTAGAAATTATTCCGGGATTTTTAAGCTGGTCTATCATTATTTTTCTTATCCTGCTTTTTATTGTTAAGCCGCTGGCCGCCATAGTTGTGATAATTGTTTACCTTATATATTGGGTGTGCCGGCTGCTTTACTCGAGTTTACTTTTACTGATGACGAACCAGAGGAGGCGCTCTAAAAAAAATTACGATTGGCTTTCCATGTCTAAAGAAGTGAAATCTGATTTAAAATTTGAAAATATAATCCATGTAGTCCTTTATACTACCTACAAAGAATCAAAAGAGCTTATAGCTTCAAGCCTCGATTTTTTAAAGGAAACCAATTATCCTAAAGATAAAATAGTAGTAGTTTTGGCTGGAGAGGAAAGGGCTCCGGATACGCATTCCAGGCTTGAGATTTTAAAAAATCAGTATAGAGAATATTTTCTTGACGTTATAGCGACTATTCATCCTAAAGATATAGAAGGGGAAATACCGGTCAAAGGGGCTAACGCTACGTATTCTGCAAAAAAAGTAAAAGTATACCTGGAAGAGAAAGGTTACGATTTAAAAAATATAATCATATCCTGTTTTGACGCGGATACCTGTCCGGATAAAAATTATTTTTCCTGCCTTACTTATAATTTTTTAAACAATCAAAAAAGGTATCAAATGAGTTTTCAGCCTTTGCCGGTTTATAGCAATAATATTTATTCTGCTCCGGCATTCGCGCGAGTAATTGAGGTGGGATCAACCTTTTGGCAGTTAATTGAAGGCATGAGATATGAAAAATTTATAACTTTTTCTTCGCACAGCATGAGTTTTGATACCCTGGTTAGGGTAGATTACTGGCCGGTTGATTTAATATCTGATGATTCGTTGATATTCTGGAAATGCTTTTTAAAATATAACGGTGATTACACAACTTTTCCTCTGGATATTCCTGTTTATATGGATATAGCTGTTGGGAAGAATTGGCTTGATACGATAGCCGTTCAATATAAGCAAAAACGAAGATGGGCCTGGGGCGTAGAAAATTTTATTTTTGTGAGCCAGCATTTTTTAAACAATAAGAATATCCCTTTATTTTTAAAAATACGTAAACTGTATCAGATTTTAGACGGCCACATAAGCTGGGCTACCTGGGCGATAATTATAAGTTTTATAACGCCGCTTGTCTTATTTTCAGGAAAAGTGATTTTAAAAAATTCTTTAGCACTTTTTAATCTTTCCTATATAAATGGCGTAGTTTTTCATTCCCTGACATTTATATTGATGCTTTGTATTATTATAAGCTGGGAATTTACCCCGCCGCGGCCCAAGAACGTATCAAGGCTGATATATTTTTCCTTTTTGTTCCAATGGCTCTTAACGCCTTTTATTTCGGCCTTGCTTGGTTCGACTCCGTCCCTTGATGCGCAAACCAGGCTTATGTTTGGCAAATATCTTGCATTTAATACAACACCGAAGTCCAGGGTACAGGGGCCAGAGGACAGATGACAAAAAACAGATGTAAAAAATACATTAATCTATTTTTCTGTACCTTGAACCCTGTTCCCTGTACCCTGAACCCTGAATACAACTTGACAAAGGAAATTTTTTAGTATATTTTATTTAATAAGGCATTAAATTTTTGTATCAAAAAGGAGAAGAAGATGGCAAAAAAAATAGATACGAAAAAAGATTCGGCGCAAAAATATTCTAAAGATAGCATCGCTAAGATATGCGAACGGGCATATTTCATTTGGCTGAATAAATCGAAACCTGCCAATAGCGCTATGATTGATTGGTTGCAGGCGGAAAAAGAATTGAAAAAAGAAGGTAAAATTAAGTAAGTTTATTTTGACGGATCTCGCGATCCACTGAAGGAGGTTATGATGGCAAAGGCTAAAATAGCTAAATGCCCGGAATGCCAGGATGAATTTGAGTTGGAAGATTATCTTGGGGTGGGAGATATTACTTTTTGTGTAAGTTGCGACGCAGAATTAAAAATTGTAAAGCTTGACCCTCCTCAACTTGAAATAGTTACAGATACCGAAGATGAAGAAAATTTTGATGAAGCAGGCGGGGACGGAGAGGAAGGTTTTTAAAAAGGAGGATTAAATGTTAAGAAAATTTTTACCGGTATTTTTTCTTTCAATATTTGTTTTTTCGGTGTCAAGTTTTGCCCAGGATAAAAAAACAACCGAACAACCAGTAGTTTCCAGCGAACAGCCAAAGAGTGAATCTCCAGTGCAAGCCGTGCCCCAGAATGTTCCTCAAGAAGAGGTTATTAAGGGCCTTATAAAGGAAATAGCCCCTGATGGAAGTTATGTAGTTGTTAACGATACAAAAGTTATTACCACGAAAGAATTTTTGGAAGATTCTTATCTTGAGGTTAGCGACAATGTGGAAATCACAGTAGAAAAAACTGAGCAAGGTTTAAAGGCAAAAAGCTATAATTATATTTTTGAAGAAGAGGGGCCAACAGCGGTTCCCGAAGAATCTCTTAAGGATACAATCGAAGATATACCCCAAGGGGAATAAATATTTTAGGATGATTATAAAATGAGCCCTCTCAGATTTGTATGAGAGGGCTCATTTTTTAAATTCGTACTAGGATTTTTCCTTCGCCACTAACGGCTCGCAAAAATCCTGTGCTCATTAAAAGGAGGCGTTTGAGAGTTAACAAATGTAAGAACTTTGACACAGCTACTTCACTTAGCGATAATTATGAACGAGAGGAACGAGGTGAACGAGTTGATTCGTTAGACGAGGAACCTGAAGGGTGTGCGGCTGGTACTTTAGATCAAAGTAGCTGGCATATTGCGTATACAAATTCCCTCAAAAACACCGAAGATCTTTCCAGATTTATTCCTATCTCCGAAGCAGAAAAACCCATACTAAAACAAGTTATAAAAACTTTTCACATGAGGATACCGCTTTATTATCTTTCTTTAGTGAAAAATTTAACTAACCCTCATGATCCAATACGTAAGCAATGCATTCCTTCTATTGAAGAGATAGAAAGGGAGGTGCATGAAAAGATAGATCCGCTTGGCGAAGAAAAAAATTCCCCCGCGCCTTGTCTCGTCCATCGTTATCCCGATAGGGCCCTGCTTATCGTAACGGGAAGATGCTTTATGTATTGCCGTCACTGTACGCGAAAGAGATTGTGGCGAAGCAGAATCCCCGAGCCAACCCTTAAAGATATTGATTTAGCTTTAACCTATGTAAAAGAAAATAAAGAAATAAGAGAGGTGATTGTTTCCGGAGGAGACCCTTTAACCCTACCTACGGAAAAAATAGACTATATTCTTTCCAGCCTTAAAAGTATAAAAAATATTGAAGTAGTGCGTATCGGTACGCGCGCGCCTGTTGTATTTCCTCAAAGAATAGATGAAAATCTTTGCAAGGTTTTGGAAAAATACGAAAATCTTTGGATTAATACCCAGTTTAATCATCCAAGAGAAATTACTTCTCAATCAGCGCTGGCTTGCAAAAAATTGCAGCGATGCGGTATCGTTAT
>Ga0172381_10004102_pt1 | contig 15178 bp, 15 predicted proteins | sample Leawel6488metaG_FD_119754 | JGI IMG/M metagenome (GOLD analysis project Ga0172381, IMG submission 119754) | Leachate microbial communities from a municipal landfill in Southern Ontario, Canada - Leachate well 64-88 metaG | ecosystem: Engineered > Solid waste > Landfill > Unclassified | place...
CATTGAATTAAGAAAAGCGGCACGATCACCACGCGCATGAAGAATGGCAAAACGAAGCACATTTATAGGAAAACTCGTAGTCTCTTCAGAAGATTGGGGACAAACCTCACCTGGATGCTCAATCTCAATATACTCACCACCTCCTCCATCCATCGCACTCACCGCCCCTACAATAGAAAAAATATATATCATTGGAAAATTACGCATACTCATAATAGTTAATCCTTGCATTGCCTAACTACTTTTGCATTATTATAATCATCTAACTATTCATGCCTTTTACCGAAAAAAATCTTAAATTTCTCTAAATCAGAATCATCATCCCCGCGAGTACGTCTTTTAATAATTTCTTGAAACTCATCTCCGCATGCGCCATGCTGAATCAGAGACCACACAGCATACCGGTTGCCATGTCTTACTGCATATGCCAAGGCCGTCAGGCCATCCTTGCACTCATCGTTTAGATGCGCTCCATGAGCTACTAGTAAATCAATAAAATCATAAGAGCCATACCATGCCGCAATCATAAGAGCAGTTCTACCCTTTTTGTCATGCAAATTAGGATTAGCCCCTGCCTTTAATAAAAGACGCCCCCTTGACACCGCTTCCGAACCAGTAAATTTTGCCAAATGCATCAGCGAAGTCATCCCGTAATTATCGGCAAGATTAGGAGAAGCGCCTGTGGCAAGAATTTTGTCTATATCACAAAAAAGCCCTAAATCAGCAGAAAGTGTCAACGGTGTATTGCCAAAGGAATCGTTAATATCCAAACCAGCACCGTGACCCCTAACAGGAACTACACCATTTTCTCCGAAGGATGATAAAGAGAAAACGCTGACACCAGCTCTGCTACCAGACATAGCATGAGCACCATAAAAAAAGGAGAGTAATAAAGAAAAAGAAAAATAAACCCTATTCATAGAAGTCCTCAGTATTTATGAAATACAAACGCGAAAAACTACCTAAAAACGGGTACTATTTATGATTGTACTGCAAAAACTTGCAAAATCTAGTCTGTTTTATAGAAAATCATGCATAGATAAAGACTTTTATTGTTTTTTCTTATTTGAACTTGCCAATAAACCAGACCCAAAAAGTAATTCCTAAAATAACCATTAGCGGCTCTACTGGTAATCGTAACCGCGCATAACCAAAACCACCCGTCATACATACTACCAATCCAATCATCAGACCAGAGATCAGCCACACCTTAAAAAATTCTCTCTCACGCATCGCTGTCTTTATAGAAAAAGTACGATAACCAAAGAGTATCAGACCTACTGCTATCCCTAGCCACATGCATAAGGAGAAAAAAAATTCAATCCAACAAACAAGACGCATGCCAACACTCATTGATTGCACATAAAGGCATGCCGCTATTTTTTCTGATAGAAACTCTATTAAAGGATCAGATTTAAATGTCCCTGCTGCAAAAGCAACAAGCTGGCTGCTGTATACATCAAACATTGTTTTCACCACCTGCACCAGCCAATCATAGGCAAAATAAAGAGGATAGTCTTTTATCCATTCAACGGCAGGAGGCAGACACGCAAGCTGTTTACAAAAAACCTTCACCTCCCCTCGTTGGCGAGCACATAAAAGAGCTCGTTTTGTAGCTACACCGCCATCGTGCGATGCTTGATGAAAACACTCAATGAGCGGCTTATGTTCAACACGCTCCATAATTTTTGGCACGCAAAAACAGGTAAGATAGGGTCCAAATATTGGACAAAAGAAAACATGTCCCGTCATGGCATAATTACGCATATACCAGGGACTGACACTTGCAAAAAAAAGAGTTAAAAACAAAAAAGCCATTTTTATTTTTTTTAACCGCTGTTCCTGCGCAAAAAAAATAAGACAGGCAGAAAGAAGAGCAATATAGATGCCCATAGGGCGCATCCAGGTAAATAGGGAGAGAAAGATAACTGCCCCACAGACATCTCTATACGTTAGTTTACGCATAATCAACCGGTATAAGCAGATCAAAAAAACCACAAATAAAAGCAGCGCAAGACCATCAGTAAGTAAAAACATGCTTGCCAATACACAACCAACATGAAAAATAGACACACACGCAGCAAGCCACCCAACAAGATATGATTGAGTAAGTAACAATGCCAACCAGAAAAATAAAAGTGGTAAAAATGAACTTAAGATAATTTGAACCCATAAGGCCATCCTATGAGACTCTTCATGGTCAAAAAAATCAAGTGAATATTCATCATATAATCGATAAAAAAATGCTAGAAAACAGGGGTATCCTGGTGTACGCCAAAATATCGGTTCCTCGTTCCATATTTGTACCATACCCTTACCAAGAGCAAGAGATACAGCAGCACAATGATAATCAATACTATCAGGTTGTTGATATCGCTCATCCTGCTGAACATATCCATAAAAAACAAGAGCTCTCACGAGAAAGGCTCCCACACACATAAGGCACAATGCCTGCCATGATGGTTTTTTCATTAAAAATGAGAACATAAAAACTCCAAAAACAGGATACAAGAGCGCTATACTTTTTCACCAAGGCGGCTAGGATTATAAATAAAAAAAGAAGGATACGCTATGCGTGCAATACATCTTAAAAAATATCTCTGGTTGTTTATAGCGACGCTCTTTGGTATAGGAGCGTTTGGTTATGTTTATCGACATGAGCTTCTTTTTGTCGCTACTCACTATAATTCACGCCTCTTAATCACAGGGCTACTCGCCATAGGAACTGATATTAACACTCCTGTATTAAACACAACACCCCTGGGACTTGCTGTTCAGGACGACAACTATGAACTCGCTAAATACCTTATTTCATGTGGCGCTGACGTTACCTTGCAAAGCGAAGGGAAAGGTACTGCGATTATCCACTACACCACTAACCCAGTAATGCTTAAACTTTTAATTGCACACGGCGCAAATATCAATAGCAAACGTCGTGGAGGAGCGACGCTTCTTCATCGTGCCGCACTGAATAGCCCCGCTTTAGCTCGCGAACTCATCACTCTTGGGGCAGATGTTAACAGCACTGCTGACAACGGTATGACTCCCCTTTTCTATACTCTCATGAACCCGTCGCTCGATCATGCCCGTCTCCTTATTGACCTCTTGGTCGATTCAGGGGCTTCGCTCTGCGCAACAGATAGTGATGGAAATACCGTTCTCCATATGGCTGCTTCAGGACGCCAACTTGTTATTGAAAATAAAGAAGAAAAAGAACGGCACGAGCAGTGGTATCTAAAAATTGTAGAAAAACTACTGGCACGAGACGCTGATGTCTGCGTCCGTAACAATGCCGATAAAACACCGGCTGACCTAGCCACAGAGTTCAACTATCCAACAATACGCGCATTATTAAGTACACAATAAGAGTATGAACAGGCAAGCATATGCTCTTATTATGGCAGGAGGCAGCGGAAAACGCCTCTGGCCATTAAGTAGAACACATACTCCAAAACAGTTTATTAAGCTTCATAATGATACCCTTCTTGGTGCAACACTGTCACGCTTAAAACCTGTTATATCAGCGCAACAGACCTTTATCATTACCACACAAGAATATTACGGTGCAACGCTCAGTTACCAAAACGAAGTAAACACTATTATTCAGGAACCTACGGGAAAAAATACGGGCCCCGCTTTATTATATGCACTACTTACGCTTCACAAGCAGGACCCAACAGGAGTCGTTATCGTTAATCCAGCCGATCATGCTATACAACATAACGATCTCTACGCCCAGGATATTACCATCATCATAAAAGCTGCTTCACATCATGACAACTTATTCCTGATTGGCTGTCCTATTATGAGTCCCTCAACCCAGTATGGGTACCTCGACTATTCACCCAAAGAATATGCTCATGGATGTTATGCCGTTACAAAATTTCATGAAAAGCCTTCCCTAGAAACAGCTCAACTATATCAGCACAATTCACACATGCTCTGGAATTCAGGTATCTTTTGTGCTCGTATTTCCTTCTTTCTTGAATTGTACCAAACACACGCACCAGAATTGTATAAACAGGTCTCCAATTATCTGCAAGGAACTGGTTCCTATGAAGATATTTCAGCTATCTCTTTTGATTGTGCAGTAGTAGAAAAAACAAACTCCTGTGCTGTACTACCTGCTCATTTTACCTGGTCTGACGTAGGAACAATTGAGCAATTCCTTTCATTTAAAAATACACAACCACAAGAACAGGTAGTTGCGTACCGGTCAAGCAATAACACGGTGTCAGGAACAAAAAAAGTTGTCGCCCTTTTTTCAGTACATGACCTCTGTATTATTGAAACAGATGATATATTGTATATCGCCGCTAAAAGTGAACTGGAACAGGTTCGTGAATTCATCGAGTTTTTAAAAACGAACGGTCATAATCAATTTCTCTAAAAATATCTTTACCAATCGTTGGATAGTAATGAAAAAACGCGCCCTTATAACCGGCATCACAGGACAAGATGGATCATATCTTGCAGAATTTCTTCTTAGTAAAGAGTATGAAGTGCATGGCATTAAGCGTAGATCATCCTCATTCAATACCACACGCCTTGATCATTTTTTTCCACGCATTCATCTTCATTACGGAGATATGACTGATTCTACGTGCCTCATTCGCCTTATTAATACTATTCAACCAGATGAAATTTATAACCTTGCTGCTCAAAGCCACGTACGCGTTTCTTTTGATACACCAGAATACACGGTACAAGCCGATGGGTTGGGAACGCTAAGACTTTTAGAGGCAATCCATTTATTAAAACTCCAGGAAAAGACAAAGTTTTACCAAGCATCAACAAGTGAACTATTTGGTGGAATGACGCCAGGCCCCTACCACGAGAAGAGTCCTTTTTATCCACGATCACCCTATGCTGTAGCAAAACTCTATGCTCATTGGATAACCATTAACTACCGTGAAGCTTATAATCTCTTTGCCTGTAATGGCATACTGTTTAATCATGAATCACCACGACGCGGAGAAACCTTCGTTACCCGTAAAATTACGCGCGCTGTTGCCCATATTCAAGCAGGACTGCAAGAAATTCTCTATCTTGGCAATATAGATGCACACAGAGATTGGGGATATGCTCCTGATTACGTACAAGCGATGTGGCTTATGCTCCAACAAGAACAACCGGATGATTTTGTCATAGCAACCGGCACAACACATACTGTTCGTGAATTTATTGAACAAGCTTTTTTAGAAATAGGAATTCACCTTATCTGGCAAGGAGCAGGAATAGACACCGTAGGTATCGACAGTAACACGGGTAAAAAACATATCATGATCGATAAAACCTATTTCAGACCAACGGAAGTTCCTATATTACAAGGCGACGCTACCAAGGCGCGAACAGTTCTTGGTTGGAACCCTACCATTGATTTTCACACCTTAGTAAAAATAATGGTTGAACATGACTGCGCTTCGCTTAAAGAGACAACAACCACTTATCTTACAGGAAAGCTTCCCCTAAAAATCTATAAAGAGAATGGCTTATGGTAAAAAACGAAAAAATTTACATCGCCGGCCACACGGGCCTTGTAGGATCGGCTCTCATACGGGAATTAACAGCACAGGGATATACTAATTTTATAACACGTACACAGAAAGAATTAGATCTTCGCGACCAACAGAAGGTCAATCTTTTTTTTAAACAAGAAAAACCAGACTACGTATTCCTTGCTGCAGCAAAAGTTGGTGGCATTCGTGCTAATGAATTGTATCCCGCTGAATTCATCTACGATAATCTCGCCATTGAAATAAATACAATTCATGCAGCCTACACACATGGGGTGAAAAAATTACTCTTCCTCGGCTCATCCTGCATTTATCCACGAGATTGTAAGCAGCCGATAAAAGAAGAGTATCTTCTCAGCGGTCCCCTTGAACAGACAAATGAATGGTACGCGTTAGCAAAAATAGCCGGACTTAAGTTATGCAAGGCATACCACAAACAGTACGGTGCACGCTTTATTTCCTGCATGCCAACTAACCTCTATGGTATACATGATACTTTTCATCCAACGAACAGCCATGTGATTCCTGCCCTTATACAAAAAATATATCAGGCCCATATCACCAATCAATCAGAAGTAACACTCTGGGGAACAGGCACAGCTCAACGAGATTTTTTGTACGTTGATGATCTTGCCAAAGGGGTTATTTTTCTGATGAATACGTATGAAGAAGATATCCCCATCAATATAGGGACTGGTCATGATATATCTATAAAAGAGCTCGCTCAGCTTATTAAAAATAGTATTGGCTATAAAGGAGCTGTTATCTTCGATCAACACACGTCAGACGGAACGCCACGCAAGGTACTATCAGTTGAAAAAATAAATAAGCTTGGCTGGTATGCAAAAATTTCATTATCTGACGGACTTACTAAAACAATTACGTGGTATATTAAACAACAAAACAATACATAAAAAGGACTGTATACAATGAATAAAGTACTATCACTCATCATATTGTTCTGCCTAGAAATCTCTTTTATTGGCGCACAAAAAAAAGCGCTCATTATCGGCATAACAGGACAGGATGGATCTTACTTAGCAGAATTTTTGTTAGATAAGCAGTATGAAGTTCATGGCATGGTACGCCGTTCATCCAGTCACAATACAGAAAGAATTGATCATATCATTTCACGCATTACTCTCCATTACGGTGATGTTACCGATTCAAGTAGTGTCCAACGTACCATTAAAAAAATAGAGCCTGATGAAATTTATAATCTCGCCGCACAAAGTCACGTAGCTATCTCTTTTGAAATGCCACAATACACAGCAGCAGCAACAGGTATAGGAACTCTTAACATTCTTGACGCCATTACTTCGTTAGGGCTCACCCACAAAACTAAATTTTACCAGGCATCAACGAGCGAGCTATACGGAAAAGTACAGACAATCCCTCAAACAGAAACAACCTGTTTTTACCCCCGCTCACCATATGGCGTTGCCAAGTTATATGCATATTGGATAACAGTTAACTACCGAGAATCATATAATCTATTCGCCTGCAACGGCATACTGTTTAATCATGAATCACCACGTCGTGGCGAAAACTTTGTTACACGGAAAATTACCAAGGCAGCAACACGCATAAAAGCAGGTCTACAGGATCGTATGTATCTGGGAAATTTAGATGCTCAAAGAGACTGGGGTTATGCCAAGGATTATGTTGAGGCAATGTGGCTTATTTTACAACAAGAAAAAGCTGAAGATTGGGTTATTGCCACCGGTGAAACTCACTCGGTACGAGAGTTTGTTGAACGCGTTTTTCAAGAACTTACTATGAATATTACGTGGCAGGGAGAAGGACTCAATGAAATAGGAATAGATGCTATCACAGGAAAAACAATAATAGCTATTGATCCATCACTCTTTAGACCCGCAGAAGTAGATCAACTTATCGGAAATGCTCACAAAGCCCACACATGTCTTGGCTGGCGCGCACACACTTCATTTGAAGAGCTGGTAAAAATTATGGTTGATGCCGACTTGAAACTACTACACGCGTAAATTTTAAGAAAAAAAATTAACAACGAAACTTCTCCAAAAAGAATGTGTTTCATATGTTAATCATCTATAGTGCGTTATACTTTCTTTAAAAACAGCCTCCGGGCGTCCCATGAACATGAAAAACTACACTGTATCTGTCATAATTCCCTGCAAAAACGAACGTGGTACTATCGAAGAAGCAGTACGTTCATGTCCTAAATTAGGTTCAGCAACTCAACTCATCTTTGTTGAAGGAAATTCACAAGACGGCACACAAGAAGAAATAAAACGCGTCATTAAAGAATACCCCAAAAAAGATATCTCTCTTATCGTTCAAAAAAAAAGGGTAAAGCTGAAGCTGTACGTCTAGGTTTTAATTATGCCCACGGAGACATCCTTATTATTCTTGATGGAGATCTCACTGTTCGCCCGGAAGAACTTGATACCTTTTGTACAACTCTCATCACTCATGGTGGTTGTGCTAATGGCGACCGTTTTACCTATCCTCAAGAAAAAGGAGCCATGCCATTTATTAATTACTGTGCCAATAAAACTTTTAGCCTGATTCTTTCACTTCTTACCCAGCACAAGCTTAATGACACGCTCTGCGGAACAAAAGCTCTTTTTAAAAAAGATTTTCTCATGCTTGAAAAAAAAGGCTTATTCTTTGGAAAAAAATTTGCTACTCAGGATCCTTTTGGCGATTTTGATATGTTATGTGCATCAGCCCGCGCAGGATTTACCATAACCAACGTATCCATACATTATAAAGCGCGAACTTACGGTACAACACAGGTAGGAAAAGTGCACAACGGACTCATTCTTCTTAAATTGTGTGCCACCTATCTCTGGCAACGTCTTACATCGTTGAAAACGCAACAAACACGATCATAATAATCACCACATATATCTACACTATTGAATTAAGATCCCGCCGCCTGCTATAGTAAAGGAAGGAGGGGAAAAACTATGATAAAAAAAACAATCAAAAAACTAACGCCTTTTTTACGTTATTCCGGAGCATCGACCATATCATTCACACTCGATCTGCTCATTTTTTGGCTCTTAACCAGTTATACCAGTATCAATTACATGGTTGCTCTGTGTATGAGCTATACGGCTAATATCATGCTCAATTTTACCCTGTGTTACTTCTTTGTGTTTCATACACCATTTCACTGGGTTAAAGCTTTTATTCGCCATTACAGCTCAAGTCTGATAAATCTATTCTTTCAGCAAATTGGTATGTATGTGGTACTATCTCATACAACACAGCAGCATATGATTGCTGCACGGGTTGGTATCGCGGCACTTACTTTCATAATTAACTATTTTTTTGTAAAGTATGTCGCATTTAAAGGAAAGCGTTCATGAAAGTCTACCCATCACTCATTTCAAGCAATCTACTCAATCTTCAACAGGACATTAAAACCTTTGAACCACACTGCGACGGATTTCATCTTGATGTCGTCGATTTTAGTTTTGCACCTAATCTCACCTGGGGCCCAGCTTTTATTAATGCAATAAGAACGGCAAGTAAAAAACAATTATTTGTCCACCTTATGGTCAACTATCCTGAACGATATCTTGACATCCTTCAGCTCTATGCGGGAGATATTTTTGCCTTCCACATCGAAAGCATTACCACTTTCGAAGTAAAACAACTTATTGCAGAAATAAAAAAAAGACGACTACAAGTATGTATAGCGCTTAAACCAGAAACTATTATTGAAGAAGTAACCCCTTATAAAGACAGCATAGACCACCTTCTTATCATGTCTGTTCAACCGGGCTATTCAGGACAGGAATTTCTCCCAGAAACATTACAAAAACTAGAAGAATTAAAGGCGTTTAAAGCAAAACATCGCCTCGCTCTCAACATAGCCGTTGACGGTGGCATCACGACAGATCTTATTCCGACCTTACGTGAACTGGGAGTTGATTATATAGCAGCTGCGTCTGCCATATTTAATACTACAGACCCACTCTTAGCTCTTAAAAATCTCAAGAACAGCTAATTACATTCCCCGTGTCCTCTGTCTCACGTACAAATTTTGCTTCTCTTATAAGACTGAGGTATGTTGGGGTATCTTAAAAAATTCCGCAGATCTGTAGACGGAGCGAGTCATGATAAAAAATATCAATCAGGTCCTTGTTGATCGAAAACTTTTTACCGCAGAGCAGCTAGAAGAACATAAAAAAGCAGCTGAGACAGCACAGCAACCTCTTATCGACTACCTAAAAGCACAAAACCTTATTTCTGAGGCCGGTATAGCACAAGCCTATGCTGAACAGTTCGGAATCCCCTATCTTGAAGCAGTGACCGAAAAAATAGCTGATCCTGATACTCTGGCAAAAGTCCCTCTTAAATTTTTACGTGAAAATACTGTTATCCCTCTTTCGATGGAGGGGAAAATAACTATCGCTACGACAAACCCTACTGACTTCCAACCAATTGACGAACTGATGATGATTCTAGGGGGAGATAATCAGATTGTTGTTGCCACCCGCACTACCATTATCGATGGGATTAATAGATATTACCCTCTTGAAGGCACAAAACAGATGATCTCTGAGCTCGAAGAGGATAAAGAGCTGGAAGATATGGATCTCGGTACTATTGGTGAAGAAGATATTTTAGGAGGAGCAAGCGAAGCTCCTATCATCAAACTAGTTAATCATATTCTCTACCAAGCTGTTAAACGCAATGTCTCAGATATTCACATAGAGCCCTTTGAAAAAGAAATGAGCATTCGCTATCGCATTGACGGAATTATGTATCCTGCTTTCACCCCACCTAAACGTTCGCAAGCAGCTCTTTCTTCTCGTATTAAAATTATGGGAAATTTAAATATTGCTGAAAAGAGAATCCCTCAAGACGGTAGAATCCAGATCAAAATCGCCGATAAGCCTATCGATATTCGTGTCTCCGTTTTACCCGTATCTTTTGGTGAACGAATCGTTCTTCGTTTACTTGATAAATCACGCACCTTCAGCGCCATTAAAGATCTTTCGCTCAGTGAACGTGATTTGAAACTACTTGAACAAACAATACAACAACCCAACGGTATTATTCTCATTACCGGGCCTACCGGCTCTGGTAAAACGTCTACCCTCTACTCCATTTTATCTGAACTCAATTCTTCAGAAGTAAACATCATCACTGTTGAAGATCCCGTTGAATATCAGATGAGTGGTATTTCCCAAGTACAAGTTAAGGAAAAGATTGGTCTCACCTTTGCTGCCGCCCTTCGTTCTATTTTGCGTCAGGATCCCGATATCGTTATGATCGGGGAAACACGGGACCAGGAAACGGCACAAATTGCTATTCAAGCAGCACTGACAGGTCATCTTGTCCTCAGTACTCTTCACACAAATAGCGCATCAGCAACCATTACGCGCTTACTTGATATGGGTATCGAACCATTCTTGATAGCATCAACAGTTGTATCAGTTATTGCTCAACGACTCGTACGCAAACTCTGTGAATCCTGTCGCAAACAGTACACACCCGATCCTGAGATCATTAAGCGTCTTGGATTAACAACTGAAGAAGCATCAAAAATTACCTTCTATGAACCGGGTGGCTGCGAGGCATGCTTAAATACGGGCTATAAAGGACGTATCGCCATTTTTGAAATTATGGTCATGACGCCTGACATTGCTCGTCTAACCATAGAACGGGCCGACACGACGATCATCAGAACACAAGCGGTTAAAGATGGTATGACCCTTCTTATCAATGACGGTATTGAAAAAATTAAGTTGGGCATTACCAGTATTGAAGAGGTTCTTGCTGTTGCCGCAAGTCAGGAAACTATCGATTCGTAACGTGAAAAGTTCTCGTCCCGGAGTCACCTTACTTGAACTGATTATCGTGATGGCGCTCATGAGCCTCATTATCGCTACCGGCGCTCAATTTCTGTCTATGTATGATCGTACATTGGCACATCATGAGCTAGAGCATATGTATAGTCTCAGTATGTACCTTCAACGCCGCGCAGTTATTGAACATAGGACTCTTGAGTTAGTATTTAATCAGGAAAATAACAGTTATTCATGGCTTGATAGTTCACATCAATTTGCTCGTCCGGTCACCTATGGTATTCTAGATGCCGTTAAGGGGCCGCCATCACATCCAGAAAAAATAGTACTCAATCCTATAAGTTTTATTCATAGAAAACTTGTTTTCTTTCCCGATGGCAGTATCAGTGCAGGAACTATCTATGTAATCGACACACATAAAAGCTGTCTTTACGCATTAACCTGCGGTATTTCTCAAGTTGCACTCTTGAGACAGTATCGCTACGATAACGGCACATGGCACGCGCTACTTTCCTAAAAGTGATTATTAAAAAGGCCTGTTTTTTCTTTATAAGCATCCTGCTCAGCTTGAGTGTAGGGATCGTCCTTGCCCTGCTCATAGCTCAAGAAACACCCTGGGCAAAGCGTGCATTACAACGAGAAGTTGATGCCGCTTTTATAAGAATCACCAAAGAACCATTTTCGTGCCACATCAGAAAAATAAATCTCTTTACCAGAACCATAACCGGTTCTTTTAAAGCTCATGGCGCTGATAACAGCTGGTCTATCGAATCTGACAAAACGGTAGTCGTAATAGACTGGTGGCACTTTATACGCGAAAAAACAATGCCAACAGATGTAACGTTTTATAATAGTCATGTCTACTCGCGGCTAAAGGAAAAAGCTCCTGCCGTTTTTGAACCAGTTATCAGAATAATTCACTCTCCAACTTATTTGCCCCTAAGCGTTCGATCCCTCACCTCACACGACACAACCTTTACCGGTGAAGACGAGGAACATCATATCACCCTCACATCTTGCTTTTCACATGCCTCACAACGCACTAAAACCTGTTTTAATACCTCACTATCCTATGCGCAAACGAGACTAAGCCTCAATAAGAGTAATCTTCTCCATAGCACCCAAGGAAAAGCAGCCATTCTCTTTAATCGTGTTACGGATGAATTAGTAGCAGACTGGAACTGTACCTGTTGTCTTTTAGCCTCAACCACACAGAACAACTGTCACGGTTGTTTTAAAAAACACACACTTGAGAATTTCTTCAATTCATCAGACGGTAAAATAAATCAACACACCACGATATCGTTTATCCCAGAAGAATTAACTATAAGCTCCACAGGGAAGCTACCATGGGGGACGATAACTCTCAACGCACAACAAAAAAATGGGCTACTCAGAGGAGAATGTAACGGAAACTATATAACCGCTACCCAGCAATTCCCTTATCAGATAGAACTATCTACGCATGATAATCAGTTCACTGTTTCAGCACATAACAGTACCTATCACTGCACAGGATCTGGTACTCTGATGCCCTTATCTCTTGAGCAGGTAGTAATAAAAGATATAAAAAACAAACAACCCATCGCATCCCTAACTAAACAGGGAACTAGTCTGACCGGCATAGCACCATGGCAATCAATTGCTGCCTTATTGGAAAAATATGGTGGACTCCAGTGCATACCTGATGGAACATGCGCGCTTACTCTTTCATCTAACAACGGTATTCCCGAGCTCTTTCTCAGTCTTAATAACACCATGATTGGCATTCCCCATACTGGTATACGTATTACCAAAGCACAGGTTACCGGAACATATAATCAACAAGAAAAAAGGATCTTTGCTCGCGATCTTCATATTACCTGCAGCCAAGGATCTCTTTCTTCAGAACAAATAAGTTTTTGGCTGAATACTTCAGGAAAACCAACCTACATTCACGCACCACTTATCCTCGATCAGTTACTTATTCACCAAAAACATAAATTTACCGGGCTCCTATCAGGTGACCTTACCCTCATATATGCACAACACAAAGCAACGCTCTCCGGAGCTCTTACTCTTGATCAAGGAACATTTGCATACAATATTTTTACCAGAACAGGAACAGTATTTACCATTCCATCATCTGCACAGACAACCCCTATTACCCTGGCACTATCTCTTTCAACACGTCAGCCGCTGACGATTAAAACTCCTTTTTTACATACACAAGCTTCCTGCTCGCTTACACTTTCAGGAAGCAGTATTCACCCCGAACTTGAGGGAACAATAAAATTAATAGGCGGGACTCTATCCTTTCCTGCCGTACCCCTTACCATCATGCAGGGACAGATTGAGTTCAGCCCTCATCAGGCCTATGATCCGTTTATACACTTACAGGCACAAGGCAGAATCAAGAAACATACCGTTTCTTTGCACGTATCAGGATCGCTTAAACATCCACGCATTACCTTGTCATCCACACCTCACCTCCCTCACGAACATATTGTTCTTCTCCTTCTTACCGGATCGGAAGATGGGTCACTCTCTCTTGCTCTGCCGACGCTCATAACACACGCACTTGAGGAACTCCTCTTTGGGCCCGAAGAAAGCATCACCACGCTAAACAAGAACCTCAGAACAGCTCTTTCACAACTTAAAAAAGTACGCTTTACGTCAAAAGGTCTCTTAGAAATTGATCTCAATGAGCGCGTAAAGGCGCTTCTTGATCGTAGTGGGCACATTGAACTTGATTATGCATTGTGTGACGAGATAAGCGCTCGAGCAGCTCACACTGATATAGGCGATAAAGCGGAACTTGAAATGAGATGGAAATTTTAATAGGATGCACCAGTATAAAATAACCAATGGAAGTCTATGAAAAAAACAGTTCAATCCCTTCTTTTAGCAGCAGTTTTCGTTGCGATAGTAAGCTGCTTTGCAGCTACCGCCTATATTCTTCGTTGCGCGCAAGATCCCGAACATCAGCTAGAAAAATTACTCATCAACTCAGACAAAGGAATATGCAAAGCATTCTTCTCCCCTGATGACAACGTACGGTCAGTACTTATTAAACTTATCCAAACAGAACAAGAGAAGATTATCACCGCAATGTACACCCTAACCGAAAAAGAGATTGCTGGGGAGCTTCTTGAGGCCTATAAACGGGGAGTTGAACTTGAGCTTGTTGTCGATCGCGGGTATGGCGTTGAACGGGCAAGCAAGATACCAAAACTTGCTAACCACCACATACCTATCTGGGTATACCAGTGTACTGATGATGAAACACAGTCATCACTCATGCATAATAAATTTTTTGTATTTAAGAAAAACATTCTGGATAAGACTATTGTTTGGACAGGATCCTACAACGCAACCCAACGAGCAAGCACGCGCAATCAAGAAAATGTGGTCGTACTCGATTGCCCTGATCTAGGAAAGCAGTTTATTGATCACTTTGAAAAATTAAAAACACGTTCACTTTTAATTAGTGGGAGAAAAGGAGATACACAGAACGAGTACTCCTCTGAGCACAAGCGTCCAGAGGCACAACGGGTAAAAGACTTTTTTAAGAAAATCGACGAGTTTCTTGGGGGAAAATAGATAACGAGTGTTTGTAGTGAAGTTGCTTCATTACTACAATTCCTTCTTAGCCTGCAGAAAAGTTATTCTATTTCTTAAAAAAATCAACTTGATTGTGTGCACGTATCTTTTTTAACACCACGTAGATGATCTATCAAACGTTGCATATCACCTGGCACATCATCAGTAAAACTGAAATAGTGTCCAAGAAAATTAAAAGACAAACTGTAAGCATGAAGGGCATGACGATCAATCAATTTTGACGACGAGCCATAACGAGCATCACCTACC
>Ga0172381_10004103_pt1 | contig 15174 bp, 16 predicted proteins | sample Leawel6488metaG_FD_119754 | JGI IMG/M metagenome (GOLD analysis project Ga0172381, IMG submission 119754) | Leachate microbial communities from a municipal landfill in Southern Ontario, Canada - Leachate well 64-88 metaG | ecosystem: Engineered > Solid waste > Landfill > Unclassified | place...
ATGGCAGTTGGTCCTAACGGTGGTAATCCTTTCCAGATTTCCAAAGTTGCTTTAGCTGATGGCAGTCATTATGACAATCGCCCGGCCTTAGCTGAATATCAATCTAAAATTGAAGCAGCTAAGAGAGAAGCTAACGCCAGGAAATTGGAATTTAGCAGAAAGTAATTTTTTAGGGTTTAAATGTTTGAATTTAAAAAGGGTTCTTCTAAAGAAGGACCCTTTTTCATTGGTATTGACAAAAATAGGCAAATAAGTTAAAACTATGATATCTTCAATCATCTGAAACAGTAGTAACCATAAAAATTATATACCCATGAAGAAGAAAGTTCTTTTAATCTTTACGCTGTTTCTTATAACCGTCCTCGGTTGTAAGAAATATGAATCGGTGGTAGATGACACTTCTACTCCCGTCCCCATTCCTTATCATCCGGATAATACCTGGGTGGGCGATGAGAATTTTTATGCCAAAGGAAATTCTAACACTTTGATGCTTCTCTTTCGCAATGACCTTGATCTTCCCGGAAGTCCATTCTTTGAATATAGGATTGGAGACGGCGGATCTTGGAGCGCGCTGATTGTACAAGCGACTCCTTTTGACGGTCAAAGTAATTGGGGTCTGGGTACTATTCCATCATCTGTAGTGATTCCGGAAAATGCCCTGATTTACATCCGGTTTGGAACAGGCACAACTTATGCCGATATCCAAGCATCAATGTTTAACGTCGGCGGAGTTCTCTGTTTTGAACTTCCTCAAATTAACCATTAGGATGACCGGTTTAACCAGTTTTAGTTAAAAAAAGCCTTGAAAATACAGGGCTTTTTTCTTTGGTCCTAATCACCCGTCCTTCTATTGACAATATTTAACCTATATGATATAATTGCTTTGTAAGTTCTTTAATACCCTGTTGTTATCATCTTAGTTTTATCTGTCTTTCAAGACCTTTAGGTTAGAGGTTTTAAAAGACAGATAAAATTATTAATTAAAAACCCCGAAAAGATGAAAAAGATTCATATTTCAGTAATCGCAATGTTTCTTTTCGCCCTGATATTATCATCCTGTGGCAAAGAGAAAATGGTTATCCGTAATGGCCACGCCGTGACCGAAGATGACAACAACAACACTAATTACACCTGGACGAGTTGCCAACCAAAACCGGTTAGTTTTGACAGAAGCGAATTTGTTTCCGGTTCGGGAGTTAACGCCATTTACTGGTATTACTTCCACGTTAGTCTGGATAATTCTCAGGCTAATGCTACCGGAGTCACAGTTTCCGACATTTACTTCCCCCACGTTGGTCCTCTGGGCACAACCATTTACAACAATGTTAGTAATGATGCCACTTATGAAGTAGTCAGCATCAACAGCGGAGTTGTTTCTTTCCGAGTAAAAACCGGAAATGTTGTGGCTACCGGTTGTCCACTAAAATTTAATTTGGCTTTATCCGTTTCTGGAACTTATGTGTGGTTTTCTGCCAACGGCTCTCTTACCCAAAACGTAGGAATAGACGATGGTAATAATAACTACTACTTCATAAATTTCAACAATGGAATTATTACTAAAGCCTTTTAAATTCAAAAAAAGAATTTACCCAATAAAAAAGTCTTGAAACATCAAGACTTTTTTTATTTGTTCTAAATCATTTATTTCTTTTTCTTTTTGGGCTCCAGCTCTTTACAAACCTTGACGAATTCCACAAAGAGAGGATGCGGAGCCAGTGGTCGAGAGATATATTCCGGATGGAATTGAGTGCCGATGAAGAAAGGGTGTTTGGTAATTTCAATTGCTTCCACTATCAAACCGTCGGGCGAAGTGCCGGCAATGGTCAGACCATTCTTCTCAAAGATGGTGCGGTAGTCATTGTTAAATTCATAGCGATGGCGATGTCTTTCGGAGACCACTTTTTTGTCGCTAAATTTGGCATAGGCTTTAGCCAGGTGGGTGTTAGGCATAATCTTGCAGGGCCAGCCACCTAAACGAATGGTGCCGCCATAGCCTTTTTCTTTGATCAGCTTCTCTTGTCCGGGCATGATGTGAATTACGGAATAGAGCGTCTCCTTATCCACTTCTTCGGAGTTGGCTCCTTTCAAATTACAGGCATCGCGGGCAAACTCAATGACGGCCATTTGCATGCCGTAGCACAGACCGAAGTACGGGACATTATTGGACCGACAATATTTAATGGTGGCAATTTTACCTTCGGCTCCCCGACTGCCCCAGCCTTGGGGGACGATAATACCGGCCAATTTTTTCAAAATTTGGATGCCCTGCTTCTCCACGTCCTCGGCGTTAATCCATTCCAATTTGACGTGGCAATGGTTATGGGCGGCGGCGTGTTTAACGGCTTCAATTACTGAGATATAGGAATCGGTCAGAGAGAAATCACCGGTGGTGAAATACTTGCCGACAATTCCAATTACCACTTCCGGATTTTTAATCTTAGTATTCTTGACCATTTGTTCCCAGGCGGCGTTGTTGTCCGGTTTCTTATTTCTGGGTTTTAAATCCAGTTGTTTTAAAATCCGATCACCCAGCTTATCCTTTTCAAAGTTGAGCGGGATATCATAGATGGAATCGGCATCGGGAGCGGCAATCACATTCTCCGGATGGATATTACAATTGATGGCGATTTTTTCGCGACGATGTTGATCAATCGCCACTTCGGAACGAGCGACGATAAAGTCCGGTTGAATTCCGGCGCTGTTTAAATTTCGGACGGCATGTTGGGTCGGTTTGGTTTTCATTTCTCCGATCTTGTTGGGAACCGGCAGATAGGAAACCATCACAAAAGCCACATCTTTCGGACCATATAATTTCATAATACGAGCGGCCTCCAAGAATAATAGATTCTCGTATTCGCCGACGGTACCGCCAATTTCAATAATCATAATCTCGGCCCCGGTCTTTTTGACTGCCTTGTTGATTCGGTCTCTAATCTCCATCGGAATATGAGGTACCACCTGAACGCACTTTCCCTGATATTCCAAATTGCGCTCCTTGTTGATAACGGTCTGATAAATTCGGCCGGTGGTCATGTAGTTTTCACGATAGATATTTTGATTTAAAAATCGTTCATAATTGCCGATATCTTGGTCGGTTTCATCCCCATCCTCGGTCACAAATACTTCGCCATGTTCAATCGGATTCATGGTTCCGGCATCAACGTTGATATAGGGATCCATTTTGATAGCACTGACGCGATATCCTTTAGTTTGAAGAATTTCACCGATAGAAGCGGTGGTAATTCCCTTGCCGACGCCACTCATGACGCCGCCGACGACGAAGATATATTTAGTGGGGATTTTCTTGGCCATATTGTTTGTCTAGATATTATTTTTTATTATTTAAAATATCAATCGCTTTCTGCAGTTGCGGATCTTTTTCCGTTTTAAAATCTTCGGCGGTCAGGGCCACTTCTTGGTCCGGAGTGATTCCCTGGTCATTGATGGATACGCCTTTCGGGGTTAACCATTTGGCAATGGTGACTTTAATGGAAGAACCGTCCTCCAAGTCAATCAGACTTTGGATTGATCCTTTGCCGAAAGATTTTTCACCGACAACCGTGGCCTTCTTAGTATCTTGTAGGGCTCCGGCGACAATTTCGGAAGCGGACGCGCTTCCCCCGTTAATCAGCACCACTGTTGGAATGTCTTTAAGCTGGGCCGAGCCGTTAGTCAGATATTTATTTTGTTTGGTTTCGCTAAACTTCTCAATTACCACCGGGCCTGATTCCACCCACTCGCTCGACATATCAACGGCCGTGTCCAAATACCCGCCCGGATTATTACGTAAATCCAAAATTATTCCCTTAGGATTTTTTATAGCAATTTCATCAACGGCTTTTTGAAACAGTCCCCAAGTGTCATCATTGAAAGCGCTGACAGAAATGAGATAAAGACCGTCAGAGCGCATTTCAGTTTTGACGCTTTTAACAAAAATAACATCGCGCGTAATCGTGTAATCTTTAGTATCTTTTTCTCCTTGGCGGAAAATCGTCAAAGTGACGGTGGTGTCTTTCGGTCCTCTGATCTGGCGAACTGCTTCGTTGATAGTCATATTGAGAGTTGAAGTGCCGTTGATGGCAAAAATCTGATCTCCGGCCTTGATTCCGGCTTTGGCGGCGGGCATATCGGCTAAAGGCGAAATGATGGTAATAATCTCATTCTTTAGACCCAGTTCGGCTCCGATACCTTCAAAAGTGCCCGCTAAATCGTCTGTATATTGTTTGTTTTCTTTGGGGTCCATAAAGAAGGTATAGGGGTCGCCGGCAGCCGCTACCAGGCCTTTTAAGGCCCCGTAGAAGAGGGTTTGGTCGTTTAACTGGTCTTTGTCGACGTAATTGTCTTTGAGGGTATTCCAGACCTTCCAATAGAGGTTAAAATCAATATCGGAGCTAATGGCGCTGGCGGAGTTTAGTTTATCCACTCCAAAATAACTGACTTCTTTCTGCACTAATTCCCCAAAAGAATTACTGTTTTGCGACAGGTAGGCGCCGGCGCTAAAAGCGCAAAAAAGAGATAGTAGGCACAGGACCGCCACTCCGGAAAATTTCCAAAATTTCTTATTCTTCTCAGTCATATAATAATATTTTATTTTCTTATAATTTTAATTTGAGGATATCCTCTTAAATCAATTAACTTTGAGGTTCTGGTTCTCTCATAATGACCGCCATCAATGGTTAACTGAGGCTTTTTCGGCCCCAGGGATGCGGTGAGTTTGGATATATTGTTCATGGGTTTCAGACCATGGAGGTTGGCGCTGGTGGAAACTAGCGGGACGCCTAAACCTTTTATTATTTTAATCAAAAAATCGGATTTTGGCAAACGGACTGCCAGGCCATCTTCTTCGGGATTTAAATTATTTGGCAGTAGCCCCTTGTCTCTTAAAATAACAGTGGTGGGGCGAGATGATCGTCGCCAAATTTTTTTAAGATAAATTTTTTGCTCAATTGATACGGCAAAATATTTTTTTAACATCTCAAAACTGCTAACCAAAATCAGGAGCGGTTTGTTTTTGGGGCGGCCTTTGAAATCGCGCAGCTTTTTTATGACTCTCGCCTGATCGGCTCTGACACTCAAACCATAGACGGTGTCGGATGGCAGTAGAACTATTTTGCCGGCAACCAAATATTCAATCGCCAAACTAATTTCTTCCCTGCTTACGACCTCAGGGTTTATTTTAATATATTTCATGACGGAAAGATTAGATTTGGATAATGGATTTCAAGACCTTCAAAGCTTCCGGAAAAAGCGGCGTTAGAATATTGACCAACTTCATTAGCAGCGGCGATATTTTGGAAACTGCTAATTGGTGACCCAGAAAGGTATCGATAAAAGTATAGCGTGAAGCGACATAAATGATTAGACCGAAGGTGAAAGTACCTTCAATAAAGCCGAAGACCGCTCCGGCGATTTTATTGATGCCTTTCAAAAATGGAATAATAGTCAAGACGTTGAAGATTTTTTCAATCAGATAAAAACCCATCCCCACCAAACGGCTGACAATGGTTAAAACCAGAATAAAAGAAATGACCTTGCCGACATTTTCGTGACCGAAAAATAACCACTTGAACCATTCATAGAATATCAGATAGAAATGACTGGCCACCCAGGCGCCGATAATGAGCCCGGCTAAGTACCCGACCATTTTTATCAACCCGAAAAATAAACCGTAGAAAACGAAACCGGCTAAGAATAAGATAATAATGACGTCAATAATTGGAACCATATATTTTTATTCGGCTTAAGGAGTTTGTCTCCCTAAGCTGGTTTGATAAGCCTGAATTATTGTATATAAGTTGGAAACATCGGTTGAGGTTAGTCCGGTTCCGACACTAGCAAAGGCAAATGGTTGAGTCGAACCTATGGCTGCTGTTAATCGGCCGATTTCAACAGAGTGGTTTGCAAAATTATGCGAGTTAGTGCTGGTGCTTATGGCTTGTTGGGTGTTATTTTGATATGCCCTATTATCTGTTGACGAAATTCTGGATCCGGTAATAAGTCCATTTAACGGTATCGTTGTTTTCTTTGCCCAAGTTACATCACTGCCTATGATAGACATGATTCCATAACCGGCTCTATTTGAAAGCAGACCAAACCCAGTATTGGCTATGTACCAACCGAAAGAACCTCGACCCCCGACATCAGTTTCGGATGCCCCATTCCTATTATAGAAAGACAAATGAAAATCGTTTATATTTTTACTTAACGTTAGAGGATTCCAGCCGGTAGCGCCGTAAGAAGCGGCGGCACCATTAGATACTGCGCCGTTGGCGTCATGTGTCCAAACTCCATTCCAGGTTATTTGATAATCGGCCGGGGCTTTCAAATTATAACTATGAGTGGTGGCGGTTCCGCCGATAAAAGGATAAATAATATCCATTTTGGTCCATAGGCCAGCGGTTTTTAAATCTGTCACCAGAGTGTTGATGATACTTTCTTGACCATCCGTTAAAGTCGCTACAGTATTTATAAAATTAAAGACGTCGGTGTCAATAAAATTGGCTGTGACGGAAATATTTCCGGTGACATTAGTATCGGTGCGAGGATTGGCAGTTGAGCCATCACTCCAATGAGAAAAAGAATATCCGGCGGCACCTACGGCCGTAACCGCCGAACCGTTATTTCCGCTACTAATTGTTTGCGGAGAAACGCCGGTGATAGAACCGTTGGCGCCGGCGGTATAGGTCAAGATAAATTCCTCGGTATCGGAATAACCCAGGTTATATTTTACATTCAGATAGTCGGTTATAGTTTGTTCTTCGGCACTACTCAAGATTCGGTTATAAAGAAAAACTTCGGCCACGTAACCGTCTAGGCCAATTGGATCGGTTTTGCCCAGAGTCAGAGTGCTACCCAAATCCCAAGTATAAGCTTGAGTTCCTTGACTGACGCCATCTAAAATTACATCATAATTTGTTCCAGCCTTAACTTCTATCACGTGATTGCCGGTGGTCGGCATGGGGGTGGGGTAACCACTTAACCGACCCTGGCAGAATGGTCCAAAGTAGCCCTGACCGCCATTGTAAGACCACCAAGTTCCGATATTAGCGTTCATTAAAACTCCGTATTGATTTTGGGTACCGTTTAAACCGTAAACCACAAAAAGAGTGGCGTTGTTAGTCGGAAAATTAGCGGCGGTTAAAATACCGATATTATCCAAATAGCTGGTACCGTTAAAATAGACCATCGGCTTGTTATTAAATCCGGTAACCAGTTTTGGTTGGGAACCTTCAATGATTTGGCTGAGCATGTAAGTTTCATCTCGGGGGTCTTTCCATTCTTTTATAAAAGTGTCATTACCGCTGACGCGAGTTTTGAAATCACCACCCGGACCGGAGAGCCAGAGTTTCAATCCCGCTAAGACCGGCGGATAACAAAAATCTTTAGTTCCTTCGTTGGTCAGAGCGTGACAGCCGGAGCTCATGTCACCATTTTCGTTGTTTAGACAAAAATTTATAAAATATTTTTTGCTGGTAATCTGACCGTAAGAATAATTGGAAATATAGCAACCGTTTATATTGCTATAACCATTGGCCGATGGCATGACGGCGAGATAGGTGGAGCTGGAAGAAGAACCGACTATCGCCTGCCCGGGAGTGAGAGTGGCGGGGTAAGAATGTTCGTCAATATAATAAGTATCAATGGCCGTTTTCATGGCCTTGATATCCGCCAAGCTTTTAAGATCGGTGGCTCTGGATCTGACATTGGCAATACTGATACTGACCAAGGTCGTTAAAATACCAATGATGGCGATAACCACCAGTAATTCAATAAGAGTAAAGGCTTTAGTTTTATTTTTACAAACCATATTTATTATTTAAATATTCTTCCACTAAACTAATTTCATCGCCGGAAAGAACTCGATTATAAAGTAATACTTCGGCAACATAACCGTCCAGGCCGTAGGTATCGGTTTTGCCCAAAGTTAAGGTGCTTCCCAAACTCCAACTGTAGGCCCGAGAGCCCAGATTCGTTCCGTCTATAGTGACATTATAATCCGATCCGGCGGCAATTTTTATCAAATGGTTACCGGTGGTGGGCATAGGGGCCGGGAAAGATTCAAAACGGGGGCTGACAAAAGGCCCGAAATAACCGGAGCCACCATAACTCCACCAACTGCCAATTCCAGTGTTCATTAAAATTCCGTAATTACTTTGGGTGCCGTTTAGACCGTAAACGATAAAAAGAGTGGCACTGCTGTCGGCGAAGTTAGCGCCGGTCAAGATATTGGCATTATCCAGATAGGTGGTACCATTGAAATAAACCATCGGCTGGTTGCCAAAACCGGTAACCAGTTTCGGCTGGTTGGCTTCGGTGCTTTGAGTCATGGCGTAATTACTGCCATTTGAATCTCGCCAACTGGTTATAAAAGTATCGCTGCCGCTAATTCTGGTTTGCAGTTTTCCATCGCCTTTGAGCCATAGTTTTAAACCATCTGTCGGAGTTGGATAATCAGCTATCCCTTGGGGCGTGGCGTGATGATTACCGGCGGTCACTGCCCCGGCTGATCCCCCCAAACAAAAAGCAATATAATATCCCGATGAAGTGCTCTTGGTATAAACATATTCATTGTCCGCGCAATTGCTGTCATCTCGGGGCGTGGGGTTTTGCGGTATCTTTAGCATATAAGTTTTAGCACTGCTGGAACCTACCAATGTGCCGCCAAAAGTGAGAGTGGCGGGATAAGCGCCTTCATCGCGGTTATAAAGAGTGAGGGCGTTTTGAATTTGAGTGATATCGCTGATCCTTTGGCTGTCCCGACCCTTTTGAAATAAATCGTCAAAGTAAACAAAGGAGAGAGTAATCAAAACGGCCATGATGGCGATAACCACAATTAATTCCACTAAGGTAAAAGCTGTTAATTTTTTTTTGCTCATATTTAATTTAACTCAATCGAGGAAATAGCGACTCCCCTTTCGTTATTTGTTTGGCACTAAATTGCTCTTTTATTTTATTCGCTGTTTCCGGCAGGAATGGTTCCAGCCAATAAGCGATGTTTAGAATATTTTGGGCAATGGGTTTAAGAATAGTTTTAATCTCCTCCTTATCATCTAATTTCCAGGGCGTAGTTTGACTCAAAAACTCATCGCTCTCTTTGATTTTGTCCCAAAGAGTTTTTAAGGCTTCGGAGAAAGAATATTCGCTCATTTGATCAATAAATTTTTTGGCCAAATCTTCGTCGTTGTTTATCTCCAGTTCCAATTTAATTTCATTCTTTTCTAACAGGTTGGAGGTTCTGGCGGCTAAATTACCCAGGCCGTTAGCCAAATCGGCATTATATAATTTGGTTAGATTCTCTTCGGAAAAATCACTATCCTCAAAAGCTTGAATTTCGCGCAAGAAGTAGTAGCGGACGGCATCAACGCCAAATTTTTCGGTTAAGCTGAAAGGATCAACTACATTGCCCAGGGATTTGCTCATTTTTTGCCCATTGTTGGTGATGAAGCCAAAGATCAGAACCTGAAGCGAGTTGGGCAGGCCGGCTGAAAGCAACATTGCTTGCCACATGGCGGTTTGCTGGCGCAAATTATCTTTGCCGCAAACTTGAACGCCGGGCCAAAAAGCTTTGAATTTTTTGGCATCTTGGGGCCAACCCAAACAAGAGATATAGTTAACCAGAGCGTCAAACCAGACATACATGACCTGCTCCGAGTCATTGGGCACTTCCACACCCCAAGGCATTTTGGTTTTGAGACGGGAGATGGAAAAATCTTGCAGTCCGCCGGCCACGAAATTTTTTATTTCGGTAAAACGGTGATGCGGTAAAACGATACCCGGATTATTGTTATATAATTCTAACAGCGGTTTTTGATAATTGGAAAAACGGAAGAAATAATTCTCTTCTTCAATTATCTCCAAATTCTTGTCGGGATGGAATTCACAGCGACCGTTAATCAATTCCGATTCGGTTTTTTCCAATTCGCAACCGACGCAATATTTGACCTGATAATTTTTCTTGTAAATATCCCCCTTGGCCAAACAGCGGTTCCAGAATTCTTGGGCGGCCCTTAGATGATGTTCGTCGGTGGTGCGGATAAAGTTATCATAACTGAGGTTGAGAGTCAGTTTGAGATCATTAAACTTGGCCGCTAAATTATCGCAGTAGGTTTGAGTGTCTAGGTTGGCTTCTTGCGCTTTGCGCCATATTTTGAGGCCGTGTTCGTCCGTGCCGGTGTTAAAGAAAACTTCATGGCCGGTTAGACGCTTGAAACGAGCAATGACATCGGCCCGAATGATTTCCGCGGCAAAACCGATATGCGGAGCGGCATTGATATAAGGTAGAGTGGTGGTGATGTAAAAATTCTTGGAATCAGACATAGATAGTTTATTTTTTATTTTTGATAATGACGACAAACTCCCCTTTCTGGGCGTTAGTGTCAGCTTTGATTTCGGCTAATATTTTTTTGACATTCCCGCGATAGGCGGTTTCGTGCATTTTAGTTAATTCTCGTCCCACCATTAATTCGGCGGCGGGATCAATAATTGCGGTTAACTCTTCTAGAAATTTAATAATCCGATGCTTGGATTCATAAACGACTACCGGATACTCGCTGGCTTTAATTTTGGTCAGAAATGTCTGGCGGCCTTTTTTATGAGGTGGAAAACCTAAGAATAAAAACTTGTCGGTGGGCATGCCGGAAATAGATAGAGCGGCCGCTACAGCGCTGGGACCCGGTATGGCTTCAATTTGAATGTCGGGTATAGATTCTAGGACTTGATGGACCAATTCCCCGCCCGGATCGGAAATTCCGGGAGTGCCGGCGTCACTGACCAAGGCTATTTTTTTGTTTTCTTTTAATAATTCAATAATGTGATTAACCTTGGTGATACCGGAATGATGGTGATAGGACAACAGCGGGACTTTGATTTCATAGTGCTGTAATATTTTGCTCGCGACCCGAGTGTCTTCACTCAAAATCAAGTCGGCTTCTTTTAGAATCCGCAAGGCGCGCAAAGTGATATCTTCCAAGTTTCCGATGGGTGTGGCGACGATGTATAAAGGCATAGAATTAAGTGATATCTTCTTTTCTTTCTTTTAAGTACTTGGTCCAATCTTCAATCACGCCGACAATCACTTTGAACGGAGCTTCAATGATAAAATCCAAGACAAAAATAAAAATATTGATGCGGGAAATATTATTGGAAAGCCATTTACCCACGGCCACTATCGGCATGTAGAAAAAGTCAAAGATGAAACCGAAGAGCGTTTCCTTTTCTTCAATAATAATATATTGTTTGACATCACGCTTGATGCGGAAACTGAAAAAGCTGACAAAGGCCAAGAAGAACAAGAAGATGGTAATGCTGACCCAATTAAAATCAATAACGTGCAATAATTTTATCAAGAAATAAATGGATAGAGTAAAAGCGGTGGCATAAATTAAGTTGAAGAGAGCGTTCATGAAGTAATTGCGACGCGTGTCTTTGCGCAAATAAATCGGTTGAAATTTCTGATTTTCCACAAAAGTGATTTCCTTGATGCCCTCAATAATTTTCTCCGTGTTTCTTTTATTCGGCGTCTTGGTAAACATGATAATAATCAGCAGTAGAACGGCCGGAAACGCAATATTAATGGCCAGTGATACCGGGTTGAGCGGTTCCCCAAAAAATTTAATGGCCGGGACTTCCAACAATATGACAAAAATTGATTTGGTTAAGAAAATATAAATTATACTGCGCAGACCGGAACGCCAGAGCCGAGATTTGACTTTAACATATTTCTTTTCGCATCGTTCTTTGACCAGATTTAAAAAGGCCTTGGTGTTACCGGTGGCATTTTCATAAACCTTACTCGGATCGTCGGCGATGATTTCGGTCAGGAGCGAATAGAATAAAGAGTAGCGCCGGACAATTTTGTCCACCTGTTTGGTCAGAGGATGTTTTAATTGTTTCTCCACCAATAAGCTGATGTCGTTTAAATTCTGAGCGATAGAGTGAATATCGGCGGTGCCGGCCTCCTCCCAATTATTATAATATTTGAAAGCGATAAAACTTTGCATTTCGGTATCTAGTTTCAAGAAGTTGCGCACAATGCTCAAATAAATCTGAATGTCCAAATCTTTCTGATACGGCAAATCGGACGGCAGTTTAATAACCTTGGACAAAATCTCAAACATATTGGCCATCACCAATAATTTGGCTTCGTCCCGATTAAGATTTTCTTCAATTTCAGTTGCCGCCAAAACTATAATCCAATTAAGAACGCGCGAGCGCTCTTGGCTCTCCTTCTCTTTCAAATCTAAATTGTTGGGATGAATTTTTTTGTAACGGTTGCGCAGTTCAATATACTTTTCCAAGAGATCGGCCACTTCTTTGATTTTAATCTCCTTGACTTGGTCGTTCGGTAAATAGCCGGCCTGAATTAATTCCGTCAACAGCTTCATGGAAATGTCACCGCTATCATATTCCATCACCACGCCCTCAATAAAAATGTGGCGCTTCAAAATTCTTTTGATGGCATTCTTGCGCAACAAATGATCATCGTCGTAGTCAACGGCATTTCTGATTTTTTCGTATAAAAAAGATAACTGCGAACTGATGTGAGAAACATGAATCTTAGGAATTTCATCGTCGTTACCGCCGGCTTCCGATTTTTGTTTTTTGCCATAGATAAATTGAAACAGCTTTTTGGTGTTCGGCGTTAAAGTCAAAGAAACTTGATTTTTTTTGATTAAGTTAGGGCTAACCATATATATAGTTTGGATTTATTATTCCTTCTCATTTTATCTTTTTTCTTTGTAAAAAGCAAATAAAGTCGGACCGCAATCTCCTTGACAAGCCTTTTTATATCGGGTATTATATAAATGTATAAAAATAATAGCCGTAAAGGGCTATTTTTAATTACTAAAATAGGTATATGAATAAACTTTCCAACTATGTTAAGAATTCGGTGGCGGAAATGAAAAAAGTTACTTGGCCGACTAAAAAAGAGACCTATAACTACACTTTATTAGTTATCGGCATCTCTTTGGCCGTGGCCCTGTTTTTAGGCGCTTTGGATTATATCTTTAGCTGGGGCTTAAACTTAGTTATCACTAAATAGTTCATAAAATTTTTGGCCTAAAAAGGCCCGAAACAAACAAAATCATTATGGCTAAACAAATTTTAAACCAGGGGCGACGCTGGTATGTGCTTCACACCTATTCCGGGTATGAAGAAAATGTGGCCAGGAATTTAAAACAAAGAGTTGATACTCTGGATATGGGCGACAAGATTTTTAACGTTTTAGTTCCCACTGAGAAAAAAACCAAAATCAAGAACGGCAAGCGTAAAATCGTGGAAGAAAAAGTTTTTCCCGGTTATGTGCTGGTGGAAATGGTGGTGACTGATGAGTCTTGGTATGTCGTGCGTAATACCCCTAATGTCACCGGCTTTATCGGCGTAGGTTCAATTCCAACTCCGGTGGGCGATGAAGAAATCAAGGGGTTGATGAAACGAATGGGTCAAGAAGATCCTAAATTCAAAATTGATGTCAATGTCGGCGACCTGGTTCGGATTACGGAAGGACCGTTTAAAAATATGGAAGGCAAAATCACCAATATTGACGAGGCTAAGGGTAAGATCAAGGTTAATGTTTCCATGTTCGGTCGTGAGACCCCGGTGGAATTGGATTTCCTACAAATTAAAAAAGTATAATATAGAAATATTTTCGTCGCTTCTACGGAAATATGAATTAAATTAATATGGCAAAAAAGATAAAAGCTTTAATTAAATTGCAGATTGTCGGCGGTCAAGCCAATCCGGCTCCACCAGTCGGTCCGGCTTTAGGCCAACATGGTCTAAATATCCAGGAGTTCTGTCAACGTTTTAACGAATTGACCAAAGATCGGATGGGCGACGTCGTCCCGGTAGAAATTACCGTTTACGAAGATCGGACCTATACCTTTATCACTAAAACCGCTCCGGCCTCGGAATTAATCAAGAAATTCGCTAAAATTTCTAAAGGCTCGGCTAAGCCGTTGACTGATAAAGTTGGTTCTCTAACCAAGGACCAATTGAAAGAAATCGCTCAAATTAAAATGACCGATTTAAACGCTAATGACATCGACGCTGCGATGAATATCATCGCCGGCACCGCTCGTCAAATGGGCGTCGAAATCAAATAATAATTATTAATTAATTTGTGGGACAGTTCCCTTTCTAAAGGACAACTGGATTGAACCACGAACCAAAATTATGCCAAAAGCAAAAATTGTTAAAAAGGAAGAAGAAAAAAAAGTAGTTAAGAAAGCGGTAGCGCTTTTTGACAACACCAAGTCATACAACATTAACGAAGCGATTGAGCTTGTTAAAAAAACCAATAAGGCTAAATTTGACGCTTCCGTTGAAGTTCACTTTCGTTTAGGTATTGACCCTAAAAAAGGTGATCAACAGATTCGGGGAGCTATCAGTTTGCCTCATGGTACCGGCAAGACCGTTAAGGTCGCGGCTTTTGTTTCCGCCGCCAATGAAAAGGCGGTTAAAGCAGCTGGCGCTGATTATGTCGGCGGTGATGAATTAATTGCCGAAATCAAAAAGACCGAGAAGACCGATTTTCAAGTCGCTGTGGCCGAACCGGAAATGATGAAAAATTTATCAGCCATCGCTAAAATCTTGGGTACTCGCGGGCTAATGCCATCACCTAAGAATGAAACTGTTACTCAGAATCCGGCTAAAGCGGTGGAAGAATTGAAGAAAGGTAAAATTAGTTTCAAGAACGACGATACCTCCAATATCCACGCCGTGATCGGCAAGGTTAGTTTTGACGCTAACAAGTTAGCCGAGAACTTCACTGTCTTTTTGGAAACTATCCGTAAGGCTAAGCCAAATTCCTCTAAGGGCGTTTACATCAAGAATGCCAGTATCAGCTCTACTATGGGCCCTGGTATCAAAGTTAGTTTGTAATTACTCTTAAGAAATAGATATAAAAAAATAACCCATCTCGGGGTTATTTTTTTGTAGTATATTTGGAATTAATCTTTCAAGGCCGCTTTAATTAGGGCCGCTCCGGTTTTAAATGACTCATTGGATTTTTCCGCATCATTAATCGCTTCTCGCAGCGTTTCTGAACTTTTTTTACTCAGCGTTTGAATAATTTTTTTAATTTTTATATTCATATGATTTAGTCTTTAATACACCGCACGGAAAATCCCGCATCTTTGTAGTCTCCACCAGCTGAGACACTGGCGCCGGAAA
>Ga0172381_10004104_pt1 | contig 15171 bp, 14 predicted proteins | sample Leawel6488metaG_FD_119754 | JGI IMG/M metagenome (GOLD analysis project Ga0172381, IMG submission 119754) | Leachate microbial communities from a municipal landfill in Southern Ontario, Canada - Leachate well 64-88 metaG | ecosystem: Engineered > Solid waste > Landfill > Unclassified | place...
AGCGCCATATCTTGAGAAAGAGGAGCAAGTCTAAGAGTAATATAAGTAGCAAGACACAGCATGATAAGACTAAGTAACTGCATCGCATTAGCTTTAATAAAACTAGAAAAAGTCTTTTTTTCATTCATGCAACTCTCCTGACATTCCGTGGCATTTTCGTCTGATACTTATAAATTGTTTTTACTTTCCCTGTATATTTATTTTTCAATGCTTTAATAATCTTCATAGAGTTCCCATCCTTCCATTTGTACACTCATGGAATGAATTATTGTATTCGTTTCTGTATATTTAATAATAATAAGCATCTGTAAGAAAATGATACAGATAATGAGGACTAAAAGGATTTTAATAAGGATATTTTGTTTCATATTACATAAACGCTAAAAATGCTCCTGATGAGGGCTTTGTATAGGTAATGGTAAGGGTAATATATTTACTTGCTTCAAATAAAATCGTGGTGTAGTCATAGTACGACGGAGCAACGTTTGAAATATCGTTCCGGTGATTCCGTATCCCTATCTGAGTATACCCCGTTTTGTTGATCCAGTCTAATCCTGTAGCATTAAAGGTAAATGTATAGTCTGTTGATGCTCCTAACGAAACAATATCACTCCCTACCGTTGCTCCAAACGCTGAATAGTCAGCAAGCGCAATTGCGGTATTTGATGCAGGAGTCGTAGCTACTATTGCGGCATTGAATTCATGTTCAGGTAATACGTCTCCCAATGTATAGATTTTTAAGGTCGCACCTGTAATAGTCGCTGTCGCACCAAGAGCAGACGTATCTATGGGACAAAGATACCGATGAATGGCATACACTGGTCCTGTATCAACTTCCGCAGAGATATACCCATTACCAGTATTTATTGCAGTTCCACTTCCCGCATCATGGATAGCACTCCACCCAGCTCCTGGGCCGTTCCGTATACTTCCTACTCCTGTTCCCGTAGCATAAAATGCAGTGGTCATACAGATGCGACACATCGCCATTTACTCGTAACACTATTCCATACAAGTCCAACATCAAGCCGTGCGGTCGTCACGGTAGTGGTGGGGAGTGTAACTGTTGAGGATTCAAAGGAATCCCCCCACGTGATCGCTCTGGCGGCAGTTCCCGTGATTGCAATCCATAGTGTCTGACCTTCTGTAGGGGTTCCGCTTAAATTTGTTGTAAATGAGGTGATATCTGCTGCTTGAGCGGATAAGATATACATATCATAGTTGTCAGTATTGATGGTAGGAGTGGCTGAAGAGGTCGTTGTGCCTACCCGCTTTGTTATCCGTTTATTCGTAAATGTATCTGTAGTTGATGTTGTTACCAAGGCAGTAACCCCAGTCAAAAGATTTAATTCTGTCGCCGTAGACGTTACTGCGACATTCTCATTGATCTTCGGAGACGTAAGCCGTTTATTCGTTAAAGTCTGTGCTGTGGTCAGATCAACGATTTTCGTGGTATCTACAGCCCCTGTAGTGGCTAATAAAACGTTCGTAAGAGAGTCTATGAGGTCATTCCACATCCCAGCGGTGAGAACTCCTTTGATTGTTGCTCCTGACGCATGAGCCTGAGCCGATCCCCCTTCAAGACCTCTATCGACAAGCGGGAGAGAGAGCGTAGACCCTGACTTACTTGCTGAGTATGCAATCTCTTCAGTTGACGTCCCCTCATCGAGAAGCACCATCCCAGCTCCACTCTTAGCGGCGAAGTTCGTATCTGAGGTTATCGTGGCTGACGTATCGGTATTAGCAATCGCCACTGAAAGAGTGGTAGAAGCCGCATTCCCGATAGCATACTTTAATTTATTCGCCGCCATATATCCTCCTTGTATAATTATCTTGGTAGTGAGTCAAACTACCGACTCTTGAAACATAACGCCCAATGGGTCAATAGTTTCCCACTCTCCGTTCTATCCTTCCATTTTTTGATAAACTTCTCTCTTTGTAGTTCTTCGTGTTTCCCCCCTGAAGGATTCCATATTTTTATCTCATCTCCGATATCTTCTACGACCACATAGTGTCCGTCTTCCATACTGTCGCCGTCTAAATAATCGACAATACATGAGTACCCGAAGTAGAGGAAATGCGTCATCTCCTCTAAAGTTTCCTCGGCTTCTTTTCCGCTAAATACCTTAGTATCTAAGTCTAGTGAATTGACGAATCGAACAAGTGGATTGGGGTCTACCCCGTATTTCACTGTAGTATCTGTCGCTTTGACGATCTCCTCTTGAGACTTTTCTATGTCTTGTTTCTTAAGAGCGTACGAGAGAGATGCTGGTCCACACCACCCGTCCTTCTTTTGAGCATATATCATGAGAGCCTCGCAGTCTTTTTCACCTTCTTTGTTTTCAACGTATATTGTTTCACCTTCTTCATTTTTGGTACTTTAATCTTCTTTACTTTAACAAGTTTGAGTTTAGGGAACTTGATTGATTTGATGCTAAATGACGGCTTTTTTCCTTTTTTCCCTGTTACAACAGAAGATTTACTTTTTAATTCCTGTAGCATTTTTTCCGCTTTATCAGATGTTATTTGTCCTTCTTCATAGAGTTTTACTATTTCATTCGCACGTGTAGTAAGTTCTCCTTTGTATTTTGAAATAATCTTTTTATCCAATTCAGTATTTCCCGTAAGTTTTATTGTAGGAGCAGTCCACTCTAACGGTATTTTTTTCACATTTCCATTATCATCAATATATCGATACGCATTTCCTGTTGTTTGCGTTTCTTTATTCCCTGACAAGAAAGACTCATCCGCTCGTTTTTCAACTCCCTTTTGTATCTTTTTCGTCTGATATTCGTCTAATAGTTGAGTATTCTTCTCCTGTGTTACTTTATATGGAGATACAGCATTAAGAACAGGTAGATCTCTTTTAGAAGGTTGACCCGAATTATCTGTATATGGTTCTAATTGACTTCCCAATATCGGAAGGTCTTTTACCAACTTTTCACCAAACGTGCTAGCTTTTCTATATACCGGATCTATCGTCCTTCCAAGCCATGTTTGAAATGACTTCCAAGGAATGAGTTGTCCTAATAAATTTGCTCCCATAGAAGACATAGCCGAAGCTCCTATATTTACTCCACCTTGAATAGCATCAACAAAATCTCCTATTGAACGTACATACGATTGATCTCCAAAGAACCCCAACATTCCGGTGATACTTTTTGATATATTCTCTATTGTTGATTTATCAGGATTATATTTCTCCGCATTTCTTAATGCTGCTGCCATAGCAAAGGGATACGATAGAGGACCGAGCTTTGAGAATGATACCCACTTATCTCCAATTTTAACTGAGTATGGTTGCTGACCCGCAGCATAATAAAGTTCTCTTTCTTTTTCTCCAGAAGGTGCTTCCCAACTTACTAAACCATTCTTCGCTAATTGATACGCACCCATAAACACTCCCGTACCTATGATTGCTTTTGAAAGTTGTTCTGTTGGATTTTTTGCTCCTAACATTGTCGTAACTCCCAAAGGTGAGAACTCAACACCCTGTTTTAAGATATTCGTAGGTGTTTGCATGAATGGCAAAATCCAGTTTCCACCCGGAAGTTTTCGTAGATGATTGATAGCACTATTCCACTTATCAAATGTCCTTAATACTACCCCCTGACCCAATTCTCCGTTCGGATCAAATGCTTGTCTAAACAAACGATAATTACCCTCTTGTGCTGCTTTAGATGCTATTTGTGTTGGAGTTACTTTAATTGGTCCTTTCTTAAGTTCCGCAGTCACGCCACCCTCGACTAAGGTCTTGTAGAACTGATCCATTGCTTCAAGTGCCCGTAGAGGCGTTGTATATGCCTTAGCAAGCCCTTTAGTGCCTGTAGGGATGTGTTCATAGTCCGGACGGATACTTATCTCTTTTCCACTCAATACATTCATTGCTTTCTTGAAGGCTTGTGGGAGTGATCGAACATACCCTCCCGCATAATCAATCCCAGCGCTTGCATAGTATTTTCTTTGGCTTCCTGTTAGTGTAGATTTTCCCCAATCCAATACTCCTGTAATCGTTTTCTCTACAGGGGCAACTACCCCAGTTTGTAAAGCATTACTCGCTATGTTTACTATGTGTGTAAGGGGAGACGAAAGCATATTGGAGTATCTGAACTCCGTTAGTAATTCTCCAAACTTTGGGGGAACATACTTTCTATAAAACGAAATTACTTCTGATGGATTATCCCAATTTACTTTTATTGAATCTTTAAGATATTTCTCTTTTGATATCCCGGCATTATCAAGAAGAGCTAGTATTTTCTGTATTGGTGTAGCACTTTGGTCTGCTATGATATTTTGAGCCTGTAAAATTCTTCCTGCAAACGTTCCTCCTTGTCGGGCGGTCGTTGATTGATCGGCAAGCTCGATCATTATCTTTCCCAAATCAACTTCTGACGCTCCCTCTGCTTTTGCTTTATTGAACTTTGCCGTTAAATCTACTACTTGTTGTCTATTCTTTAATTGATTTGCCAACATTTTCTTCATCTGTTCATCGGTTAATGTTCCAGTCCCCTTAGCTGTACGAGCCATATCTATAACTTCTTTATTTCCAATTATTGTTGGTTTTACCCCTGACTCTATGTCTTTTAGAACGCTCTTATCCTCTACGTTCAATCTATTTATATTCAACTTGCCCTTATCTGTTATAATAGGAGCTGATGAAACTTCCTCAATTGCCTTGGTACGAATGGCTGATACACTTTGTAATTGCTTCTCTAATTCTGGCTTACTTATTCTCTCCACGGCCTCCTTCACCTGAGCTTTGTAATTTCCCTTGGGACTGCTAATCCCCTCCCCCACTCCCCCGATCGCTTTTTTCACTCCTTTTGAGGCTACAGATAGAGCTTTCTTTCCAGTAGGGGAGAGTAGGGGACGAGCTACCTGTTTCACTCCACCACCTACAAACGGCATAACGTCAAGCGCTGTATATCCCAAATCAGAGAGCTTTCCCTGACCTGAAAGCAATCGTCCATACCTATTCACCATTTCCGTTGCCATTTCAGGTATTTGAAGTCCAGGGGCGGCGGTTCTCAATGGTTGTTGAATTGGTTGAGGAAGTTTACTTATTGCAGTATTGATAGTTTTTAATCCCGGTGCTTGCCATGTAGGCGTAGCTTTCGCTATCGGTTGAGCGACTCTCTTTTGGAACTGTTGGTTAGCTACCGCTATCGGAGACTGCGAAAGAACTGGATGCTGTTGAGCAAACGATTGAACTCCTGAGAGAAGTCCTTTGTATTTTTTGATTAAGTCTTGTGCGTTGAATGCCATAGAGTCGGCTACTTTTTGCCGCTCTAGTAGCCTGAGAGTAATCTTTTTCGTTGTTCTTCTGTCTGTTGAATACCGACCTGTTGCGGTTGTTGTACTCCCTGTGCGCTACTTAAAAGCGTATTATAGATCGCACTAACATCTGCGGTTGGGTTTTGGTACATTTTCATCTCTGCAATCTTCAAAAGAATGTTATCACTATATTGCTTTGCAGCTGTTTGATATTGTATTTTTTGTGCTTCAATTTCTTTTAATCGGGCGTTTAATGCCACTGTACCAGCTTTAATAGCAATTCCACGTTGCTGCGCATTAAATCGAAGATCATTAGCTATTTTTTCTTTCAAATCAGCATATTTTTGTTGAACGTCTTGTTTAGCAACATCAAAGTCATGTGACCTATCAATCCACCATTGTTCTACCTTCCCTAATCTATCTACCAATCCCTGTTGAAGTTCTGCGGCTTGTGACCCATATTCTGTCATGGGTTTGGTGAGCATCTCTCCTCCAGCAGAAGATGAGAGAATTCCTAACGCCCGTAGGACGTTTCTGTTTTTCTTCTGAATATCCTGAGCAGTTGAGAGGGCTTTATTCTTTGCAGTTTCTGTCGCACTCGTTGCTTCTTTTTCTGCAGTCATGTGTTCAGTATTTGCTCTTGATCTATCTGTTTCTAACGAACTTAATGATCTTGTTAATTGAGTATCTAATTGTCCGCTTTGTTGATTCAATGTAGATTGCACATATTCATTTTCTGCCATTGCTTGTTCTAGTTCAATTTGTGCTTGAGAACGAGCTGATTCTTCCATACCCTCCATAGGATTTCCTCCAGTTGGATTTCCTCCAGTTGGCTTTGATGCTGAAAGAATGCCTGAACCTGTAGTTCCTCCGCTTTGAATAGGATTTGGCGTATCTATTGAAGACGGTCCACTACTAGGAAGCGGACTGACAAGACTATTACTTGAAACTGATTGATTATTCCATGTAGAAGTATTAGGTAGATTTCCTTGATTTACTAAGCTCTCTGTGTTCCCATAATCAGGTAACGTAATACCAAAGGGAGACCACGTCCCTGTTTTTCCTCCTAACCATTGAGATAAATCTACTGCCATATTATTTCCTCACTTTACTTCCATACTTAGCGCTCCACTTTTTTGCTAAGGCTGGTTTATTCTTATACATCCATTTTCGTTGCTTCGTTGAAACAAAAGGACTCATAGTTATCCTACCCAGCTTGGGCTAGATGATGGACTTTGTGATTTTGAACTACTTGCACTCGGACTGACAGAGCTACTCGGACTAATAGATGTTGAAGACGATGGACTGACGCTAGCGCTTGGGCTAAGTGAGAGTGACGCACTTGCCGAAGGGCTAATCGAGCTACTCGGACTAATGGACGTACTTGAAGACGGACTCGTTGAAGCTGAAGGACTGACCGAAGCCGAGGGACTCACGGACTCTGATGGACTAAGTGACAATGAAGCACTGGCGCTTGGTGACACTGAAGCGCTCGGACTCACTGATGTTGACGGAGATACTGATTCTGACGGACTCAATGAGAGTGAGGCACTAGCGCTTGGAGAAATAGAAGACGATGGGCTGACTGAGGCTGATGGGCTCGTTGAAGCCGATGGGCTAAGAGACGCTGACGTGCTTGCACTCGGACTACGACTTGCTGACGGAGAAATAGACGCCGATGGGCTGACGCTTGACGATGGGCTGACACTTGCAGACGGAGATTCAGATGCCGAAAGTGATGCACTTGGTGACGCTGACGTGACCGTAAAGGAAGCACCTTGTGACCGATAAACTATCGTGACATCACACGTTCCCCCAACCACAACCGTAAGACCATTATTGAATCGTATATGTTCGAGATATTTTCCTTCAGGAGCATCAGAAGCGATAACCCCCAACGAAGTACCGGATGCGGTCGTACTATCGTACACAGTAACAGTCGCTCCATTTGTATTGAGGGAAACACTATCAAGCACCCCGAAAGAGTTTGAAAGGTACAACGTTCGTGCTGTCGTTGCATTCTTAGCATCATTGCCATCTATCTCAAATACATTAGCCATAGTATCCTTTCTTGTATAACGACTCTTCTACTGAGTCAAACTACAATATGTTATGAAATAATATCCTCTGCCAGCCTAAATCTCATCGATCGTGGCTTGGCAGTTAGTGTTGATTGCAATAAGGTAAAGGAAGCACCGGAGCTTCCGTTAGCAAAAGAAAGCTGAAAACTCTTTCCCTGAAGATTCATATTCCGTTTCGTCCGAAGTACGATATCATCTGATGCAGTCACCGACCCCATTCCATATGACGTTTTGAATTGAAATCGATTAAATACATAATGACCGAAGTTTATCGTTGGAGATATAGTCGAAAGATTCATCGTATTGACTGTTTCTATACCATCTTTGATAACAGACATCGTTATCGACCCCGTAGGTTGACGCATGACGACAGAGACATCTTTGAGTTTTTTATATCTATCTAACCCTTCATCAAAATCCTCTGCTTTCAACTTGAACGTTCCTGAGATATACGATCCGAAGTCATCTGATCCAGTAAGTATCTCTTTGACGTATCCTGACGAATCATCTCCATAAAGGACTTTCGTATTCCCATTGGAATCCGTATAGTTCACCCAACAATTTGCCGTGACATTCGTCCACTTATACCATCCTAACCGTTCTCTATCATAGACAAGAGCCTGAGAGTTTGTGGTAGACCCTGAAGGAGTGAATGCGAAAATAACGAGATTTACATTCGCCTTTGTTGCGTACACCGCCGCTATCCTATCGAGATATAACGGTTCAATTGTTTGAAAGATACTCCGCACCCGAGCGGAAAGTTCATTCGTCCGAAGGACATCAAAGGCAAATCCTGGTTCATTCCCCATCGTGAATACTCCCCTACGGGATGCGAAGAATATATCATTTTCTACCGCTACAATCGATCGAGGAGCAATACATCCTACCGATGCGTTGACTTGCGTACTTTGTGGTAACCCTGATGAAGTAAACTCAAACTGATAAATTGAATCCTCTTTGAAACAGATTAAAGTATTTTTGAATACAATGAGTCCAGTTCCCATCTGTCCGTCATTTTTACTTATATCAATCCACCCGCCACCATTAGCGACTGAGAAGTCGTTGATCTGATCTCCACCACCTGAGTAGTAAAGTCTGGAAGGGTTATCGGGATCACCGAAAACAAAGAGTGAATCTTTATACAAAGCGATATACTTTCCCGTCACTCCTGCGGTTGAGTTTGACTCTGGGGGAGTAAAGACTTCTGAGGGGTCGGCTGTCCCGTCATCCTTCCATGAATTAGTTGTTTGCCCTTCAAGAGAAATGAGAAGTCTCCATCTCCCCGCAGTCCTTCCATAGACGTTGTACCCTGTGGCATTAGCTACTGCCGTCCATCCTACGGTCATATAGGCGGTTGCGGTAAGGACTGCGACATTTTGAGTAGCACTTACTTCAGCCGAAGGCTCTGTCTCTCCTACATTGGTTACTGCCGTTATCTTATATGAAAAGGTATATGACCCTGACGTTCCCGTAGCAACACACGTTGGTCCAGTTGGTGCAGTAACCGCAGTAAACGTTGTGATACTTGTCCCGTCATAATAGGTGAGGGGATCAGTCCCGTTCTGTAAATAGAGTCGATCATACGCCGTCACTCCAAAAGTATTTAATGAATCCACCGAACTAGGGGATGCACTAGCACTCGGAGACCGAGATGTACTTGGGGACACACTAGAACTTGGGGAGATACTCGATGAGGGAGAAACGCTTGATGAGGGAGAGATAGAAAGTGATGCACTAGCACTAGGGCTAATTGACGTACTAGGACTCACTGATGCTGATGGGCTGACCGAAAGAGACAGACTAGCGCTCGCACTTGGTGAGACAGACGAACTAGGGGAAATGGATGTTGACGCACTGGGACTGACCGAAGCGCTCGGTGATACCGATGCACTGGGAGAAACCGATGCACTAGGGCTTAAAGAGGAACTAGGGCTCACAGAAAGGCTTGCAGAGGCTGAGGGGCTGAGTGACGCCGAAGGACTCATGGACGTTGAAGCCGAGGGACTTCTGCTTGTCGAAGGACTGACACTAGACGAGGGAGAGATAGACGGAGATGCTGAGGTGACTGAATACGTCCCTCCACTTACGGTATCCCAATCGGTTGTTGAAGTGTTGTAGACTTGAAGTTCATCCCCTGAGATTCTTAAAAGTTTTTTTGTTCCTCTGGAATGATAGTAGGTAAAGAGTCCGGTGACTCGTTCCCCTTTTTCTAGTCCAAAGTATGCCTGACCATCACGGGGACACTGAACCTTCCCGTCTTCTACTAACTGGATATTCGTTGCTTCCGCCAACTCATCAGGACGGATTTGAGTATTACTCACAAGTGAATTCAAACCACGGATCCACTTATTTTGTTTAGATATTAACAATTTTTCTTTAGTTTTAGGTTGCGGATATAATCTCATATAGTATTGAGTATATTTTCTTCATTTATTTGAACTTGATTAAAATAAATTATTTTCCAACCATATTTATTGAATAACTTTTCTCTTTCCCGTTTCCATTCTTCTACTCCACCAACACGAAATTGTTCTTTATGTTTTGTATGGAATACCTCAATAGCTATTTTTTCTCCATTAGTATTTATAAAATCGGGGTTTTTATTTTCAATGAAGAACTTTCCATTTCCAACAAATTTATAAGGCAGTTTATTTTTCTTTACAATTTCATTAAACTTAATCTCTAAACTAGACATTTTTCTTCTTCTCAACATTCTTTTAACAATATCCCTAGAGCGTTTTACACCCTTAAACGGAGAATGAATAATACCAAACTTTCCTTTTAACCACGGAATATGACCTTTATTAGCTATACTTAATTTTTTCCGTGTTTCCTTACTCGTTGGGTGTCCCATTCGGGATAAACTCATTTTTTTACGGGTTTCAAGGGTATGTTTGAAGAAGTGTTTTCCCTTATTCGATTCACTAAGTTTTTTTCTTGTTCCAATAGATACAGGTCTCCCCATTAATCCAAGAGATATTTTCTTTTTAGTTTCTTTTGACAATTTTCTTTTTTCCATAACATATTATATTAGTAGCTTCCTAACCCTTTCGTGGTTATCCCACTTCGTACTGTATAAACCTGATTGACTGCAGGAGCGTTGTCTTTTCCTACGTATTCTGCGATAAGTTGTTCTGCTTCCTGTTTCATAGAGTTTGCCATATCCTGTTCGTCTTCTCCTTCATAAATTTGAGCTAAAGCCATTCTTGCAAGGATGTTTATATCAGGGCAAATTACTTCATCCGTTGTCAGCGTTTTTACCGGGGGTTCCCAATAGAATGAGTAGGTGATTGTTTCTGTTGCTAGGGGAGCGGGATTGATGTGAACCTTCCATATATCGTTTGCCGCATCAAACCATTCATAACACATCCGTTCAGAATTACTTACGTTATAGAGTTCCTTATAGACATTGAAGTCTACAATGGTATACCGCATAGACTCTTGGGTCTTATCCGTATCTGAAGTCTTGGCGACAAATAATTCGGTTAAACCCTTTACTCTCATGGGGTTAGTCTCCGACCCTATCGTATAGTTATTTGTCCCATCTCCCACTTGAGTTTGATCATCCAGTCGATAAAACTTCCAGAACTTCCTTCTGGCAAAGTCCTGATTAGCCCGTGATACAGCCCGTATTCGTACGGAATCGGAATTGATTGTCGTCTCTCCACGAAGATCAGATATTATTTGAAGAACATCATTGACAGTCGGTTGTAAGTTAGTCGCCATGTAGCTTTCTTGTATAACGAGTCAGGAAGTGAGTCAAACTAATCAAAAGAAACGTAGTTTGTTGTGATAATGATACTTGGCACAGCAGGACGGGTTGGAGAAGATCCTGCCGCCATTGCATCCCATTTACATGATGTACTATCTCCCCATGTCCAAAACTCAAAATAATCTCCTTTGTCTAAATGTTGAATAAAAGAAACAGCCACAAGTCCATTGACCGCAGTTCCCTTAAACGTATATGACGTATTGCTATTGGCAACATCACTTCCATTTACCCGTAACCACACTTCTATTTTATTTCCTGCCGTTCCTATGACGATACCACTAAAAGTAACAAGATACGATCCTGTTTTCTTTGAGGTAAATCGACTTGCTGAAGTCCTCTCTATATCGTGATGATGTACATCTGTATCAAACGTTATCACCTGAGCAAGCGTTATATTTGCTATTGCCTGATCTGTTAAATCAGATTGCATGAGATGAGGAAGTGAAATCCCCCCATTTCCTGCAAAGGAAAGCACTCCTGCATCACTAAACTCCCCATAGTGCATGGAATCACCAAATCTATTTGTCCCGTAGAAATTATTATTTCCTGCTAAATATGCAAGAAGTCCATGATTGATACTCATCCACAATTCATCATCCAATGGAATAGAAAGAATCGCTGGATTCGGTTCACTTATTGGAGGAGAAGGGGATGCACTGGCACTGGGACTCACACTTGCCGAAAAACTAAGAGATGCACTTGGACTGAGTGAAGCACTAGGACTGACAGATTTACTTGCCGAGGAGGAGGGACTCACACTAGCTGAAGGACTCAAACTTAGAGACGCACTTGCCGAGGGACTCATAGAAGCCGAGGGACTAACTGATGCTGAAGGGCTAAGAGATTTACTTGCACTCGCTGAAGGACTAACGGACGCACTGGGAGAAATTGATTTACTTTCGCTTGCACTAGGACTAACAGAAGCTGATGGACTGATACTTAAAGAAGCACTAGCACTGGGCGACACCGAAGCACTAGGCGAGATGGAAAGACTTGATGATGCACTAGGACTGACAGAAGCAGAGGGACTGACTGATAAAGATACCGAAGCCGAAGGGGAGACACTTGCGGATGGGCTAATAGACGTTGACGGGCTAATACTCAATGACGCTGACGTTGAAGGACTGATGCTAGTACTTGGACTCACCGAAGCGCTTGGTGAAACCGAAGCAGATACACTTGCCGAAGGACTCAATGATAATGATGAACTTGCAGAAGGAGAGATAGATTCACTTGGACTTATCGAAGCAGAGGGACTTATCGAAGCAACCTGAGAAGGAGATGCCGATGATGACGGGCTGACGCTCGTTGAAGGGGAGAGAGAAAGTGATGACGATGCGCTAGGACTTATGGAGGCGCTCGGAGAAATACTCAAGCTAACTGATTCAGACGGAGAAACACTTGTACTAGGGGAAACCGACTGACTAACACTCTCACTAGGAGAAACACTAGCAGATGGGGAAATGCTTTTACTTTCACTCGCTGACGGAGAGACAGAGGCACTAGGACTCAATGACAAACTCACACTCTCACTCGGACTAACCGAACTACTTGGACTCGTACTTGCCGAAGGGCTAACGCTTAATGATATTGACGCAGACGGAGACACTGATGTTGAGGGAGAAATTGACTTTGATACACTAGCGCTTGGTGACACTGATGCCGAAGGACTAATAGATAACGACACGCTTGCTGAGGGACTGACTGACTCTGAAGGGGAGATAGAAACACTCTCGCTTGCACTAGGACTGACACTTGCGGATGGGCTTATGGATGCACTCAATGACGCTGAAGGGCTGATGGAAGCTGATGGTGAGATAGATACCGACTCACTTGCACTCGGACTAACACTAGCACTTGGAGAAATCGAAGCACTTTCCGATGTACTAGGAGAGACGGAAGTACTAGGGGAGACAGAGGTGCTTTCTGACGAGCTAGGACTAATGCTTGAGCTAGGGCTTACAGACGCTGAAGGTGAGATACTAACACTGATAGACGTAGACGGACTAATGGAAGCTGATTCTGACGCTGAAGGACTCACACTGGCTGATGGAGATATACTAGCCGATTCAGACGCACTGGGTGAAATTGAAGCGCTTGGAGAGACAGAAGCACTTACACTAGCGCTTGGACTAACTGATGCGCTAGGACTTGTAGACGGAGAAGGAGAAAGACTGGATGAGGGAGAAGTTGAACCCATTATCTCAAATGGCCAATATGCTACTAGATTTGCTTCATCACCCACTAACTCCACTGCCTTATTATTGTCTATCTCCGTCGATGTCCGTACATCATCCCATATCCTCACCTCGGTCATTTTGAAATCACCGAAATACGACATCGGGCTTCTGTCTTGTGCACCTATCATTATTTTTTTATTGCTATTAAATATCGAAGTCACTGCTCCTGTTGTGTGTGTTCCGATGCTCGATCCGTCACGGAAATACTCTGCGGAGTGTGATGCGGCGGTGAAGACAAACGCATAATGATGCCATTCTCCTGTCGTTGGAGTGTGAGCAATACGTTTATCCTCATATGCTGATCCATCTTGATAAACAACAAGCCCAAATAAATATCCTGATCCTGTATTGTAGATACCACAGTCCCATGCCGCCTGAGCTGATCCATCTCCTCCGTCTGAGTGAGAGAGGTATGGCTCGTATCCACCTGACCCTGGATTTGATGTGGGTTTTATCCAAAACTCAATGGTAAAGTCTCCTGTGAAAGATAACGAGGCACTATCAGCCGCCCAGAGGTACTGACTGGATGCACGGACTATTTCAATTGCTTCTGACTTAGCCGCAAACGGTAAATCTGTCGTATATTCTGTCGAGTTGACATTCGTCAGATCATTATTATTTGAGGTAATATCGAGAAGATTCACTGCCATATTAAATCCTTATCTTTCCCCAAAAAGGAATTTCATCTGCTATCTCAAATCCTTTAGCGGTAGACTTATCTCGAAAATCTTTTATACCCCGTTTATCTTTCGTCATCGTTCCTGTATGGCGAATATCTACATTAGGAAAAGGGGACTTCCAACTCTCGGTTGTCCCTTCACCCTTTGGTTCAAACGACCATTCTTTCTTCCCTGCTTTCACCTCATCCATTCGTGCCTTATACCATGCTAAAAGGGTCGTCCTATACGCACACAACCCTGATACTTGATTCGCATCCCATCGACAAATAAACCCGTCTGAGGTGTGATAGCGCCACCAGTTGTGATTAAAATAGAACTTCGTTTTATCCGGAGGAGTAAAGTCAAAGTGGCTCTTATGATACAAAACGTCATGCTCGCACATGAAAATTACATCTGCATCCGAAGCTTCCAGTCCTGCAAGTATTTGCGTAAAGTACGCCTCATATCCCCGTTTCATTTTGATATGGATGTTCTTTCCAAAGTGAGGCATAGGCTTGAGGGATACGCTGGTAATAGGAAGCCCAATTGTACGGAGTTGATTCTGCACTTTATGTGCAATCTTTAGATTGAGTTGGTTATCGGTAAAAAATAAGATTTCTTTTTTCATTGGTTCCCCTTTCAATTTTTGTAAATCATCCTGTGTCCATCCTGGTACTGGCCAGAACCGTTCCAGTAACCAAGAAAGAGGATGAATTTGTTTCGGCCACTTATTGTTAAAAAATAAATCTTTCGCATGGGCTTTGGCCGCTTCCTGTTGTCTCCCACTCATTTCATACGGAAAGCCAAAATCCCCACCTTGCGTCCTAAAAAGGTGTGCATACCATGTTTTCTTGTTGCACATCACCTTTCCCCCAGAGAGCCACGTCTTGACTGCTACTTCAATCCCCTGACTTCCCCAACTTCCAAACGCCTCATCACAGATATTCAATTCCCAATACTTCTCTCTGGTTAGCATGAAACACGATCCCTGCAAAGACATGGTTTCTGTTATGTCACCCTTTCCTTCAGGTCGTTTGCTATACTCCTTAAAGTATTGGAAATGTGGCAGTGAGTCAAAACAGTACGAAGTACTCTTTGGAGATTCCTTCCCAATCCACTTCATATCCCTTGTCGTAGGCTTCCCA
>Ga0172381_10004105_pt1 | contig 15165 bp, 16 predicted proteins | sample Leawel6488metaG_FD_119754 | JGI IMG/M metagenome (GOLD analysis project Ga0172381, IMG submission 119754) | Leachate microbial communities from a municipal landfill in Southern Ontario, Canada - Leachate well 64-88 metaG | ecosystem: Engineered > Solid waste > Landfill > Unclassified | place...
TATGATTGGTAGTAATTTTTTCTACTGGTTTTGAAGATGAGACCCTATAATTGAAATCAGCATGTAGGTGATACTCATTAAGGAGAAATAAACATGGCAGCTCAAAGACCCAATGTTATCGTTTACCAGGAATACGAAGCCCTCACAGTGGCTCCTGATATCCCTGACCTGAATGTCCTTATTGTGGGACCTTGCTTCCAAATTCTTGACTATTTGGATGACAAAGTAAACTGCTATGCCGATGTATACGGAGAACTAAATAGTAGTAACCCATTCGCAGATCCTGCGGCAGTAATTCTCGCAGGTCCTCCCAACGCAGCGGCAGGGGCTGAGTTAGACGCCTCCAGCGTTAAAGTATTCTTTGATAGTGCTCGTCTGGTTATGGTGGCTGACGACAGCAGCACTGCAGGGTTGTACGGGACATACGCGCTGGGTAGTAACCTGTTCTACGCCCATGACGCGAGTACCGGACGTGATTTTGCTCAGGAGAACATTGCTGCCGGGGATATTCTCATTGCGCAAGGCAGTGCTGCAGACCACATCAAAACCGTAAAAGAGGTAGTATCCACTTTTATTGATATCGTAGGTTCGCAATTTAATTTTCAGACTAAGGGCGTAGCTCCCGGAGACATTATTACTATTGTGAACGATAACCCTCCTGGAAGTGCCGCATCGCGTAACGGAAGTTATACTGTACACCGTGTTCGTGATGAGAATACCCTCGAGCTATTAGACACCGGTTGGACCCAGAACCCGAGTGGAACTTTTACGGGTACAGATACCTGTGAGTTCACCATTACTACACCGCAAGGTGCTGTCCGAGTTGATACAACCGTGACTGGTGCCGTGGAAATGGCTAACTACTCCGATCTGTATACTACTACCGATTTCTCTGAAGCTTCACCTGTTAGCGCCCAGTGGCGTTTAGAGCGGCAATTAGACGACTTAGTTATCGATAGTTCTTACATTGCGACTGATGGAAATCAAATTACTATCGCTAGCGGAGTAGAAGTCGATGTTATTGATGGGTCTGTCACTCTTGAAAACAAAAAAATATCTTATGCGAAGATTTATGTCGAGTACACGGCACTACGTACTGACCTGCAAAAAATGACAACTCTGAGTAATTTCTCGGAGATGGAAACAACGCTCGGTAAATACGATGCACGTAATCCCTTATTCGTAGGTTCGGTTGTTGCTAAAGCCAACACAACAACAGCTATACAGGTTTACGGTGTAAAGGCCGATACCCTCGTTGGGTACTTAGATTTTATCGACCGGATTAGCTCTGAGCGTGAAGTGTACGCAATTGTACCTTTAACGTACAATACCTCAGTCCTTGCAGCTATTAACAATATGTGTGATAGCTTAGCTGACCCCAACTACGTACTTACGGAAGGCATTAAACAGAAGTTCCGTGTTTGTATTGGTGCAGTTGACCTGCAAACAAGTAAAGAGATGATTTCGGAACATAGCGGGGCTAAAACCGATGCCGTTACGGGCACTGCTCCGAGTATTAACAATACTTTAACCTTTACCGTAGGAGCGGGTGCAGCTGCCCTTGATCTTTCTGCGGAAGGTGTTCTACCTGGTTGGGTTGTTAGATACACAGAACTTGCTGGGCCGGTGCATACTTGGACTGTAGCCCACGTAGCTGATGCTTTAGAAATCAGAGTAGATGCTATGGGTACGTTACCGCCAGCGCCAGTCGACGGGGATATCTTTGCCATCTATGACGCTTCAGACCTAATAACTCCTGTATATACTCAAACTGCGGCGGGGGCTGCTGCTATCAGTCTGACTGCTAGTGCTAAAACACTGCGTCTGGAATTGGTAGTACCGGGAGCCCAGTTTATCACTAGCGGACTTATCCCTGGTGACTATCTTGAGATGCCCAAAGATTTAGTATCTAATGCTTGGGAATCAGCTGCAGGGTACTCGTGGGTTATCGATACCGTGCTCAGTGAGGAACGACTCCTCATTGTCAATAACGGAACGAATACCTCCACCGTGGTGAATGAACTTCCATACGGTTACAAGCGTGATGATGCTACTGCAGTACCTCAAACTGGAGTGATGTACTTCCGAGTTATTCGTCAACTGGACAAGACACAACAAGTAACTGAAATGATAGCAGTAGCCAATAGTTTCAGCAGCAAACGCCAGTTACTCTGTTACCCTAACCTCGTAGATATCGCTGGCCTGGTCGATGGTAGTTTAACTCGTAGTGACCTTACAGAACCCGAATTGGCAGATCCTCAACCGGGATACTATCTTGCTTGTGCTGTGGGAGGCCAGACTGCTGGTCAGCCTCCGCAACAGGGCTTTACGAACATTGGCATTGCAGGTATTACAGAGATCTACAACTCCAATACCTATTTTAAGGAGAAACAAATTACTAATCTCTCTAACGGCGGAGTATACGTCTTCGTTCAAGATAATCCTTCGGCACTTCCTTACAGTGTACATGAGGTTACCACGGACGTCTCTACTCTGGAGTTCAGCGAGTACATGGTCGTTAAGGACTTCGACTTCATCGCCTGGACTTTCCTGGACACGCTGTTACCTTTTATCGGTCCGTGGAACGTTATCCCGGAAACCGTAGAGTTCATCCGTCAGGCAACCTTTAGCACTGGTAATGCACTTAAATCTCGTTACGTGTCCAAGATTGGTCCTCCATTGGTAGACTATACTTTGGATGGAGTTGATATTTCGGAACTTAGCCGAGATCGCATTGAGGCTTTTATCAACGTAGACCTCCCAATGACCTTAAACACCATTGGGTTACACCTGGTGGCATAATGATTGAGAAGTGGGCACAAGAAAATCCGTCGAAAGTAGCCGAACTGGTTGGGAGCATCCACGCTCTCAACTATCTTGGCTACAGCGATGAACAAATTAAAATAGCTTTTGCGAAAAATGGGTTCTCTAGTGCTGACTTTGATTACATTGTAAAGGAGGCTGCTGTAGGGAATATCGCCAGGGCTATCGGTGCAGGATTTAAGGGACTGGGGACATCTGTCAGTCGGGGCGGTATAAACTTAGCCCGGGGCGGTCAAACTGCAATGAAAGCATTACCTGAAAATGCTACAATGTTCTCTAAAATCTTACCAGGTATGCAAACCAGTATTGGTAAAGGAGTTACAGGTTTGGGGAGAACTGTATCCGGTACCGGCGCTAGTTTTGCACGAGATGGTGCGATGAAAACCCTGGGTAGAGGTGCTTTAGGTTTTGGTCAAGGAGCCCTAATAGGTCAGGGGAAGGGTCTAGGCGCTACAGCAGGTAAAGGTGTATTCGGGTATAACCTAGCTCAAATGTTTATGCCCGGAGGACAATCTCCACAAGTTCCTGCACCATACGGACAATATGATAACCCGTACGGAGGTAATCCTTACGGTAGACCACCAATGTAAACGGAAGGTGAATTAAATGATAGGAATTACAAAAGGAATTGGATCTTGGAAGGCACAACAGCACAGCGTTGAGCGTTTTACCGATAATGCTGCCTACTCGTCCGCACACCCTGACGATACGTTGGTACTTGCAGGACCTCCTCGACAAGGAGACTCGCAACAGGAAGCCACTTCCGGTTGGCAAAGCCTTCTTGCCATTGGTATGATTCAAGGCTTTCAGTTCGGTAGTCAGAAACCTACGCAGCCCCTACAAGCTATCGGTTCTGGGCGAAGTTTTTTCGTTTCTGGAAAAAGTCAAACTACCTGGAGAATTGGCCGTTTGTTCTGCAATGGTCGTAATTTGCTCAGGGTGCTCTACCACAATGCGGTAGCTGGGGGGCTCAAGGTACAGAATTTCGATGATAAGCCTGTTGCTCAGGACGCTTCTGACCTATACTGGATGAATCTAGACTCCGAGATGTACTATGTTCCGTTCGGACTTGGTGCTATCTTCAAAGACAAGATTCAAAATCTTATTGGTGCCGTCTATCTCGAGTTGTGCATGATTCAAAGTTACGGTGTTGGTTTCAACGCTGGCCAGGCTATGATTATGGAGGATGTAAACGGAATGTGTGACCGTGTACTACCCTTCCATCCTACTGCAGTTACCGGCGGCACGGATCAACGTGAACTGCGTACCACCGTTGACGAAATCGTTGGATTTATCAATGGGGATAACATGCCTTTCTCGGGTACAGGGCTTCTTGACGAAAATCTGAATAAAACCAGCGTGAGTCAGTAAGTTTTGTGGTAAGTTTCTGTTATGAGAAGCAGAGGCCGCCAAGACAAGAATGATGAATTACGTAAACTCGCTATGGGCGAGGCTCCGGTAAGTACCCCCACAACAAAAATGAAGGATGAATTAGGAGAAGTACTAAAGTACGACTCCAATTCTAATTCGTACACGATTGTCACTCGAGGATCTGGAGGTAATCCTGCACAACCCGGAGGCAGACAATTACAGAATGTCGCACGAAAGACTGTGGACACTCTAGACAGTTCTCCTCTCCCTATGGGCACCACAGTAGTCATTAATTGGGATTTGGGATTTCCGTATATCGATGGCGTATTACCCATTAATGCGTCACGCAAGCGGGTAGAAAGCGTACCAGGAACCGCAGCTACTATTAGTGGTGAGAAAGAGACACCGTCCTCACCTGAAGACCACACGACAGGATATGCTAATGCCTATTACAGGCAACCAGGAATGCCTAAAGATATTTTACCTGGCGATAAGATACTGGTCACGGAAGACGGCAACTTTGTAGGAGCCCTGCGTGGGGGTTACAATGTAATGTCCTCTGGCCCTAACAATAAAGCCAAGATAGAAACTTTTGGTGATAGGGACTTAGTGCGTGTTACCTGTGATAATTTTGAGCTGTACACTGCTTTTGGTATCCTCGAAATTCTCAACATGGAAGGTCGCTCCGGTATTAGTCTTCGTGGGGGTATCGACCAACTAACTGAATCTGGCGGAGAAGAAGAACAATGGACTTTTAAGCTCGATATCGGAGAATTGGGTGACTATTTCACTTTGGAGATAAATGACCAGGGTGGCAATACCAAAGCTAAATTAAACATTACGGCTAATGGTCACGTGAGCTGGATTGCTACAGATGGTTATGACGTATTAAGTTCTAGTCCTAAACCGTCACACGCAGAATTCGCCGGAGCTTTTATACAGAAAGTACTGGGAAAGGTCGTAGAATCCATTGGGCAAAATAAAAATGTTACTGTTGGTGGATCTTGTGTCACTCAAATCTCACAGTCCGACCAGACTTCAATTGGGCAAAGCGAATCCAGAACTATCAATAATGAGCAGCTTCTTAACGTGGGAGGTAACCGAAAAATTACCATATCCGGAGGGAGTCCACTCGAAGCTAAACCTACAAATATAGCATCTGAGACTCAAATTTTGAATGGCAGCTACCATCTCGAAGTAGGTAATGTTTTAAGCGGAGCTAGTCCGTTAGCTAAAGCCAAAATATCATTCGTTGCTAATAATGGAGAAATTTCTTTGGGTCAAAATCCAAAGGCTCTAGCTCCTCCGGCCCCCACCACTACTGTCAGTCTTAATACTATCAGCCCTAATTCTGTGGCCCTAGGAGGGCATACAAATATCCTAGCTGGAAACCCCGCACTATTTCATGCTGTCAAATTTGAACCCCTACAGACCCTATTAACAGCAATGGTAGGTATGATTGATACCCACATTCATCCGGCACCATATACACCACCATTGGTTCCTATGTCGGCAATTATTACCCCCATGATGGTGTCTTTTATGAGTTTACGAGTTTTAATTGGAGCTTAAAAAACTTTATTGTTGTATTGGCGACAACGGCCTATACTTCTTTCGATTTTACTGATAACAAGAAACCCTGAGTGGAGGATTCAAAATGGTTAAATTATCAATTACTGCAATCAACACATCTGTAACAGTACAGGACCCCCGTGCTCTCACACAGAACAACGGAGAACAGGCAGTAATCAGTGTTGAAGCTGGAGATACCAAAGCTGTTAACATGCAGTGGCAGCAACTGGAGCGTATCGCTAGTCAGCTTGTTGAGTTGGCAAACCTCGGATTCTTGACGTTCGCGATTGATGCTTCTGATTCCCCAGCCTTCGTACAGCAAGCAGACTCTATCGATAATCCATCCTTGGATATTGTTCCTGCTATTGCTGCCGCTGGTTCTGTAGGTATCGATATCACTGGTACTAACCTGACAGCGGGACAAGTACAGGCTACAGCACAATTAGTGAGTGGTCTGGGAGCTGGGTTTGTAGACATCAATGTTACAGAACCAGGTTATGCTGGGAATGAGTGGGACGTTGTAGTCGTAGACAGCGGAGGTGCAGGTCCGGCTGCTGCGACCATGGCAGTCGTTGATGGGCGCAACGTTATCACTGTAGACTTGGTGGGAGTTACGCGGACTTGTACTCAAGTTGCAGCTCTTATTGATGCTATCGCAGGGGTTGAAGCCACTGCTAGTGGTACCGCCACTGAAGATGTACTGGTACAAGCGCTCCAGGCATTTACTGGGGGTATTGGTACTGGTCTTGTTATCACACTGGCAGGAGTACCTTGCATAATTAATTCAATTGATCTCTCGGGCGCTCCGATTGAAGTTATCAACATTGACACACCCGGCTTAGCCGGAGCCGGGACTGCTGTAGCTACAGACGTTGTGAAACTCCGCATTCGTAGTGACTCTAAAGAAGACCTGGCATCCGTAACTCTCGGCTAATCAAAAAAAAAGAGCCTACATTGTAGGCTCATACCCTCACATCAAACCACGCGCTATTGCTATAGATTTGAATTCTTCCAATTTTTCATGTGCAATCTGCTGACTAACCTCTAAGCTACCTTCCGGGTATTCTACCATCTGTGCTATCACCATATTTTTTACCCATTGAGTCCATTCTAATTTTTTGGACATCCGCTTAAAATTAGCTATGCGAATACGGTAGATAGCAGACAATATTTCCTCATCGGATAATATCTTTATTGGGACGACAGTTCCTTTAAGATCTCTCCACTTTTGGTAATTGTGAACCCACTGAAAAGACTTAACCATTTGCGGAGATTTCTTTTTAGAGCTAGTTTCCACTTTAGGTTCGAACGGTTTTCCTAGGAACATGGAAACTTTAATTTTACGAGTTGCACCTTCAGGTTGGAAAAACGCATGGGGCATTTCATGTGTTAAGTGCTCCGTTTGTAGACACAAAACACTCACCTGCTTATTGTGACCTCTAACACTACAGTATCCCATGTACACAGTGCCTCCATTAATTTTCTTCTTGTGTTCACCCACAGCATCTCCATGGCATCCAGGGGCACAACACATTTGGAATTTACCTAACTCCAACGGTATAAAAACATCTGACATTTCGCCTCCTGTCAAAAAATTTGTTTTAACTCATGGAGGATCACCCCGGGGTAATTGCCCCGGGGCTACTCCATCTATTCACAATGCTTTAAAATCTTTTTGCAGTCCAAATAGGTTATCGGAGTTTCGTAACTTTTCGTTTAGTACCGTGAAACTCTGATCCTAGTTTGCGTACATTATGTCTATCGCTATAATTTTGCGCGAAGTCCATTAATGCAGCTACAGCAATGTTCATTCCGATAGACATTGCCCTTCTTACCACTTGATAAACCAAATCCCTCATTGTCTTAACCTCCTTATTACGGTATTTATTAGGAATGACTTGGCATCAAGGACTACAGGACGATTTTGTGTTGAAACGCATTAGCCTACTTACAGCTAAATTGCTTCGATTAACTACGTACCAACAATTACTGCGCGGTGAAGCGCAGATAAAGTCAGTTGGAATACCTATTGATATTACCGGTGAGTACCGAGACTATGCTCGTCAAGAATCGCTAAACATAACTCAAAAGTTTACACCCCCTAAACCGCCTCAAGTACTACGGGTCATAGCGGATAAAGGAAACACCTTTTAATGTCTATCACGCTAGACACAGGTCGACAGACAGCTATTGCTATGGCTAAACGTGACCAAAAACTATATGAAGCTGCTAGTAATAAATTCTACAGTTTTATATTGCCGTATTTAAACGATGCTCCTAAAGGAGTGGCAATTGGACACTTACTGCGGGTGAACCGGGAACTGTTAGCATCTCCTTCCCCTACAAAAGATAGGCGTAGGGGTTTTATGTATGCCACAGCAACTATGGCTAAACAGGCAGGAATCTCTTGGGAACAACTAGATGATGTCCTCACGTGTGGTTACGTTTGGGGGCGAGACATCAACAATGATTCGTTATCTCTTTATACCACCAACCAAGATTTATTTACGATTCCGAATGAAGATTTTTGGCGCTGTGCTTATTTGAAACATGTTTTAGGCGATACTAATTTTAGTACTATCTGGAGGGAGAGACATGTTGCTACCCCCTCGGTATACGACAGCCTTATTTACGCTGTAAATGCTCGTAAGAAGGGACTACCCGGATGGCCAGTAATTAAGTTAAAACGCGAAGTTCTGGTAGGATGTGAGTACGTGTTTCAAATAGGTAAAAGAGCTGGTACAATGACTACAAGTGGATTTGGCATACAACCAGTACTAAACCATAACAGTATTAATCAGGTGTTCGGATGAGTAATTGGGCCAGTCTTAAACTAGATATTCCAGATATCGGGCTTCCTAGCCTTGCTAAAGTCATCCAATACATCAAGGATGCGTTGGAAGCACTGGTTAATATTCTTGAGTTTATCCTAAATTTAGTAGGTCCTACTACAGATCCTTTGGCTGCCTTAATACGTAAACTCATAGATGAACTTAAACAACTTGTAGAAGGTTTTTTAGAAGACGCAGGCGGCTATGTTCTACATGTTCCTGTCCGTAAACGATTAAAAACTAATTTCTTAGGGTTGGGAGACATTACACCTACCTGGGCCGGAGAGCTTGGTATTTTTGGACAGCCTAATAGTGCCGTAGCGTACGATGATCCTGAATTGAATCAGTTTTTAGCTGACGCAAATCGTTATAATGGCGGTAATGTTGGATTTTTCAAAACAGTATTAGAATCCTTGAACGACGATGGCGATTTAAGTCGACCTCAGTTTTATGAAGAAACTGACTACGTCGGTGGTGCAGTATTACTTGTTGGTACTAGTTTCGACCCCTTGGGATTTTTAGATGATATTTGGAAGTTCATGGGAATGTTTGGAAACGCTTTAGGTGCAGATACAACACCTAAGTCTCCTCGGCCTAAAAATTTGAAAGGGTATACCATAAAAGGCATTTCCAACGGAACGTTTGACGCCATGCTTACTTGGGAAGTTCCTGAAGTACCTGTTTATACTCTCCCTGATTTAGGTGGAATTATTTTATATCCTGAAAGATATGCCATTATCCGTGGAAGAAACACCATCGGAGCAATGTCAGCTAACTCTGTGGTGGATTTAATGTGTAAGCGCGACCTTTCGCAAGGGGACAGTTGTAACGGTGGGGATATGGTAGTTGTGCGCGAGGACGCGTATGACTTTACTAAAGTGACGTACTTAGATAAGGACGTTTCCTGCATCGAAGACGACTCTTTCTTCTACGCCGTTGCCTGGAAGTTAAAAGCCTATGGCGCAAATGAGCCTCAAACCCCAGATAATGGTACAGAGATAGACTATTGGAATATTTCTAATGTGGTGCGCCTTGTACCCTACCCTTCGCTCCCAGAAAGTACTCCGCCTAACTGGCACCGAACTCCATCCGTAGCTGATATATTTCCCCCATTCGCACAGTTACTACGTCGAATGGTAGCACAGATAGAGGCTATTGGAGCAAAACTGGTAGGAACACAACAATTCTTACAGCAATACATCGATTTTCTTAAATCAGAAATCCTTCGTTACGAAGGAATCATTAATTCACTATTAGATGACTTAGCCCGATTAACCGTGGCATTTGATCTTCCTACTACGGGAGTTTACGTTCGAACTTTTAGTGGTACAGGTGGAAATGACTTTTTCGTTTCTGACCTAGCCAAGTCACTCATGAGGTCATACCCTGGAGCGCCTCCGTTTCATCGTGGAGACGAGTTTGTAACTGGATCTGTCATACTCGCTGGAGGTCCTAAGCCTGATGTTGAAGGGGTATTGAAAGCTCTCAGCTTCATCTTTGGGAGTACTTCTGGTGAAGATGCGGATATGCAAAATATGCTAAATAATCTAGGAGAATCCATACGAGAATTAGAAACTGCATACTTTACAGACGATTTGAAACCAACAAAAATCGAGCCAAATAAGCCTGTGTCGTTTGACGACAACATGGTACCTACAGCTTGCACAGTTCCAGCCATCGAACCAACTGCATTTAACTCAAACATGGAGCCCCATAATGCCGATGCATGACTATAAATGTGATACTTGCGACAAAGTATTCGAGGAGTGTGTTCCCCTTGACCCAGTAACAGGTAAATGCCCACCCGTACTCCCTTGTAAATACTGTACGGGTGTTGCTCGAATTATTTATCTATCCGCACCCAAGATATTCGGAACTATCGTACCGGATTATCCAGGGGCTAAAAAACAAAAAGCAGGTTACGTGCATACGCACGGAGATAGGCCAGCTACTAAAGTGCAAGGTAAGGGTTGGAGTCCGGACTAGAACTACCTATAATTCATCTCGAGGATAACTATGGTTAAGTACTTTTTTGAAAAACAAGGATCATTAGTGTGGGTTGCTATACCTGAAGGAGCCGCGCAAATGCTCAAGGAGTCTACGGATGTAGGTTCCAAAGGTGCGTTGGCGCGTAAAATTTTTAATAAGAATAAAGATAAGGCAATCACGCTTAGTGGTGTTCCTGCAGAAAGTGCTGTAGAGTCGTCCCCCTTTGTGGCGACTTTAGGTAATAAAGGACTTTAAACATGACGAACCCTATCGAACCGATGGTCACCAATCTCCCATCTTCGGGAAAATCCATTAAGCTATCTGCAGATATAGAATTTGATGTAGATGCTCATGGCGCGGGCAGGGCAGCTCTAGTACAGTGGCTTACTTCTTCAATGGGGTACGATCAGATGATTCCTCTACAGGTTAACGTAGAAGCTGCACAAACTGATTACAATCTTTGGACAGCTCCTGCAGGAATAAAAGCACGAGCCGTAGCTATGCGATGCCTATACGGAGGAGGTGCAGTGGCCATTAATAGCGGAAATACCCCTACGGGATTTCCTCTTATAGCTGATGCTACTAATGGTGATGGCTGGATGATTTACAATAATCCTGGCGGTGCTGAGATCACTGTAGGAGGTATACCTACAGGTGGGGGAATTCAGGACATCAAAGTATCTACTGAGAACGAATCTCGTTTTCTCGTATTGGTATTCATTTAGGGAGGGGAAGTCATGACGCATAGACTCGCATTGGCGCTACAGGCTATGGAAAAGTTAGCTATCCCTACTCCAGAACAACAGGCTGCTGAAATAGCAAGACTTCGGGACCGGCAGTTAGGGCTAATGGAAGCTCGCGGAGCAACCATGCCCCTTAAAACACAAGATGTATACGACCGATATGGGAATGTCATAGGACAAGAACTAGTCGAAGATATGGAAAATGCTCGTACAAGCATTCCAGGGGAATCCCATAAAAAAGTTCTTAAACAGAAAGACGCAGCAGGTAAAGTACGACAAAAGACACATCGTATCCCCGGAGCATCGCAAGCAGCTACGCAACCCCTCCTTGAGCGGAGCGTTATTCATAGCACCTCGGACGTATCGGGTAAGCCTCTGAAAGTTTTAAAACATCGTACCGTAGGTCCTATGAAACGCTTTTGGTCCGGTCAAGGTGGTTTAGGAGGAAAGTGGCCTAACAGATTAGCCCTGATGGCTGGCCTTGGAACGCTAGCCGCAGGTGCTAAGACGTATGCCGATTCTTCTGGAGATAAGATGTTAGAAGCTCCTAAACTAGAACCTCAACCGTTGCATCAGAACTCTTATGAACAACAGTTACAACCTTACTATAAGACGGGTGCTTTACGCCAAAAAATAGCTAACCCGTATATCCAGGATACAGCTAACGTGCCTAAACCTCCCGGTCAACCTAGAGTACCCTCTCCCGGACCTGCTATAAGTGCTCCTACGCTCAATGATAGCGTCGAAGGTACAGGACTTCCTAAAGCTACTTCAAGCTCTCTTGCGGCTCCTGGAAGCTCTGGAGGCTTTAGTGCTGCTAAGGTGGCGATGGATGATGCAATGTACCCTCTTTTAGGAGCTGGAGTCGGAGGGGCTGGTGGTTATATCTTAGGTAAAAAAATACTGGGACCCGTACTAGACTACCAGGAAAAAAATCTTGCGGCTAAAGCGGAAGCTTATATGAGAGCCCAGAAAACTATGGCTGCAGCTAAGCATAAAGCTCCGATGACTGCTGCAGTAGCTGGTGCTATTCTACTTGCGGCATTAACTGCCATAGCAGCAAGAGACAAACGTCAGAAATCAATTATGTCAGCACAGCCTAGCATCAATCCCTACGATCCTACGAGGGCAGGGTTTGAAGCTTACCAAGGAATGCCCATGGGCAACCCTATTTATCCCGGTAATTTTTATGGGTGAACCTACCGTACAAAAAATTCCACGTAAATCTATCCCGGGGAATCGCCCCGCGTCTAAAGATGTTCATAAATGGGAAAAACACAGAGAGTCCAAAGGTAAATCTCCCAAGGTCCCAAAAACGAAAAAGTAGCCATTTTTACGGTACAAGTTTGCGTACTAGAACCCTAGAAAGAGGTATGTTGGTCTTCCCAACCAATATAACTCTTTGCGAAAAAGGGATAGGGAGGATACCTCCCACCACCTAATCCTAAGGAACGTCGGTGTGCTGGTTATCGAGTAATTAATGCGTAGTCATAATTACCTCAATAACGACTCCTGGTCCATACAAGCTAACACCAGATATCAGCCTCAAAGGTGCATGATGAAAAGGCATTCAATGCCGTTATCGAGGTAGCATTATGACTACGCACAAATCACTCGATAACATAAACAAAGTAGTACACACCTACGCGTATAAAAAACTTCTTCAAGAAAGATTATTTATCGCGTATATTAAAATACGTACGGGGCCGAATTGGTTTCGACAGCTTGTTAGGAGATTTACTGTGCATGCCCCGGGTTGGATATTCCCCGGGTTAAAAAGAATGTCCAATAAGAATTGCCGACAACGTAATTCCTTTTCCCAGCAAGGTTAATGCTCCTGTAGCAGTAGCCGCTTAAGTTGGGTGTCCTACCAGGAAGGGCCTGAGTACCTGGGAAGGGCATAATTTACCAGGCAAAAAAGCGGTGTGCTGGTGCTGTCGCTATATAAAAGTGTCCAGCTTACCCATTGATAGCTTTGTCTGTATACGTTTGATATTGGGGACATTAAGAAACAGAAAAAGCATGTAACGATCAGTACGTTGAGACAAGTTGGACCCGGCTTCGATGCCGGCGGCTCCACTAAAGGAAGGACGGCCAACACCCAATCCTTACCTTGGGCCACGCAGACCTGCAAGGGAGTGTTAAGAGCTTAACCAAGGTTTTTTATGGTGTTAGCGGCAGCAGGTGGGCCTGCGGAGTGGGTTAAAGCCCCACATTACTGCGGGGTGGAGAAGGTGGTCATCTCACGTGGCTCATAACCACGAGATCGCCGGTTCGAGTCCGGCCCCCGCTATAGGATAAGATACGCATATGAAGGTACCTGCTCGTACCCTCTGCATTATACATGGACTACCACATATCCGGTTAGCTATAGTAGTGCGAATTATGAGCTGGTATCCCCTCCTCCGAAGGACTTCTGTCCTTCGTGTAAGGTGACGGAACTTAAGCATTTCGATTATGGGTTTTACTGTAGTGAATGTCACCGGACGTTCACTCAGAAGGCTTTTGACTCGGGTATATGCTTTACAACACTAACACAGGCCCAGAGACGGCAACTTGTTGCCATTAAGGAGCTATTCTCAGATGAGAGTCATCGACCCAAGCTACAAAATTACCTTTCACGTCCCCGAAGGGTACTCAACACCGGAACAGTTTATCGAAACTGTAGCACGCACGTGCTATAAATCCGAAGATAAAATAACGGAAGACAGCGCTCCTAAGTTCATTGAAAATGTCCTAATGAAGCGCGGACATGGGGCTATGATTGAGCATTGTGTCGCTTCCGTTCAATTTATTGCTGACCGGGGATTCACGCATGAATTGGTGCGGCATCGAATTGCAAGCTTTGCACAGGAAAGTACCCGGTATTGCAACTATAGTAAGGGTAAGTTCGACAGCCAAATAACCTGTATCAGTCTTCCGGAGTCTACCAACCCGTCGGAAGAATTAAAAATACACTGGATGAAACACTGTCATAACTGTGAAGTTGCGTACTTTGAGGCACTCAATCTCGGGGCCAAAGCGCAGGTAGCTCGTATGTATCTACCCATCGGTCTCAAAGCCGAAGTCACAATCACTGCAAATCTCCGAGAGTGGCTCACCATTTTTGGACTTAGAGCCGACACTCCGGCTCACCCTATTATGCGTAGTCTTATGCTAAGTGTACTTAAAGAGTTTGCTGAGAGGATTCCTTGTATCTATGCGGATACCGCCAAGGAACTTATTGCAGAATAGTTTTGGCTTGTAGCAGTTGGCTAATTGGCCCAGCTCTATCGCGGGTTGCGTAAATAAGGTAGAGTTATGAAACAACCAAGCCTGGTCGAGGAGAAAGCTACTCACCCTCACCCCGAAGTCGGATAGGAAATAGGTTAAACGCCCGGATGAGCCAATAATCCGACAACCCTTCACTGGAGACTACGTACCCATCTCTGGTAGTTGCGGTCCCGGGCCACTTTTGATATTCTAGCGTATTGCCTGTGATTTATTGCAGCCTCGGAACGGCTTGACATAAACTTGCCCTGGTGGAGGCGGACGAAAGTGCCGCCCCTTGAACCCTTACAAGTCTTACCGGACGGGTGACTTGTGAGGGTTCTTTTTTTCTATCTAAATCAGGTATAAGTAGAAAGAAATCTCACAATTAGGAGGTGCTATGCACGATTATCATTTTGAAAACAAAGAAACAGCTCTCAACTTTCTAAAGGAACTCATTACTGAGTATAATACTCAGGATAATATGATTACGGCTACTCCTTATTTCATTGTCATCCGAGACCCAATACAGGATGAGGACGGTGGTAGAGTAGAAACATTACAAAAAAATATGTTTCTGACACATA
>Ga0172381_10004107_pt1 | contig 15158 bp, 26 predicted proteins | sample Leawel6488metaG_FD_119754 | JGI IMG/M metagenome (GOLD analysis project Ga0172381, IMG submission 119754) | Leachate microbial communities from a municipal landfill in Southern Ontario, Canada - Leachate well 64-88 metaG | ecosystem: Engineered > Solid waste > Landfill > Unclassified | place...
AGCAACGACTTACTTTACTTCTCTGACGCATACGATAGCGACTACTCAACAGCTTTTGATAGAGTAACAAATTCGTTTCGTATTCCTGTAGGTACTGAAAGAGGAATTGTTCCTACTCGTGATACAGGAATGGTTGTTATGGGTAAAGACGCTATCTGGGGTCTTGCTCCTAGTGCTGTTCCTGTAGCCACAGACAAACCAGAACCTATCGTTACTAACAGAGGTGTTGTTAGTAAAAAGGGTTGGGTAAACGCTGGTGATGATATTTACTACTTCTCTCAAGACGGATTTAGAGCCTTGCGAAGAACAGTTCAGGACAAGTTACAAGCTGGAGTTGACTATCCTTTATCTTACTTCCTTAAAGACGAATTTGACGCTATTAACTGGTCATATATTGAGCGTCTTACAATGGAGTATTTTGATAATAAGATATTCATGGCAGTTCCTACTGGTGCTACAACATTTGATACTTGGGTATACTATCCACAAAGTCAATCTTTCATGGTTATACAAGGGTGGACACCTAACTGTTGGGATAGATACAAAGTAGGTGGAGAAGAATTTCTATACTACGGAAAATATGGAAAGAACGAAGTATATCAAGCGTGGACAGGATATACCGACGAAGGTTCTACTTCGATTAACGGTACTGCAATAAACTACCAAGAAGAAGGTCGCAAAGAAGATGGTGGACAACCACTTATCAAGAAATCAGGTGGTGTTCTTAAAGTCAAAGCTCTTTCTTCTGGAGATTATACTCTTACTGTATCTGTATCTATAGACGACCAAGCCTATGTAACTATGGGTACTGTTTCATTAATGGGTAATTCTCCTACATTACCCGTAACACTTCCGTTTGATTTAGCTAGTGCAAATATTATATCTAAGTCATTTCCTTTAGATAGTCTAGGGGAATGGAGTCAGATGAGAGTTAAGATACAACACAACGCTGTAAATGGTTCAGACGATATTACTGTTTTGAGCAGAGAGATTATAACCTACGCATTAACATTTCAAGATGAGGGCTAGCATGGAATTTAAACGAGATGTAGTTAGAGAAGATTTATTTAATTCATCGTATGGACTAAAACCTACTGTTCATATTAAGTACGAGATGAACGACGACAGTACATTCAAGACATTCACTCTAAAGTTTAACTATAACGATAAAGAGTGGATTTTACACGAAGAATATAAAGATAATACAAATTTAACAGATTATGTAACGCTTACAGGAGTTGAAGAACCTTTTAGAAATCAAAAAGGAGCTTTCAGCGACGCAGAAAAGAAATTAGTGGAGATGATGAAAAATGGCTAAATTCCTTTTTGGAAAAGGGAATACCATCAACAAGGGAAGAATACCTTGGAATAAAGGAAAAGTTGGAGTATGTAAAGCAAATTCTGGAAGTTTCAAAGTTGGAGAAAAACATCATATTTTACCACATAGTGACGAGACTAAATTAAAGTGCAAGAGTGCTACAAAACGTAGGTGGGAAGAAGGAAAGTTTGATAATAGACCTAGCCACACAGAAGAAACAAGATTAAAGATACAAGCAACACTTCGTAAGGGTAAATTTATTAAATGTGTTGTTTGTGGAAAAGAAAAGTATGTATGTCCATCTAGTTTAGATGCTAAGTTTTGTAGTCAAAGATGTCATGGTGTACATAATTCTGGTAAAAATAATTGTAACTATAAAGGTGTAGTTTATAAACCTTATAAACATTACCGTAATAGAGAATATAGAGAATGGCGAGAGAATGTATACAAAAGAGATAACTTCACTTGCCAAGATTGTAATAAACAAGGTGGCTATTTGAATCCACATCATTTGTTTTCATATACTCATTTTCCTACTTTGAGATATGAAGTGGCTAATGGCATTACTCTTTGTGTTCCTTGTCATAGACTTAGGCACAGAAAAAATAAAGGCAGGTAATAAAATCGCAACTATTAGTCGTGGATATTCGTTTGGAGCAACAGAGCAAGTAACTAACGCAAAGCTACACGCCTTAGTAGACTCTGCAACAATTTCAGGAATAGTTAATGCAGACATAGACGCTAGTGCAGGAATAGTAGGAACTAAACTTGCAGATGTTGATGGAGGAAAATTAACTGGTTTAGCTAATATAAGTTCTGCTGCTGGAAAGATACCTGCTGCAAATTTACCTATTGTAGATACATACGCAACAAAAGGTGCTAACTCAGATATTACTTCTTTGTCTGGTCTTACAACTCCTTTATCTGTTCCTCAAGGTGGTACAGGAATTACTTCTTACGGAACAGCAGGGCAATATCTTAAATCTAAAGGAGATGGAGTAGCTCCTGAATGGGGAACGGTTCAAAGTGCAGTTGCTGGTGGTTTTACTAATATGCAAGCATTTACTACTTCTGGAACTTGGACAAAACCTGCCAATGTTAATAAAGTTTATGTTAAAGTTTGGGGTGGTGGCGGTGGATGTTATGCCCCTTCAAATAATACTTGTGGTGGTGGCGGAGGTGGCGGATATTCTGAAGGTTTAATTGAGGTTACTGGTAACGTTACTGTTACCATTGGAGCAGGCGGAACGGGAAACGCTCCAGGCGCGAATGGCGGTACGTCGTCTTTTGCAGGTGCTTCAACAATACAAGCGACAGGCGGAACAAAAGCTACCTACGTCAGTAATGGTCAAGTTGCTAATGGAGGAGCAGGTGGAGTTGGGTCTAATGGTTCTCTTAATTTAACAGGAACGACAGGAGGCACTGGATATGGAGGAACTTTTGGAGGTGACGGAGGGAATGCTCCTTTTATGAGCGGGGCAGGATACGGCGCAGTAACATCCGCTACGGCAACAAATGCAATAGCTAATTCGGGCGGTGGAGCTGGAGGAGGAATAGGCGATACTAGTCTTGATGGCGGTTCGGGTTTAGTGTTAGTTTATTGGAACCAATAGGAGTTAAAATGACATCACCAATAATCGGAAAAGGTTTTGAATTTCAAAATAGAGAGCAAGTAACAAACATAAAGCTCCATGACTTAATAGATAAAGCAACTTGGACTGTGACTAGCCAAGCCATAGGAGACATTGCACGATTTGATGGAACTGATTGGGTTAGAATACCTGCTGGTACGAATGGTCAGGTTTTAACAATGGTAGATGGTGTTCCAGCGTGGGCTACTCCATAAGAGAGGGATTATGAAAATAAGAATAGGCGATAAATTAGTAGAGTGTGACGAGAACAGAGTAATTAAAGCAACAGCAAAAGAAATTAAACACAAGGATGGCAGAGTTGATGTTCAAGTGTTCATTCCTTGTTTAAAAATACAGAGTAATCAAGAAACAAAATAAGGAGAAATCATGGCGAGTTTTGTATCAAATATTTTTAAGTCTAACGTACTAACAAAAAAGGTCAATTTAGCTAGTGGTGGAGATACTATCAAGGTAGCTCTTTATGATAACAGCTACGATTTAACTGCTGCATCAAGAAACTACTCTACTACAAACGAGCTTACGACGACAGGTGGATATACTCAAGGTGGAGCAACTCTAGGTACACAAACATTAACTCCAGTAGATGGTTCTGCTGCAACGATTAAGTTTGACGCAGCTGATACAGCTTGGACATCAGCTACATTCACAGCTTATTACGCACTACTTTATGACACAACTGTTCATGCTACAGACGACAATTTAATCTGTTCTATTGACTTCGGTGGAGCTAAGACAGTCGCATCAGGAACGCTGACTTTAATCTGGGATGCAAACGGGATTATCAGCTTTGCGTGAGGAGAATACATGTCAGAAGTAGATTACACTTTATGGAGGTCTCGTGGCAGAATTTGATTACATGGAATATAGCAGTAACGCAACCGCTCAAGCAGCGTATGTCTCAAACGATACTCTAGACGCTTATACAAAAGTATGTTCTCATTTTACTGGAGCAGATGGTACAACATCCTATACTGACCCAGTTGCAGGAGCATATACCTTTGTAGGCACAGCACAGATTGATACAGCTTACTCACCATTCACAGGTGGATCATCACTTCTCTTAGATGGGAACTCGGACTACATTACTTTAGCGGATAGTGCGGATTGGAACTTTGGGACTGGAAACTTTACGATAGAAGGATGGTTTCGATTTGCAGATTTAACAGGATATCAAACAATAGCTACACAATATGTTGATGCAAGCAATAATTGGTGGTTAAGGAAAGACTCTGCCAATACTATTACTTTTTTTGCTAACAATGCAAGTGCTTCTACTTGTGGTTTCTATACCTCTACAAGTGCTTATTCTTTTGCGATAAATACTTGGTATCATATAGTATTTGAAAGAAATGGTGCTGGAGCATTGTTGTTTATAAATGGAATTTCTATTGCATTAACCGAAACAACAGCATTCGGAACTTTACCAGATGTGGCAGCAGTATTATGTATAGGTGCTCATCCTTCTCCAAATTTTTATATTAACGGCAACATCGCAGAGTTCCGCATCACCAAAGGTCTTGCTCGCTGGACTTCCAACTTCACTCCTCCTACCGTACCATATCCAAATGATTTATATTGTTTATCCGAGTCAACCATCAAGACACAAGGTTCATATTCATTAAAGGTAACGGCAGCGGCGACCACATCACTTAATAAAACACTAACAAAGACATTCTAATGGCAGCAATCGACCTCTCAGGAGTAACAAATTTAGTATTCGATGTCTACGCAAGTAGGACGGGAAGTAATTTAAAGTTTGCTATCCACGATACTGGCGGAACAACTACAGACATCACTCCTAATATCACCTCTGCTAATACATGGCAGACGATTAACTGGGATATTTCGGCGGTAAGTGATGCGAACAAGAATGCAGTAGATACGTTTGTTATCACCGTAGTTAATGCGGATTCAGCGAATACGTTTTATGTGGATAATTTTATAACTGCAGTTTCGGCTTCTGTATCTCCTGCGACTTTAGCTATGACAGCTACGCTTAATGCTGTAACTAAAGGTATCGGAGTTAATGTAAGTCCGTCGACACTAACTATTACAGCTAGTGTTCAGAATGTAGTTATTAGTCATGGTGTTCAAGTCGATGACGCTGTATGTACGTTTACTTTATGGAATCCTTCAGTAAATATAGATTCATCTTTTACTGCTTCGACTTTGACTATTACAGGAACTATTGGTGGAAACACGCCTTTCTTAGCGACTAACATTCTTCGTAAAGGATATGCTTTCGGAGTAACAGAACAAATAACACATACTAAATTAAACAACATCGCAGATACAGCTATATGGGAAATATCTAATCAAGTTGCTGGAGATATGTTCTACTACGAAGGTTCAGGCGTAGATAAGTGGAAAAGAATACCAAAGGGTACAGCAGGGCAGAAACTAACAATAGTAGATGATGTACCAGCGTGGAATTAATCCCAGAGTCTAAAGGTGTGGAAGCCCTCTCCATGCCCTCTGGGGTTTCTTTGGGGGCTTATGATAGCACAGTTCTTACACGACAATGGACTACAACTACAGACAGACGTCAATGCCTTGAGGGATATTATTTTAAAACACATTGAATATGGAACGATTGTAACTCTATACGACGAAAATGGTCTTTATGCAGTAGCTAGATTTAATACAGACGGTAAGGTGGCTTTTGTTCTTGACACAGCAATTCGTGTAGACAAACGAGATGGTAACACACTAAAAACACTAATCAAAGAGGGTTTGCTTAGATTTCCAAAAGTTAAGTATTTAAAGTTCGAGAGGGCGTTAAAGAATAGAAAAATGAATATAATCAAAATTAAAAAGTTTCTAAAGGAGAAATAAATGTCCACTACGACAATACAACAGCCAGCAACACCAGCACCAGCATCTACTTCAAGTAGCATGGCTGACTATGCTGCCAGTTTGCCAGCCGTTTATGAAGCACAAATGAAATACGAACCATTGATGCAAGCACAAAATCTTGCAATGCTTCAACAATACGGTGCTCAATATGGACAGGCTCAAAAAGCTATCAATGACGCTTTATATCCAGAAACAGCAGCACTTCAAGAACAGATTGCAAGCAAGGCAAGTGAGGGCATGAACGCAGAAATTCCTAGCTGGGCTAAAGACTCTTATCGTAATGAGATGAACGCCAATCTTGGAACTAACGCTGGTTCTCCGATAGGTGCTGATTATGCTTCTCGTGGGATGTTAGAACAGCAAAAGAACTGGCAGGACTACTATACAAACTTAGGTCTTTCAGCTTCTGGTAAACAACCATTAGCTACTGGAGGAACAACAAGTCAATTAAACTATATGCAAGGATATCAACCACAACAGGCGTTAAATTACTCTGCTAACACTTATGGTAATTATTCTAACGCTTATTCAAGTATGTACGGAACCAATCAACAACAGGCTTCTCAAGGTAATCCGTACTTTAACGCTGCTGCTGGGGCTGTGGGTACTCTAGGTGGTGGATGGGCAGGTAACGGATTTAAAATTGGTTAATAATTTAAGGAGAACATAATGGCTGACTGGGGAACAATATTTGCAGATAGTTTTTCTACATCTTATAATGCAAGTAAGCAAAATAAGTTAAAAAAACAAGAAATGGAAGCTGAGGCTGAGAAGTGGAAAAAAACACTACTTCAAGATGAAGCTCTAAAAATGCTTGGTATGGGATATGAGCAAGCCATAACTCCTGAACAATCCAAGAGTATGCCATTAGACCAATTTAATAATTATATTACTGGTGGAACTGGTAACGCTGCACAACCAATGACACAGATTGGTGGTAATTTTTACAAGAAGAATGAAAACATGGCGTCTGGAAAGCCTATTTTTACAATAGATGAAACTGGTAATTTAAAACAAGTAGGTAATGTTCCCAAGGGAAGTCAAGTTGTTACTCCTTCTGCAATGATGACACCAGTAGCTAAAGCACAAATGACTATGGAAATGGGAGCTAAGGCAAATGCTCTAAAGGATACACAACTTAACTTAAGCAAAGTTCAAAGACTTAATCCAATTATAGATAGCGTTGAAACAGAGTGGATGAAAACAAATCCGCTTTCGAGTGCCCAGGGTGGAAGATTATCTGGAATAACAAAATCAGCTATGGCTTTTACGCAAACCGACCCACAGGCTTCTTCATATAAATCATTTATAAAAGGTTTTAGAGCACAACTAGCAAGAGCTATGGGCGACGTAGGAAATCTATCCGAACCAGAACAAAAAGCAGCAATGGATTTAGTTCCTTTGCTTAGTGATACTCTGGAGGTTGGACAAGAAAAATTAAACAAAGTCAGAGCTTTTATAACTAACCTTGAACAAGGAAATGAAGACGCTGCCAGAGCCTTACTTGGTAAAGATGCAAAAGTAATGCCACAAGAACTTCAAAAAGCTATAGAGTCTGGTGGTTTTGGCAAGGTTAAATCGTTTAAACTTATTAAGGAATAATAATGGCTACATATCAGATAGAATTAGAAGATGGGAAAGTTTATGAAATAGAAACTGAACCAGTTAAGAAAGAAGTAGCTCCAGATAGAATGGTTGGAATGACAGGTAAAGTTTCTGAGTCAGACTATGCTTCTGGTAAAAGAAATGTTTTAGGAAATATAGTTGACAGACCACAAGCTGCCGTTCGTTCATTTCTGACTGGTAAAAATCCAGTAGAGGCTTTTAAAAATCCTAAAGATATTCCATCAATACAAAATGAGATGCTTAAAAGTTATTGGGCTGGACTTAAGCCAGAACAAAGCAATTTATTTACTAGGGCTATTCATTCAATAGGTGGGCTTCCAGTTTCTGCTGCTGGATATGCTGCTGATGTCGCAACAGACCCAAGAACATACTTGTTAGGAGCCGTTGGAAAAGGTGTTCAAGCTGTCGGAGCAACGAAAATTGCAAAACCAGCCTTTGATGCTTTGGGAAGATTTTTAACAAAAGAAAGAAGATTTTTAAAGTTTGGTAAAGATGCTGTTTTAGATATAGCCAAGAAAGGTGTATCTGGATTAGATAAACTTGATGATTTAGCTGGACAGAAGTTTGAGTCTGAACTACAAAAGATAGAGGGAAAGTCTGGAACATCTAACATAACAAAAACTATAGAAGAAGTCCAAGATATGTACCCAGACGAAAAGTTCACAAAACTCCAACAGATAAAGGATAGGTTTACTCCAGAGAATAGATTATCGGCAGAAGAACTACGAAATCTTAAGCAAGAATTAAAAAAAGGAATACCAAGTTCTGTGTTTAAGGGAACTGCAGAACCAACTGCTTTACAAAGAGCACAACTGAAAGTTTATAATTCTGTAGATGACGAACTTGTTGGATTGGGTGGAGAAAAATATATCAAGATGAAAGCAGAGTATAGAGATTGGAAAAATACTGCTTCTGATGCTTATAAGGCATTACTTGAGGATGGAAGAGCTGGAGATAAAAATTTAAGGAACTGGTTTGGCTATGGGTTAACCAGAAGACAAACAAAAGCACTAGAAAAAACATCTGGTTCTCTTCCAAACAATGAACAATTTATGCAAGAGTTCTATGCTTGGCGTAGAGGACAGATGTTAAAGGGTGCTGCTGGTGCTGCAATTCCTGCGGCATATTTACTTCACAGAGCTGCTGCAGAACAAATAATTCCTCAGCGATGACATATTGTTAACAATATTGGAATTATAATACATAAAGATAGTAAACAAATTAAATATTCCATACCTACAGTATACCACTCAACATAAAGGATGTCAAGCATGGGCTTAGCTAAATCAGCAGAACCAATAGAAACAAGAACCAGTAAAGGAATGAGTCATGGATAAATTTATGTCAAACTTTAGATGGATAACACCTATGTTACTTACAGCGAATATCTTTATCCTTACGCTCATACTTAACAGGGTAGACAAGATGGACACACATTTTACGAACCATCTTATGCACCACCAAGACCTAGAAGTAGGTTATGAACGCAGATTAACTTCCGTTGAGCAGTGTGTAGATATAAATAATAGACGATGGGACAGGGCTTTAGAAGGAAGGGTGGTAAAGTGAATGTCTACAAAACAAGACAAGAACATGACCTATTCAAACTTTTGGCAAAAGATTTCAAAGAACTTAGCAAACTCTTGGAAAACCAACCGCAAGCTAGAGAAAAACTTAAAGAAGTTATCGGACTCATCGACGGCTATTTCATTACGAGCAGAGAAAGAACTAGAGAAGAAGATATATAAACGTGCGACTAGTAAAAATAAAATTTCTTGACCATTTTGCGTCCATAGAAGAAGAAAAATCTGACAACTTCTATCTAACTTCTGTTGGTTGGGATTGCGGAAAAGAAGGAAAATATACTAAGATTTGCATGGTTCTAGGTAACGAGCTAGAGCCTCACGCACCATTTATGAATATAATTACTAAAGACATTATAAAGAAAGAATATCTATGATTTGGATTATTTTATCTGCAATTATTTCAGGGATTTTATATCGTGCTGGTGGATTAAGCAAAGAAGAAAAGAGCTGGATACCTGTATGGATGAGACATAGTTGGGTAAGGGATTGGCTATGTCCTATGTGTGTGTTGTTGTTCTTTACCCCGCATTCTTGGTTTCAGTTAGCCATGTGGCTCTGTGCCTATGGTGCTATGGGTGGTATGCTTTCAACTTACTGGGATTGGCTATTTGGAAAAGATACATTCTGGTTCGCAGGATTGTGCGTAGGATTGGCTTTATTGTTTTTGGTCGGACTTGGGTTGTCTTGGTGGCTAATCGTGGCAAGGGCAGCCCTTCTAGGCGTTTCTTGGGGCATTCTGTGTGCCAATACTGGAAGTGCAGATGTTGAGGAATATTTTAGAGGATTTGTTCTTCCGCTTACAATATTGATACTTCTATGATTCAAGATACTAAAGGTAGGATTTGTAAAGGTAACGTTCATTGGAATAAAGGTAAAAAGGGCATTCATTTATCTAGAGAGACAGAATTTAAGATAGGTTCAAAATGGTCTGATGAAAAGAAAAAGATTTGGAGTGATAGGGCAAAAGAAAGAGGTTTTGGAAAATGGATGATAGGAAGAAAACCAAAATTTCTTGAAGATGGTACTCACCATGTTGCTTTTGGAAAAGACCATCCTAATTGGCGTGGAGGAATAACTTACGCAAAATATGGCAGAGGATTTAATAAAAGTCTTAAAGAGAAAGTAAGATTTAGGGATGGTTATAAGTGTCAAATGTGTGGATGCCCTCAGATTGAAAATGGAAGGGCATTAGATATACATCACATTGATTATTACAAAAAGAACAATTCATTGAAGAATCTGGTTTCTCTTTGTAAACATTGTCATTTAAAGACAACTAACGGAAATAGAGTATATTATAAAAATCTCTTGAGGAATATGGTCGTGGTGCTTTACTTGTATTAACCTTATTAACAATGGGAGTGTAATATGATACTTGGAACATTTATAATCGGTGTTTTAGTAGGTTCTGCTGGTATGTGGTTTCTAGTCAAAGAAAAAATAATTACGGTGAAGTAATGTTGTCATGGTTTATTACTCTTGTGTCAGGATGGTTTCCAAATAGCGGTAAGAAAACTGGAAAGATACTTTGGGTTGTAGGTATTGTCTTACTTGTATTACTATCTACTAATCTTTACAGCAGACTTATGGACAAGCTATTTCCAAAACCTCCTACAGTAGTTAATGTCGCAGGAGATTATAACGCTGAACAGAAAGACCTAATGCAGTTTGGCTGTTCAATGTGGCGTGGATATGTTAAAATAGGAATTAAGGGCAAGTAGTTAATCTTCCCAGTCGTTCCATTTTCCGAAGCACTCGTCTATTCCTAACCTCTTTCTTGTTTCTCCAGATAAAGATGAGAATGGTACTTCCCTCCATTGAGTTCCATTCTTCATTCTTGGTCTTATATAATCTCTTGAAAAAACCTTATCCTTGCGGAGTAGTTTCTCAACTGCTTCGCAGGGTTTTTTTGTTTTAAGGCACTTCTTGTCTAGGCACTTCTCGCATATCGTCATTCTTGCTCTCCGTTTTACCCTCCGCTTTTTTATAATCAAATCGTGGTATGCAGTCTTTGCATACATCTGTATCACGATTAACACAATCGTATTTTAAACATACAGGAACTACCCAACCACTTCTACTCTTGTAACCCATTTTGACTCCTATTAAATATATCGCACATAGAAACAAGTAATGGTTCTGTTGTTTTTAACTTTATTTTTCCTGCGTCGCACAAAACTAAAACTCCAAGATTTTTTAATATTTCTCGTAATTTATCTGACTCGGAATAATCCTTTTCTTTATAGAAATGCTCAAACGAAACAACAACCTTCCACACAGAAGATACTGCGTCATTAAAGTCTCTGTCTATCTCTTTTTGTATTCTTACTGACTCATACATTCTTCTCGTAATAGTATTAAATATTTCTACTTTATCCACAGTTATAATTCACTCCTGTTTCAAAGGGGTTTATTTCACGCTCTAACTTTGGTGAACCAGTATACTCGCTAAAAGCATTGTCTCTAAATTCTAATACTTCTCGTGGTGTTAGTGTCTTTGTTGATTTAGGTAAGAAGTCTTTTGATAGCTGGTTTACGTTTTTGTCCGCCAGACAATAGAAATTTATATGTTCGCATTGAAATTCTGTTGCTAAGTCATAAGTATCGTGCATTGTTTGTATTGTGTCATTCTCAAATCCAAACATAAAGTTACCTAATACCTTGATGCCTGCGTCCTTTGTTTGCTGGACAACTTTTCTTATATACTCGTTTGTAAACTTTCCCTTGCCAACCTCTTTCCTTATTCTTTCGTTTCCGCTTTCTATTCCGTAGCACACCCAGTTAATACCTGCAAGTTTCATAATGTGTAATAATTCTGTATCAACAGTATCAATTCTTGCATAGCACCAAATATTAAATGTGTAACAAGAGTTAATAATGTATGAACAAATTTTTTTAACTCTATCTGTCCTTAAAACAAACAACTCGTCAATAATCTTTATGTGGGTTACTCCTTGTTCTCTAAAATACTCTAGGTCTGCGAAAATATCCTTTAATGGTCTTTCTGTATATGGAACAGGATAGAAGTCTTTAGAGAAACAAAACTTACACTTAAAGGGACAAGAAACGCTTGTATATAACACACCATATGGACTACGACTTGGATAACCTTTTGCGTGCCAGTCATGTGCCCTATATTTATTAAGGTCTATTAAATCCCATCGTGGCTTGTAGAGAATAGGGTTCATGGGGAGTTTGGTATGTTGACCTTGTGCGGTAGGATTGTTGCCTGTTTCTAGGATAAAATCTTCTTGGCTAACTCCATAGTGTATTCCTTCTACTTCGCAATCTAAAACCCTATCCGCATTAAAATAATCAGCACAAATAATGTGCCAAAGGGGTGGTTCGACGGCACGTTGTTCCTCAAGCATTGGTTGATACCTATGTGAGTTGTTAGGTCTTACAATAATCACGGATTTTCTCCTTTAGACTTTCCTTGTCTATACCATAGTATTTTCTTATTTCTTCTCGACCGCCATATTTGTAGCAGTAGCCTTGTCGTGAATTTATCCCTAAGTTAATAGCGTTTGGATAGTGGTCTTTGACTGTAGCGTATAGACCTCCCTCAAAACCTTCCTCAACGGTAAATATTCTTCCGAGCATTTCTCTCTTTTTTACTGGTGGAAACGCACGAACACAAGACATTCCTATGTCTAATTCTTTTAGTTCATTACAAACTTCTTTCACGACCAACCACATACTGCCAGTAGTTACGATTTGATTAAACCCTTGAATACCGTGATAGTTTTCTTCTATCTCTGCCCTGTCCAATCTTATATAGCAAGGTTGTATTGCTTTATACGCTTCTATCGCAAACTCCTCTGCGTGTTTGTTGTCAGGCGGAACATAAATAAGCATATCTGGTATCGCCTTCATAACTGCTATATCCTCAAGCAAGTGGTGTGTTGCTCCGCTATCTTCATAGCCAAATCCACCACCTACACCAACAATAACTAAAGGATACTTCATCATTCCGCAGTTTACTCTTATCTGTTCGTAACAACGGAGAGTAATAAACGGAGCAATAGCATAGCAGTAGACTTTGTAGCCGAGTGAAGCTAAGCCAGAAGCCACTAAAATAGTTTGCTGTTCGGCAATACCAGTAGAAATATATCTGTGGGGAAATGCTTTCTGAAACTGGTCAAGCGAAGGACACCCCATGTCGGCTGACACCACGATAATCTTCCCATCATCTTTTGCTAACTCAAACACTCGCTGGAAAAATACATCTCTCATGGTAGCCATTAGCAGTCCTCCTCTTTCGGTGCTGTTCCATGCGTCAAAGGATTAAAGCAAAAAGGCTCATATCCTTTTCCCTTCGTTGTGTAGCAAATAATCATCATAGGTTTTACATTATATCTGTTTCTAGCTTCTTCTAGTTTTTGCTTAATTAATACCTTGTCGTGTCCATCAATACATCTAACATTAAATCCAAAGGCTTCAAACTTATCTTTTAATGGCTCAAGGGCAACAAGGCTTTCCGTAAAATTAGTAGCACATAAAGAATTTCTATCTAAAATCGTTACTAAGTTATTAAGTCTATTATGCGAAACGAACATTGCGGTCTCCCATATCGAACCTTCGTAACACTCGCCATCCCCTAAAAGACAATAAACCATATTGTTTTTTCTTTGTAGTTTTAGTCCTAACGCAATCCCTGAAGCAAATCCAAATCCCATTCCTAGCGAACCACAGGTCATCTCCACACCCTCAATGTCGTTCTGTAAATGCACCCCAAACCTTCCACCCTTTTGAGCGAATAGGTCTAGGTCTGACTCTTGGAAATAACCTTGTCTTGCTAGAGTAACATACAAAGCTGGGCTTGCTTGTCCTTTGGATAGGATAAATCTGTCTCTTTCTTCCCATTCGGGTTTCTTTGGGTCGTGCTTCATAATACTTTCGTAGAGTACTTCCAGTATCTCAACGCAAGAGAAAGAAGAAGAAAGATGTCCTGTCTTTGCTTTTACACACATATCAAATATCATTTGTCTAGTTTTGTCCATGTTCTCCTATCTTTGGCACATCACTCCAAATTGTATTGGGGTTATCACAGCCTGCAACAGAAAAAAGAAATAATAAGGATATTAATACTGCTATCATAAGAAGAATAATCATATCTCCTGTCTGTTTCTCGTTTTCAGTCATGTCCGTTCCTTTCCGCAGATTGTGCATTTTAAATAATGCCGAATAGGGTAAACAGAAATATCTTCCCATGCTTCCCACTTATGCTTCCCATCAGGACTTTGAGGACATTCTGTGTATGTGGCACTTTCTTTTGGTCTGTAAATTGGGTCTGTAGTTGCTTCCTGCTGATTTGTGCGTGGAGTAGTCATTAAGATTTCTACTGCATTGTCTAGCTTATTCACAACAATCTCTAGGTTGCAAATTCTTTTTTCCATAGATTCCATAGCTTTAAGCTCTTTGTTGGTCATTGCGGTTCTCCAATCCAAAAATCAATAGACATATCTTTTTTATTTTTGTCTAATTCCCCATTTATAAAAATAGAAACTTTACCCTTATCCCTGACAATACAATAGTGTTTCCAAATTCTTGGAATATATTTTTCAATACTTATAACCCAGTTCCTTAGTCTCATCACATTTCCTCCTTTAAGTTTTAGGCTACTTTTGCTCGGTAGGTAATTTATGCTTCCAAGGAAAAAAGTCTGTAACGCTTTCTATATTTACAAACGCTATCCCAACAGGCTCAACTTCATCAAGAGTTCCGTTCTTAATTGCTTGCATAAATCTACCACTATCAGCGACCCAAGAAGCACCTTCAAGTTGCAGAAAGTGTCCAAGTTGTTTTGTTACTTTGCCGACCAAGTGGAATGTAACTGTTCTGAAATAAAAACTCTTCCCGATAAAATCTTCTAAGGTTTTTACTTCAAACTTTTCTTCTTCTAAAAGCTGTGTCTTGATTTTTTCATACGTTTCATCGCTGATTTCTAATGTTCTTGTCATTTCATTTCTCCTTTGTTTTTAGTTAGACCTCGACCTCGACCTCGACCACGACCACGACCCCGACCTCGACCCCGACCACGACCCCGACCTTGACCATTTTTTCTTTGTTCTTCGTAGTGTTTTCATTTCCAAACACTTAATGCTTTGTATGTTTATA
>Ga0172381_10004109_pt1 | contig 15153 bp, 16 predicted proteins | sample Leawel6488metaG_FD_119754 | JGI IMG/M metagenome (GOLD analysis project Ga0172381, IMG submission 119754) | Leachate microbial communities from a municipal landfill in Southern Ontario, Canada - Leachate well 64-88 metaG | ecosystem: Engineered > Solid waste > Landfill > Unclassified | place...
ACCGTTCCGGCAGCCTGGACAGCATCAGTATGGAATATGACGCCATGTTTCTTCGCTATCTTCCCTATTTCCCTGATCGGCTGTATAGTTCCTATCTCATTGTTTGCAAACATCACGGAGATAAGTATCGTATCTTTGCGGATGGCTTGCTCTATTTTGTCAGGATCAACGATACCATTTGTTTCAACAGGTACGATTGTTATCTCGAATCCTAACTTTTCCATATACTTGAAGGTATCGAGTACGGCATGGTGTTCTATATTCGTAGTTATTATATGTGCTCCTTTATGCCTGTTGAACGAGCATGTACCTTTTATAGCCCAGTTATCGCTTTCAGTACCGCACGATGTAAAATATATCTCGCTGCTTTTACAGTTGAAACAACCTGCTACAGTATCACGTGCATTTTCTATTGCTTTCTTGGCCTGTCTTCCTGCCTCATATATAGATGAGGGGTTACCATAAATATCCCTGAAAAATGGCATCATTTTTTCAAATGCTTCATGATCAAGCTGTGTGGTGGCAGCATGATCAAGATATATTTTATTCATGAATGTACCTCCTATTATTTTTTCTCTTCGGTAGTATCAGTAATATTCTTACTGTCAGTTTTTCCAGTATCGCCTTTTTCGACAGGTTTCCTGAAAACGAGAAGATAAACGGCTATCATAACGATGTATATGCCAAGTGTATAATCCTTGTAGAAATCAAAGATCATTAAATTTAAAATGACATAAATAAATAGTCCGAGATATATCCAGGCAAATATCCTTTTTAGTGTTGTCCTCTTTTTTTCATCCATTCCTTAACGATCCTTTCTGTCCCATTATCCGTGGGTGTATAGTAGATCCTGTCTTTCATTATATCAGGCAGAAATTGCTGTTCAACATAATTGCCTTCATAATCATGCGCATATTCATATCCTACACTGTATCCAATATCCTTCATGCCTTCCGCGGGAGCATTCCTTAACCACATAGGTACTTCTCCGGTATCAGTATTTTTTATATCTTCCATAGCATTGAACATAGCCGCACTCGTAGAATTGGATTTAGGCGATACTGCTACATATGCTGCCGCCTCAGATAAAATCAACGAAGCTTCAGGCATTCCTATCATACGTGCAGCTTCACATGCAGATTCAGCGACTGTAAGAGCATTTGGATTAGCCAGTCCAACATCCTCAGCAGCGCATATCACTATACGTCGGGCTAGGAAATTTATATCTTCTCCGGCCAGAAGCGCTTTGCATAAATAGAATATTGCACCATCAGGCGATGAACCTCTCATAGACTTTATCATTGCTGATATATTGTCGTAATGATCTTCCCCATTTCTGTCAAAACGCACTGCTTTATTCTGCATGCACTCCTTAAGTATCTGGGAATCTATTCTGATGATCCCTATATTATCACACTTCGTCGTTATAGCCGCCAATTCCAGAGCATTCAACGCGATACGCGCGTCACCGCCTGCACACTTTGAAAGAGTTTTCAACGCGTCTTCTTCAACTGATATATCGTAATTTCCCAGACCTCTATCTCTGTCTTTCAATGCTCTTAGCACTATTTCCTCTATTGAAACTGCAGAAAGAGGTTCGAGCATGAATACGGAAGATCTTGATATGATCGATTTGTTTACTTCGAAATATGGATTCTCGGTAGTAGCTCCGATCAGTACGATCGAACCATCTTCAACATGGGGAAGAAGAGAATCCTGCTGGGCTTTATTGAATCTGTGTATCTCATCAAGAAAAAGCACGGTCTTCCCTTCCGGGTTCAGAAAACTGTTATGTGTATCGATTACTATCTGTTTGATATCGCTTATGCCGCAAGTGACTGCATTTAATGGAACAAAATTGGCTTTTGTCATATTAGCGATTATTCTGGCTAAAGCAGTCTTGCCTGTACCGGGAGGTCCGAAAAGAATAATGGAATGCACATCGTCAGCTTCAATAAGCCTTCTAAGAAGCTTTCCCTCTCCAACGATATGATCTTGTCCTACAAATTCATCCAATGACCTTGGACACATTCTGTAAGCTAAAGGTTTTTTTTCCATCATCAGTATAACGGGAATTCTTCTATGATCGTTTTCACCTTTCTGACCGCCGTTTCTTTATAATTATCATAATCTGTAAGTGTTTTGTATATTATATGCGCTATTTCCTGCATCTGCGGGACCTTCATGCCTCTTGTAGTTACTGCAGGAGTCCCTAGCCTGATTCCACTCGTTATTGTCGGTTTCTGAGGATCGTAAGGAATACCGTTCTTGTTGCATGTTATATGAACAGTATCAAGAAGATTCTGTGCATCCTTACCTGTTACATTGATAGGTCTGAGGTCTACAAGCATAAGGTGGTTATCAGTCCCCTTAGTGACTATATCCAAACCTTCTTTTATAAGGGCATCGCTCAATGCTTTTGCATTGTTTATGGTATTCATCTGATATTCTTTGAATTCATCGCTGAAAGCTTCTTTGAAGCATACAGCTTTTGCAGCTATTATATGCATCAGAGGTCCTCCCTGTGTTCCGGGGAATATTGCGCTATCGATAATTTTTGCATATTTTTCCCTGCAAAGGATCAATCCGCCTCTTGGCCCCCTTAATGTCTTATGTGTAGTTGATGTAACAAAGTCAGCATATGGGACCGGGTTCTGATGTAATCCTGCAGCGACCAATCCGGCGATATGCGCCATATCCACCATAAGGTAAGCACCGCATTCATCAGCGATCTCCCTGAATTTCTTAAAATCTATAGCACGTGAATATGCAGAAGCGCCTGCGATTATTAACCTGGGTCTGTTTTCTAAAGCAAGCTGTCTTATATTTTCATAATCCAGCATACCGGTTTCCTTATCCACGCCGTATGAAACAACATGAAAGTACTTACCTGAGATATTTTTTGCCATGCCATGCGAGAGATGTCCACCGCAGGAAAGGTCAAGGCTTAGTACTGTATCACCCGGTTCCAATACAGCAAAAAATACAGCTAAATTAGCATTTGCACCGGAATGCGGCTGTACATTCGCATGTTCACTGCCGAAAAGCTCACAGGCATACTGTCTTGCAAGATTTTCAACGATATCAACATTTTCGCAACCGCCGTAGTATCTTTTACCCGGATAACCTTCAGCATATTTATTTGTCAGAGGAGTTCCCATGGCATCTATGACTGCTTCGCTTACAAAATTCTCTGAAGCGATCAATTCTATATTGTTTTTTTGACGATATACTTCAGCTTGAATGGCATCTGCCAAAGTCTGATCAATTTTTCTTATTGAATCTAAATTATACATATATGATCCCCAGTCCTTTAATTAATTAACAAATTTAATTATAGCATCTTTTAATTCAGGAAAATATGAAATGAATACTTTATATTCTGTTTTGGATAATTTCCTTTTTGCAAGCATGTCAGGCCTGCTGTTATATGTAAATAAAATACTCTGAGAAAGTCTGAAATCCTCTATATTCTTATGATGTCCCGACAATAATATCTCAGGTACCTGATGACCTTCAAATACCTCAGGCCTTGTGTACTGCGCACATTCAAGCAATCCATCGAAATGAGATTCATTAATATAACTTTCTTCCTGCGGGAGCACGCCTTTTATCATTCTGGAAATACAGTCTATCAGGATCATCGCGGGTAATTCCCCTCCTGTTACAACATAGTCTCCGCAGGAAAGCTCTTCATCTATAAGTTCATCGATGATCCTCTGATCGATCCCTTCATAGTGTCCGCATAAAATATTGATATCATTTATTCCGGATAATTCCATTGCTCTTTTCTGCGTCAATAAGGATCCCTTGGGAGACATATATATAGTATGGGCAGGTTTCACGCTTTTGAATGCATCAAAAACAGGCTGGCAAGACATAAGCATCCCAAATCCCCCGCCATAGGTATAATCATCGACCTTTTTATGTTTATCTAAAGAGAAATCTCTGATATTGACAGTGTTGACGCTTATAAGCATATTTTCTTTGGCTATACCTGTTATCCCAAAATCAAGAGCTTTGAACATATCAGGAAAAAGAGTGAAAATATTAAAAACATTCATCTTCAAGAAGCCCTTTCGGTATTTCCACGGTAATGATCTTCGCAGATATATCGATATTTTTGATGACAGTATCTATTGCAGGGATCAGAAGCTCCGGTATAGAGTATATCCCGTCAGAACAATTGATCACATAAACATCATTTCCACCTGTTTCAATAATATCCACAACTGTTCCGACATAACCTTTTTCGTTCATAACTTTGCATCCGATGATATCAGACATATAGTAATGGCCTTCTGCTAAAGGAGCAGCATTATTTCTGTTTATGGAAATAAACTGACCTTTTAACTGTTCCGCTTTGTCTCTGTTATCAATACCTTCAAGAGAAAATGCAGCATATTGTCCTACAAACTTCAGCGAAATGACCGCATATCTTCTGTTATTGATAAAGAGTTCATCAAAATTGTAAAAATTTGAAGCATCATGGGTAATAGGATATACTTTTATCTCTCCATTCAGACCATGAGCTCCAACAATTTTACCTACTTCAAAATACTCATCCAATTAAAGCACTTCCACGGTAACTTTTTTCTTCAGCTTCATTGCATAAGCTTTTATTATCCTTCTTACTGCAGTAATAGTGTTTCCGCTCTTACCTATTATCTTGCCAAGGTCGCTTTCTGCAGCTGAAATTTTAAGAATTACGTTTCCATCCTCATCTTCTTGTTCAACGATAACAACCTGATCCTTGTTATCTACAAGGGCATATATGATGGCTTCCAATAATTTCTTCATTACTTTCCTCCGCTATGCCTGATGCTTTTTGATCAATGCTTTTACCGTTGTTGTACACTGAGCGCCTTTAGCTATCCAATAGTTGACTTTATCCATATCAACTACGAATTTTGATGGTTCGCACATAGGATCATAAGTTCCGATCTCTTCTATATTTCTTCCGTCTCTGGGATACCTTGAATCCGCTACAACTACCCTGTAGAAAGCATGCATCTTAGCACCAATTCTCTTCAATCTGATTTTAACCATTTTACTTCTCCTTTAATAATTATTTATTCAAAAAGGCATCTTAAGTCCTTTGAATTTACGTTTGCTGTTTGTCATCTGTTTCATCATCGTTTTCATATCTTCAAAATTCTTGAGAAGCCTGTTGACATCAGTTACAGTCATCCCACAACCGCACGCTATACGTTTCCTTCTGCTTGCGTCAAGTATTCTCGGATTTTTGCGTTCTTTGGTTGTCATAGACTGGATTATTGCCTTTGTTCTTGATATCTGCTTCTCATCTACCTTTACGTTTTTTAATTGCGATCCGCCAGGTATCATGTTCAAAATATCCTGCATATCACCCATATTCTTGAATTGATCCAGCTGGACAAGATAATCTTCAAGTGTGAATGTGGATGTAGCCATCTTCTTTTCAAGTTCAGCAGCCTGCTTTTCATCGAAATTCTCCTGAGCTTTTTCAATTAACGAAAGAACATCGCCCATACCCAGTATCCTTGATGCCATTCTGTCAGGATAAAATGGCTCAAGATCATTCATCTTCTCTCCGACAGATGCAAACTTAATTGGTTTATTCACTATCTTTTTGATCGAAAGAGCGGCTCCGCCTCTTGTATCTCCATCAAGCTTGGTAAGTATTATTCCCGTAAGATCCAGAGCTTTATTGAATCCTTCAGCTATGTTGACTGCATCCTGTCCTGTCATTGCATCAACTACGATAAGAGTTTCATCGGGTTCAATGTATTTCTGAAGATCGGTTATCTCTTCCATCATATCTACATCAATATGCAATCTGCCTGCTGTATCGAATATGGCAAGATCAAACAGGTTTTTCCGTGCAAAATCAATTGCATTTTTAGCTATTTTTATAACATCCTTCTGATCTCTTTCATAATATACGGCGATGTCTAGTTGTTTCCCGATAGAGATGAGCTGATCTATTGCAGCCGGTCTGTATACGTCACAGGCTACGAAAAGTATTTTTTTGCCTTGTTTCTTAAGAAGGTTGCCAAGTTTCCCGCATGCTGTGGTTTTACCTGAACCCTGAAGACCGCATAGCATGTATCTGTTAGGTATTTTGCCTGATGTGATAAGCCTTTCATTCCTGCTTCCTAAAAGCTCGACAAGCTCCTCATTAACGATTTTAATGACCTGCTGGCCCGGCGTAAGGCTTTCAAGTACTTCTTTGTTAAGTGCTTTCTCCGAAATATTAGCAATGAACTCCTTAACTACTTTATAGTTTACGTCAGCGGAAAGAAGTGCAAGACGTATCTCACGTGAGATATTTTTAATATCATCTTCCGTGATCCTTCCGGTATTCCTAAGATTCTTTATTATCGAACTTAATTTATTTGCTAGCCCTTCAAAAATTGCCATTTATTTCTCCACAACAGCATGTACCAATAACAGTGCCTTTTTTATGTCATTTTCTCTTAAACATTCAACGATCTGTGTCTCAGTTTCCCTGTTGCTTAATAATCTTTCATATAATTTTAGTTTTGACTCATATTCCTCAAGCTGATTCATTGAACGCCTGATGATATCATGGACAGCCTGTCTGCTTACGCTGAGTTTCTCGGAAATTTCGGATAATGAGCAGTCTTCGGAAAGATACAAGGAAAGAGCTTCAGATTGTCTTTCTGTAAGAAGTCCTCCATATATATCAGTTAATAATCCCGCCCTGCTATATTTATCCATTACATTCCTTCTGTAAAGTAAAATTACTTTACACATAATAACTCATGTATGATCCTTTGTCAATTACAAAAAAAGAATTAATTAAAAACGATGCAGGAGGATCTGCATCGTATGATACTGATTTTATGGAATGGGAGTTATCGGTATTTTAAGTTCCTGACCAATAAATATCTTATTAGAATCCTCCAAATTGTTATAACCCATTATAAGATCCACTAAAGGCTGCAAATTGGTATTTGGATAATTAAGTTCGTACAGATCATTATGATATTTTGCGATCTTTGTCAGGGTATCACCGCTTTTGACGGTATAGTTTACGAACTGCGCTATGGGGCTGGGTGAAGGTGAAGGTGTTATTTCTTCCGATGGCGTAGGAGTCGGTGTCGGTGATTCGACGACTATTGGTGAAATCGAAGCCATAGGAGATCCGGACTCTTCAACTTCAGACTGATTGAAAATGTGCTTAAGCAGATTTACCATACCGATGATTATTCCTGCCATGACCGCAAGAACGATCACAATACTTATCGCTCTCTTTAAGTAGATAGATGTCCTTCTCTTTTTGCTCTCGCTCTTCCCCATTTTCATGGTTTCAAAAGAAGCATTCTTTGCACTGTTACGCATTTTCTTGTCAGTGAATACGATATCATCGGAAGCTCCTTCCCAGAAACTTTCCTTTTTATCAGATCTTCCTTCAAACTTAGCAGATGAAGGTTTTTGTACTTCCGCTGCAATGACATCACCGGTTTCTATTTCCTGTGTATTGATTTCATTTCTCATAAATGTACGTGATTTATCCTGAATGAGTTTAACAGTGATGACTGTTACGGAATACTCGTCATCGTGATTTGACGCATAAACAGAAGCTATAGCCTGCGCATTCTCTTCAGCAGTGTCATTGAGGTTGATAGTGTCAAGTATCTCATTTTGCGATAATGCTTTAGCAACATTACTTGAAAGAAGCATAAGCATATCATTCACTTTCAATGCAGCTATTTCGGCCGTATGTATCTTTCCTTCATTTTCATCAGAAAATAAATTCACGATATTTCCACCGGTAATGTATAAAGCAGAATCGATATCTGATGTTATCAGTAATGCTTTATCATATGAAATCAAGGCAGAAGATACAAATCTTTTTCGAGGCGCTATCTCACCAGACTCTTCAAGCCCGTCTATATATGAAAATGTGTTTGTTATACACTCCTCGAAATCGTTGAATTTGGTCTCGATATTGCTTTCCTTTAATTTTTTATTAAATCTTTTTATTTCACGCAATAATGATACGTCAGCCTGATCATCAGTTGATTCCATATTTTCATCGACAAGGAAAATGAAGTCGGTATCAGCATATTCCAGGATGACTTCTTTACTGTCATAATTGATAGTATGAATGGTTTTACCGTTAATATAAGCTCGAAGATCAGTTTCCTTCTTGTTATTACACGTTATGTTTGCAGTATTTAATAATATTTTTCCCATTTTTTTCACCCGATTGTTTTATCATTTATTTGAATTCTAACATCAGACACGATAAAAATCAATTCATTTTGTCTGTTAAACAAGTATTTACAAATATCCGGCAGAATGCATCCAGATCGTTGCTGTCAGTATAGCTTGTATTTAATATACACCTGCCAAGTTTGACATATTCAGTATATTTCATCTGCATATTTATCCTCTTTACAGCATCTTCATGTGAAATGAAGTATCTGTCTGACAGTCTTTTTAGTTGGATTTCCCTGTCACATACCGTTATGATCACGGTATCAGTTATATCCAAAAATCCCTTTGATACCGGTACAGGTACATCAAGAATGATGTCTTCCCCACTGTTGCGTGATACAAATTCATATATCTTTTTTACTACATATTTATGAGTAATCGCATTCAATTTTTCTAACTGTTCGCTGTCATCCATTACGGCATTTAAAATCACCTGCCTTTTATCTGATCCGAAGTGATCTATCAGTTCAGATTTGAGTGACAGATCATTATTCATTAAGTCAGCATACTCTTTATCGGCGTCAAAAACCTTATACCCGTTTTTTTTAAAAATACCGGCCAGCGTGCTTTTACCTGTTCCTGTTTGCCCTGTGATACCAATTATCATGTTCAATCCTTTAAAAGTGAATTTCCTATACTAAAATCGATTTTAAGAGGTACGGATAACTTGAAGTAATCAGTCATGTATTTTATCAGAAGTTCTCTGACCGCATCCACTTCATCAAGATGTGTTTCTATTATGAGCTCGTCATGTACCTGCAATATAAGTCTGGATCTGTATTTGCCTGCTTTTAATGCGTTATATATATTTACCATAGCGATTTTTATTATATCTGCAGCGCTGCCTTGTATCGGAGCATTCAGTGCGACTCTTTTGCCGAATTCCCTTACCGAAAATTTAGGTGAGTTCAATTCGGGAAGATACCTTCTTCTGCCATATATCGTGGTCACATAACCATCAGCTTTTGCTTTCTGTACGATTTCAGTCATATAGAATCTTATACCGGAATAATATTCGAGGTAATCATTTATATATTGTGCTGCTTCTTTTACAGATACATTTATATCCTTAGCAAGGCTGAAGTCAGATATCCCATAGATTATCCCGAAGTTTACGGCTTTTGCTGCCTGTCTCTGAGCTTTTGAGACTTTATCTACAGGTGTTTTAAATACTTCAGATGCTGTGATCGTATGTATGTCAGCATCATGTTTAAATGCACTTATCATATTGCTGTCCTGTGCTATATGAGATAAAACCCGTAATTCGATCTGCGAATAATCCCCGCTTAATAATGTATATCCTTCATTTGGAATAAAAGCTTTACGCAGTCTTCTTCCGATTTCTGTCCGGATCGGAATATTCTGAAGATTAGGTTCTGTTGAGCTTATACGCCCTGTAGCTGTGACAGTCTGTTTGAAATTGGAATGTATCCTTCCATCAGAATCGATCTTTGATAAAAGGCCTTGGGCATATGTAGAATTGAGTTTTGATAGTGTTCTATAATACAGAACCTTGTTAACAATAGGATATTCCCGAAGTTTTTCAAGAATATCAACTGACGTAGAGCCATTGCCTTTTGAAGGTAGCTTCAGTTTGTCGAACAGAATCTCTCCAAGCTGTTTTGGCGAGTTAATATTAAACGACTCTCCGGCAAAATCGAATATTTCCTTTGTAGTGACGGTCAATTCACTGTTGAAATACTCGCTTAATGATCTTAAATAATCTCCATCAGCTTTTATCCCGATATATTCCATAGATGCAAGCACTTCCACTAATGGAAGCTCAATATCGTTATACAGATCGTACATTTCATTCTTATGCAGATTATCTTTTGTATACGTAAATAAAAATTTTATTTTATACACATCGGGATCATTATCTCTTCCATTTACATTAAGATTCCTGTAAATATCGCCAAGATCATACTTATCTTTCATAGAATCCAGAAGATATAAAGCTGTAGCGGTATCAAAATACTGCTTTGGAATACCTATGTTGTTTTTTATACAGTATAAAAGAAGGTCTTTAATATAGTGTGATATCAGCCGGTTATTTCCATCTGTTATTTTTTTCAGGATCTCACATGACTCGAATGCCGATGCTTCAAATATTCTATTATCATCAGTCATGTACGTCAGTGAAAGCGCATCGTCTTTTATCGAATACGAAATATATATGTTGCTATCATTTATGGAAGTATCATTCAATGCAGATATACAGAAATCTGATACTGTCTTGTTATCTTCGTTTTCTAAATTTCTTAATCCGAATTTATCGATAAATGAGTGGAATTCAAGTTCTCTGAAAATTTTCTGAAGATCCTCTTTGTTGAGTTCCCTGACTTTAAGATCATCTATCGCAATATTTACGATCGGTACATCACAGTATATCTTTGACAGCTTTTGACTGAGGAATGCATTATCTCTATCTTTTACCAGTTTTTCTTTCAAAGCAGGTTTCGATATGTTTTCAATATTTTCATACAAATTTTCAAGGTTACCATATTTCCTGATAAGATCCAAAGCCCCTACTTCACCTATACCTGCGATCCCAGGGATATTATCTGATTTATCACCCATTAATGCTTTGACATCCACAAGCTTCTGAGGTTCGATGCCATATTCGTTTATAAAAACATCGTTTGTAAAAACATTGACTGTTTTCTTGCCTGATGTGACTGTTGGTATTTTTACCATACAGTATGCGGATATGAGCTGGAGCATATCCCTGTCACCTGTAAGTATTACGCTCATCATGTTTTCTGATGATAACATTGAAAGTGTTCCTATGATATCGTCAGCTTCATAACCTTCCTTGGAAATCATAGTGATATTCATAGCTTTCAGTATATCTTTTAATATCGGAACCTGTAATGACAACTCTGGCGGCATGCCTTTTCTTCCTGCTTTATATCCTGAATAGAATCCATGTCTGAATGTGGGTGCTTTCAGATCAAAAGCAACAGCAATATGAGTCGGGTTATCTTCTGTCATGTATTTTTCGAGAATATTAAGAAAACCATATATCGCATTAGTATAAATGCCTGATTTAGTTATGAGCATATTTGCAGCCATGCCGTAAAATGCTCTGTTCAATATGCTGTTACCGTCTATTAGTAATAATTTTTTCATATAGTTACCGCAGTTATTATATCATGCATGATCAAACGATAATAGGATTTATTCAATACAGGTGATGATCATAACAATATTAACGTTTGCTTCTGATCTGACTTCATTGTTACGTGCCATATAAATCTGATCCTGAACCAAGCTCAGATGGTCGACCAGTTTATCTATATATATACTTTCGATCTCTACCTTAAGAACATTGATATCGTCATCAGACCTTGATATACAATTTATACCATATTCATCAATGGCATTGTTAAGATCATTTATCACTGTGTCGATGTTTGACGAAGAATTATAATATACAGATACACTTTCTTCGACAGAAGAACACATCTCCTGACCTTTTGGCGCAACATAATATCTGTCAAGTTCAGCATCTGAAGCATACGAACCGTCGCCCGTCAATGCTGTTTCTGCGCTTAAGCCATTTACACTGTCTGTCCTAAGCATTCTGTTAAAGCCGCCTGTTGTAAAAAACACAGTTATGGCAATAGCAAGACATGCCACAGTAGCGCAATACTTATAATACTTTCTGAAATCTATTATTCTGGCGGTTTTCTTACCGATATCAGACATGACTTTTGCTTTGATATCGATCTGATACTCAGTTTTCATTGAATTTAATGATACAACAAGATTTTTAATGCTGTTGAAATACTCTTTGCATTCATTGCATGAATCGATATGATCTTCAACTTCGATCCTCTTCGAATCGCAAAGATCATTATCGATATATTCGTGTATTAATTTTTTATAACCAGCACATTTTCTCATCATATTAATACTTCCTAACTGATTTAACGATTAAAATGCTAAAAAGTTCCCTCTTTCTTCAGTATTTTTGCTAATTTCTCACGAGCTCTGAATAATCTGGATTTTACCGTACCCAACGGTATTTTCAGAATTTCAGAGACTTCATTCAATGAAAGCTGTTCAATGTCGAATAGTATCACTATTTCTTTAAAATCATCAGGCAGCATGCTTATCGCATGATTCACAAGGCTGACTGTATCTTTTTTTTCAACTATTGCTTCAATATTGCTTTTTTCATCTTCGACCTGTATATAGTAATCATCGTCATCCTCATTAGTGATGGGTTTATCAAAAGGTATGTCATATATGTATTTTTTGTTTTTCCTGTAAAGATCCAAAGAAGTATTGGTAACGATCCTATACAGCCACGTATTGAACGAGGATTGGAAATTGAACTGCTTCATATTTCTGAATGCTTTTATAAATGAATCCTGCACAGCATCAAGGGCATCATCATGATTCTGAAGTATCCTTAATGCGATCGCATACGCTTTATTCTGATATTTTTCGATGATTACACCAAAGGCTTCATTATCACCTTCTACGATCATCTTAATAAGTTGTTCTTCAGAATACTGCATATACCCTCCGCACCGAATTATATAATACAATAGCCATAATAGAAATATGTTATTCAATTAAATACTGTACTTGTTGATTATACATAATCCGGCTGATATAATTCAAGTCATGAAATTTAAGATTTTCCTATCGATATTATTATGTAAACTGTCATGCAGTATTTTAAGGACATTGGGAAAAGGCGGCACTGCCCTGCCCGGTAAGATCGCTTTGTTTATTTGTAAGGATATATTAAGATATGTGTCTTCTAATGTTCAAACAGTCATAATCACAGGTACCAATGGTAAAACGACTACATCAAGGATCATAGAAAAAGCTTTTAGTGAAAGCGGTCTTTCATATTTTTCAAATAAGTCAGGTGCAAATCTGTTATCAGGCATAGTCACGGTATTCTGTCTCAATTCGGATATGAAAGGTCACAACAAATATAAATATGCGATCATAGAATGTGATGAAGCTGCTTTCAGGCTCGTTGCAGAATATATAGATGTGAAGTGCGTTCTTGTCACAAATATATTCAGAGATCAGCTTGACCGCTACGGTGAAATAACCAGTACATTGAATCTCATCACAGAAGGAATAAACAAGTGTAAGGATGTTACAGTATGCATTAATGCTGATTGTTCGCTTTGCTCTCATATATATTCGCTGACGAAAAAGAAGATATTATTTTTCGGTGTGGATACAAGTATATATCAGAATATCATAAAAGAACCTAAGGATGCCTTATTCTGCATCAAATGCCAGAAGCCATATTCATTTGATTACGTCACATATGGGCATTTGGGAGGTTTCCGATGTGATGCATGCGGATATCACAGGATGGATCCTTATATAAGAGTAAGTAAGATAATCAGTATGGATGAAAACTCATCTGATGTGCAGCTTTTTATCGGTCAGAATGCATATGATGTGAAAGTGAATCTGCCCGGAGCACATAATGTATATAATGCGGTTGCAGCTGCATGTGTGATGAAAGTCTTTGATATTGATGAAAACATAATAGTCCGTTCGTTAGGAAGTTTTGAATGCGGGTTCGGCAGAATGGAGAAAATGTTCCTCAATGGAGTGGCAACTGAAATCATTCTGGTAAAAAATCCTGCAGGTTTTAATCAGATTTTGAATTTTCTTGTAAATATACACGGTGAATTCGTACTTGCCATACTCCTGAACGACGAATTAGCTGACGGGACGGATGTTTCCTGGATATATGATGTTTACTTTGAAAAATTGCTGTCTTATCAGGATAATATGAAAGCTATATATGTAAGCGGTAATAGAGCTCATGACATGCAGGTTCGGTTGAAGTATGCCGGTCTGGATATGAATAATGTTTTTATTCTTAAGAATACAGATAAGCTGTTCGAAAAGGCATTGTCTCATGGGATCCCTCTTTATATCACTCCGACTTACACGGCTATGTTTGATCTTAGAAAAAAAATAGCAAAAAAATATGGAATAAAGGAATTTTACGAATGAAAAGAGTTATAAACATATGCCACCTGTATCCTGATATATTAAATCTTTACGGAGATTACGGAAATATACTTTGCATGCAGAAAAGACTTCTCTGGAGAGATATAGACTGTAATATAGATGATATTTCAGTAAATGACAAACTGGACATCAAAAAATACGATTTGTATTTCATAGGCGGCGGGCAGGATTTTGAACAGGAGATATTACTCAATGATATCAGGAATTCTAAGAAAGAACTTATAAGGCAATCTGTCGAAATGGGAAAGACTTTCCTTGGTATATGCGGAGGATATCAGCTTCTGGGCAGATCATATACCACATGGGACGGTAAATCACTGGACTTTATCGGTGCTATAGATATCAGGACAAATGGGATAAAGGAACGTATGATCGGTGACTATATATTCACATGCAAGGATGATAAGGGTGAATTTAATGTTATTGCATTTGAAAATCACTCGGGCAAGACATTTCTTGATAAAGAAACCCAGCCTCTCGGGAAAGTCGTGATAGGTAATGGTAATAACGGTGAAGACGGTAATGAAGGCGTAAGGTATAAAAACGTTTTCGGTACATATGGCCATGGCCCGCTGCTTCCTAAGAATCCAAGACTGGCTGATCTTATTATTAAAACCGCACTTAAACAAAAATACGGTTCTGATGAGCTGTCACCTTTAGATGACAGTATGGAAAACGATGCACACGAATATATGTATAAAAGGATCATATCCCGTTAAAACGGATGATCTCCTTCATTTTATCAATGGATCTTTGTGCCATGATCTCATATTTTAGCTTCTTGGTCTTAACATGCGTCTCCAAAGGCTCTACGATGCCATAATTTGCATTCATCGGCTGAAAGTCTGATACAGTACCATTTGAAATATAATGCTGTAAAGAACCTATCATAGTCTC
>Ga0172381_10004111_pt1 | contig 15145 bp, 26 predicted proteins | sample Leawel6488metaG_FD_119754 | JGI IMG/M metagenome (GOLD analysis project Ga0172381, IMG submission 119754) | Leachate microbial communities from a municipal landfill in Southern Ontario, Canada - Leachate well 64-88 metaG | ecosystem: Engineered > Solid waste > Landfill > Unclassified | place...
TGGGATTTAAAGGAGTTTAAAAAGAAAAAATCACTACGTTTGACCATTAATAACTGGATGAACCGGAGCAAGGGTAGAGTAGTAAGAGGGGTTAATCCGCCAATGACACAGGTATGATGGAAGGAAAGATTCCACCGCAAGACATAGAATTAGAGGAAAAGATACTTGGAGCTATCCTGTATGGGGTAGAATATGGGTACAACACCTTCCAGGAGTCAAAGAGATATATTAATGCTGAATGTTTCTATAAGGAAATTCACATGAAATTATATCAGGTTATGGAGGAAATTCATGCATCTGGAAGGAAAGTAACTGTTTCCGGGGTTGTACAGAAGATGAGAGATGATGGTTGTTTTCCTGGCGTGTTATGGTTCACAGATCTTGGTAAAAGGTATATGAGTCCAATGCTATTTCCTGAGCATTGTCTTATTCTATATGAGTTATATATAAAGAGGTCGATGATGGCAATGGGGCAAAAGCTATATCATGAAGCCTCAACTAAAGATTCATTCGAGGTCAAAGCAGAAGCAGAAAAATTTATAAAGGAGATAAAAATCATAAGTACAGGCGGAAAAACACAACAGGAAGCCTATGAAGAAACATTAAAACGGTTTGATGACATTGAACATAACCGGTTGGTGTATATTCCTACGGGGTTTCCTTCCTTGGATAAACATATTGGAGGATGGAACAAAGGAGACATGGTTGTGATAGGAACCTATACATCTAATGGAAAGACTTCGTTTGCAATAAACACAGTTTACCATGCATTAAGGAATGGGTTTAAGTGTAAGTTTTACTCTTTCGAGATGAATGATGTAGAACTTTTTAAGAAGCAATTAGCTTTGATGGTGGATGTTTCTCCTAAGATGATTGAGTTTGATAAGAGGTATAGAGAAGATTTTGTCAAACAAGCAATGTTGGTGTTAGCTAAATACCCAATGACTTATGGTCCTGCATCATGTAAAAATCTAAGTGAGTGGGAAACAGATGTTAGAGATTCAGTCAAAAGAGGGGTTGAGTTGATAGTGGTTGATTACATTCAGCTTATGACATCAAAACACAAAGAGAGAAGAGATGAAGTAGGTGAGATTGCCAGGGTGATTAAAAGTGTCGCTAATGAATTACAGGTTCCTATTATTGCTTTAAGCCAGCTATCCAGGCCATCCGGTAGTGGTAAAGCTCCTCCTCCAACTTTCAAGATGTTGAAAGAGTCCGGTGAAATTGAACAAAGTTCGGATTTAATTATCATGCCGTGGATACCAGCAGCTCAACCATCTGAAGAAGTAAGTGTTTTAGTAGATAATGTCCCAACTAAAACGGTTTATGAAGATGGCTCAATGTTAATGGTTGTAACAGTCCCTAAAGGGAGAAATTATGGGACAACAAAGTTTATTGCCACTATTGATAATGCTCAAAAGATTACTGAAGACATACACAGAGAAAAATCATTTATGAATATTTGGGAAGACAGTAAGGATATATTAATTTAAAACAACAAACAAAACAATGAAAGAAGTATATGGTTATGTAGTAGAAAAGAGAAAGGATGGAAAATGGGAATTATACTATCCAAGATTTTACACTAAATTATTTCACGCACAAGAAGCAAGGGATGCATTTAAAGCAAACAAACCAGAAGAAGATTTTAGGGTTATTCCTTTGTTTAATGAGTAAAAAAAACATTCAGGCTTGTCGAAGTACACGAAAACCGTTGTATATTTGCCAAGTATATTTAATAACAATCTAAAAAGTACAATTATGAAAGGGTTTTACAATGAGGAGAGTAAATCCTCCTACGTGGAAAAAGTGATAATTGCCTCCTTTAAAGGAGACAAAGAGGACCCAAGGTTCCAGATATGGAACCGAGACTATAAGCAGGGTCAGGAATTACAAGAGAATCAAGAAATAAGGGGTGGGTATTGTTATGATACCTTTGAAAAATTTGAGGGCATCTTTGAGGCAATTAATGTTGTAGATGAGACAATCACCTATGATGGAGTATCAAAAGTGTATAAACGCCTTATTGTCACAATGAGTGTTGATCAAGAAAATATACAATTTGACATTGGCACTTATACAGGTAGGTATGCCCAAAATCTATTGGAAAGGATGATAAACCCAGTCCTTTCTTTAAATAAATCAGTCATTATTTTCCCATACCGGTTTACGGATAAGGACACTAATAAGACCATGATAGGTATTGGTGTGTGGCAAGGGGTTAATGAAAAAGGGGAGCCTATAAAAATAAAGGGACTTAGGAAAGAAGAAAAACAAGCGATGGGTGTTCCGGAACCTGAAATGATAGAAACAGATCAGGGAGTGCAGTGGGTCTGGAGCAAAAGAGCCAGATGGATGGTTGAGTATGTTAAAAACAAACTAACGGATAGTTTTATGGAAGGGGATGCCATTCCAACAGACTCAATAAAACCAGATCCTATCATTGAAGAGCAACCAAGCAAAGGAGAAATAGGAGGAAAATTGTATAATAGGAATACCCCTCCACAACATATTACATCAGAAGATGTAGATTTATTTAGTGTTGAAGATGACCTTCCATTTTAATCATCTAAAAAACAAGAAATTATGAAACCATTCGGAAATAGAGTTTTGGTGAACAGACTATCATCAGGAGAAGTTGAGGGGTTAAGCATTCCTCCTGGAACAACAATAAACAATGAGCCGTGTATTGGTGAGGTTATTGCAGTGCCGTCACATAGAAAAGACATAAAAGTAGGGGATAGAGTAATTTTTGCTCCTTCACAGAGTCTTAAAATCTATATAGAAAACAAAGAACAATACATTGTCAGTTATGATGTAGTTTTTTGTGTGTTATAATTACTTAAATTTAATTCAATATGCAAGCAAATGTAATTTTTGGACAAAAAGCAAAAAACAAGTTACTGGAAGGAGCTATGAAGGCCACTGATGCAGTAAAAGTCACGTTAGGTGCTAGAGGGAGGAATGTGATCATTGAATCACCTACACCAGCCGGAGCAGCCCCATTATTACCCAGGATCACAAAGGATGGGGTAACAATTGCCAATTCTCTTGCTGATTTGGGAGATAATACCGTTACCCAAGGTGCCCGGATTGTCATTGGGGTTGCTCAAAAGACTGTTCAGGATGCTGGGGATGGAACCACTACATCTATGATTTTAGCAACAGAGATGTTCAGTGAGGGGTTGAAGGTTATGAACAAGGATGTGAACCCAGTTGAGTTTATGGAGGGCATGAGGGTTGCCAGTGCTAAGGTGCAACACTTTATCAAGACAAAATGTGCAAAGGAGGTTGAAGGAGATCGATTGTTTGATGTGGCTTCCATATCAGCCAATGGGGATGTAGGCATTGGTCGGGTGGTTGCTGATACTATTGCCCAGGTTGGTCCACATGGTATGGTTCATACCAAACCTTCGGGAGCCATGGAGACCTATGCAGAGATTGCCAGTGGGGCCTTGTTAGAGTCCGGCATGATGAACCTTTCATTTGCTACTGACTTCCAAAAGGAGGAGGCAATATATGAGAGACCATTGGTTTTTATCAGTGATATGGATATTAATGAACTTCGAGAAGAGGCATTGCCAGTTTTTAGGTTTGCAGCTGAACGTAAACGGCCTTTGGTGTTTATCTGTGATGAGATGAGTGGAGAAGCTCTGCATACTGCATTGTATAACCGGGCTAACGAGAACATGAAAATCGTTGTCATTCGGGCACCTTACATGGGAGACATGAGGACAAAGGCCCTGGAAGACCTTGCACTCTATCTTGGTGGAACATACTTTGCTGAGGATAAAGGTATTTCAGTACATGAGTTAACGAAAGTTACACCAAACGGAGGATTTATATACCCTTTGGGAGAATGTGCGGAAGTAAGAGTTACCAGAAATCAGACCCGGTTCATTCAGGGATATGGAGATGAGGTTGAGATAAAGAAAAGAACAGATCATATTATTGAAGCAATTGAAGAAGCTCCAACATCGGCTATCAAAGAATCTCTACGTCAAAGGCTTTCCAGGTTCCAAGGAAAGGTGGCAGTGATCAATGTCGCTGGCTCTTCGGATGTGGATATACACCGGCAGGTTGACCTGATTGATGATGCTGTACATGCTACACAGGCTGCAATGAGCATGGGTGTTGTCCCAGGTGGTGGTATCACGCTTTTGGTTGCTTCGCATAAGTTCAGCAGCGCAACCGGCACCAAAAGTTTTCAGTTAGGTCATAAAGTTGTGATGGACTCCATCATAAAGCCGATTGATCAGATCCTGGACAATGCTGGCTTAACTTCCAAGCAGCGCAAAAGAGTGATCACTGAACTTTTATTGAGAAACCAGCATGTTGAAAACCATGATTACTACATCTATGATGCTTCACAAATGAGGGTTACTAATGCTCTGAAACATGGCATTATTGATCCTGCAAAGGTTGTTGCTGTGTGTGTGGAGAATGCAGTCAGTGCAGCCCAAAACTTGTTGAGCACAGAGGCTTTTGTTTACTCTCAGGGACACCTGGATAAATATAACCGCAGAAATGAAAATAATAGGTAATTATGTGCTTTTTGAGCCCTACTGGGACAGTCACTATATGGAGATTGGAGAGGGTAAGATCAAGATTGATCCTACATTCCGGAAAGGGCACCATCAACCTGTAAGGGGTAAAGTAGTGGCTGTCCCTTATAGGCTTCGGTATGGGGATTCTGTCATGTTAGACTGGGATACTCCGATGGAGCTTCAACCTGGGGATGAGATTGTAGTAAATTACAATGAGATTCACAACGCTTTGCGGTCATACAGACGTAGTTACATAATTCATGATGATAGGAAGTTGTTGTTTGTTAGGTATGACAAAATCAACGCAGCGAAAAGGAACGGAAAGATCATCCCGGTAAATGGCTACATCTACATTGAACCGATACCTCCCATATCGCTCGATAACCTGGAAAATCCATTCTTGAAAGAGAACACCAGGGATAGGGTGTGGGGTGTTGTTAGGCATGTGGGATCTAGGAATAAGGCTTATTTTTACTCTGATGAATACAAGGATGATTTTGATCCTCCGGTTGGTGGTGTGGTGGGGATGATGCCCCACAGTGACCTGTATGTTGAGAGTCCTGATCATTTGATATTCTTTGAGGGTAAACGTATACTGAAAGTTCAACGCCCTTATATCACTTCACTACTCGAAGGAGTTAAAGCTGAAGAACGATAGTTTTTTGTTCCATTTTTTTCAGATGAAGCATGCCGGGAGGTATGCTTTTTTTATGCACAAAAAAAAGGCTATCTCCCGACAGCCTTACGTGTTTTACACGCTGTTTATGATGCAAATATAATTAAAAAGGTGTATCTACCAGTTTCGGGTGAATAGACGTATTACGTCTATTCCTGAGTTGAACTAAACCGCCCCCTTGCGGAGGCGGTAAAATGGTTGTAATTTTGAGGTACCAAACTTAAAATCAACCATTATGAGAAGAAATTATTCTGAGCAGGTCAGGCGTCTCATTGATGAGATGGAACTGCGCAACTATAGCGCAAACACCATTCGGACTTACAGCGAGTTATTATCACAGATAGAAGAATCGTTGAAGATTCCGCTGGACAAAATTACAACAGAACAGCTTAAAAACCACCTGCATCGGCGCATTAAAGAGGACAATGTGTCGGTTGCTCTTGTAAATCAGAGCATCAGCGCTTACAAAATTCTCCAGGTTGATATACGGAAACGTGATTGGGAAGCAGTCAGGATCCACTCATCTGCCCCCAATGCCACCAGGGCCGAATGATCCCGGTGGTGATGGCGCTCACGGGCGAAGCACGATCGCCCGGATAGTGCCAAAACAGGCTATTCGTTCTTTATCTTAGCGGATGTTCTCTCTATCCGGTACCAAAAAGTAGCCGGAAGTATCTTATATTGTGACCATTGAAGAAAAAAACCATGAAATTGCCTGTTGCAGCACTACACAAAGGTCATTCGGTTCGGGAAGAATCGAAAAACACCTTCTTAAGACTCGTTAACTTCATAGAATGCCCATAGCAGCAGGGCGGCTCCGCACAACTCCCTTTTATCCGGCACTCCTGCACTCACCCCACAAAAAAAATTTCAGCCCACAGGCTGAACCTGAATTTTTTTAGCCTACATTTGTGCAGGAGTGACTGATAAAATGCTATTAAGTTATGTGGCATTTAATAACTCACACAACGGATATATTTTATTTTCGGTAAAACCTCTCTTTTCAATCCCCCACCATACTTTTGTAACCAGTTCTTTATTGTCCTTGTAAAAATACAAGCAGTACGAATCTAAATGATAGTCACTAATCCATTCTTCAGGTATTAATTCAATCAATAAAGAACTTGCCACACGCACCATTTTAAAATGAGTTGGTTTTTCTTCTGCGGTTTTAATTAACGTAGAAAAAACACCACATAACAACGTGTATAAAACATTGCTCGGGCCTGTGCTTACTTCTTGATTTTGCATTCTATTCATGTTTGTCTATTATTTAAAGTTTCGTAATTTTATTCGCAACGTTTCATACACGTAGCCGTTAGGTGAATAGACCCATTGGGTCTATTTCGGAGTTAGGCACAATTAGAGTATCCTTGTTTAAGTAAATCATTCGTAAAAGCATTTAGTTTTACTTTATTCTTGAAGCAAGCAATATCAAAGAAATCACTCCCATCCTTATGTTTCTTTTCTCCATCATGGTAAGAAACTAAATACTTTACCTTACCTACGTTGTGTTTTAAATTAAATCTTTTCATAATAAACTGTGCCTGACAATGGCTAAAGTTAATTGCCTTGCAAGGTCTTGTTATAATTTGATGGCTAGTGTTTAAGGCAACTAACCTTAGCCTCGAATGTTAGCAACAATTAAGAATACTCAATCACTACCACGTCCATAGTCTCTTCTTCTTCGAAGGCATCTGCATCACATAATTCAATCTCTTTAACCGTGTAGGCTTTCATATAGTCAAATTCTTCGCCCTGTTGAATCATCACTTCTTTTTCAGGGTCTTGCTTTTGAAGTTCTATAATTAAGTCTTTTACTTTCATCTTATTAAAATTAAAAGTTGATAACAATTGCTAAAAACAAGTTGCAGGCAGCGTTTACGGCTTGAATCTAAAGATATTTAGGTTTTGAAACTATATAGCTTTTATCAGGCAGCCACGACATCTTACATTTAACGCTATCGTCAACCTATGGCCGTGGTGGTGGTTTAATACAGGTTATTACCTCATTAATAGCCAGCCCCACCACAAACAGTAGGACAATTATCATGATTTCCATCTTGCTTTGAGTATTAAGGTTGCTACTACCTCCATTTGCTCTCGCTCGAAGGAGATCTTATTTATTTGAATAAGGTCATCAGGATTCACCTCAGGGTAGTGTTCTTTAATCACCTCCCACCATTTCGCCTCTGCCTTGTTGACGATAGCTCTGATCTCTTATCTTTCTTTCTTTGTCATCGTTTTGTTTTCGTTAAATTCAAATAATATTTTACTTCTTAATTGTCTAATTGTATTAATGCTAGTATTATACATAACAGCCAACTGTTTATCCGGGAACCATTTGTATGCTATACAGTATTTGTCATGTTCAGTATATTTAATATTGCTTTTGCGGCTTTTGTTGTAACTATGGTGTTCCCCTGATTTCATCAATGGATTCCAGTTAGCTTTTTTAGCCCGGGGTGGATTGAACTTTTTAGATCGTTGAAAGTAAAATTTTTCATCCACAATAGATCCTCTTGCCAATGCTGCCATAATGGCGCTTTCTGTTACTTTACATATTTTGCTTAACTCTTGATTCGTCCCCGAAGCCAAAAGTTCTCCAGTGAAATCAAAAGCATAATATATTTTACGTGGTTTCATACAATGCCCATTTTTTTCCTTTTCTTATAAATCGGTAGGTAGTTTTTTTCTTTGTGACAAACAACACCCCACATAACTTCCATTGTGAAGGGACTGGTTTGTCATCCCCAATAAAGGCTTCTAGATTCTGCTCGGTGATGAGCTTCACTCGCTCAATCTTCTTTTTACTTTTTGTCATTTTATCCTCCTTTTGAAATATACTGTTTTTACTATCTCACCTTTCATCCATGCCTGCAAAGATAGCTCATTCACCGGCACTTTGGTTTTTGTTACCTGGGCATATTCCGGCCCTGGTGGTTGTTGGTTCAGTGGGGTCTTACAGAAATCCCCAGAGAGTGCCCACTGGCACTCCCTGAGAGTCTTGTAAAAGCCCACCAAGTCACCCATTTCAAGGGTGTACTTGTCAAGTCTGTAGATTGTGTGTTTCATAGTTTATTAAATGTTTTCTGGTGTAATTTCCTGTAAAAACGCTTCAACAGAGTCTTCGTCTCTATATATGATGATAGACTCATCGTCTATTTCGACATTCGCCACACAGGATTCCGGTTCATTGAGATCGAGCCGATCCATGTGTCTGTTTATCCATCCGCATACATCCTCAATGGATGCTTTCTTGTGGAAGAATATTGGCATTGCAGTATCTCCAAGAATTAATTGTTTCATGTTGTTTTTGTATTAGTTTGACTGTTACCGGGTTTCCCCGGTTTCGGGCATTAGCCCTCTTCAGACAGCTTTCACTTCCTTTGCGTAAAGGTTGATCAAAGAGAGGAAATAGTCTAATTCTTCTTGTTCTTGTTCGTTCATGGTTATTTGTTTGTTTAAGAGCAGCAGCAGGGGATAACATCACCCCTACTACTGCCCTGGTTTATGTTATTGACAATTCAGGATAATTCCCATTTTTGCAAGATGTGAACGGTATGCTTTACAGTTGAGTTCACGGTTCTGAATCACTACTGCCCGGAGTTCTTTCATGGTGATATTATCATTTTCTATACCGTTTGTAGCCATAAAGTTGCGGATACCGGACATACAGAACCCCCATTTTCTGTGTGCATATTCAGGGTTAAGAACTTGCTCATCTTTTGCGAAGTAGTAGGATTGTGATTGTTTCATCCCTCTAACCGCAGTTTCTCTTGTTTTTGCTGTTGAGTGATACCCACCCACCAGCCAACCGGTGTATTTTTTCAGTTCAAACCCTTTACTCTGTTCCCACCACGTGCATTGTTTGATGTATTTGTGTTCATCGTCAATAGCAAAAGCTGTAACCATTCCACCAACAACCATTGCAGTATGAGTCTTGGGTATCTGAAAGTAATACACAGACTCAACGCCTCCCCATTTTCCATTTGTGCTATACGATTTTCGAGAACCGCCACTTGCAGATAATGCCTCTTGTGTGATAGTTACTCTGATAACATTAGTAGGTTCACACCACTTCCCTTCTGCCTGACGATAAGGAAAGAATGAAACAATGTGTTTTTTCAGCTCATTTTCACGCTCTTTGAGTGCTTTATACTCTTTTTGTGTTTTGCACCCTAAGGCTTTCATGTCCCCTTTTATAAGCAGTTTATCCCGCTTTTTTGCTTCCTTCTCATTCTCTACTGTTTTGAGTTTCCAGACAAGTTGTGCAAGTTCTTCTTTTTTCATTCCTGCTTCTTTACAAATAGTAGCAGTGGCAGCTCTTCGGGCATCTGTGATACCCCAAATGCTGTTTGTTTTGATAATCTGTTCTGCAACCTTAACACCGTTGCCGCTTGTTACTTTTGACATAACTGTAAGTATTAGATAATTAACATTTTGCAGGTCTATCAAGGCACCTCGCATTTCCTTTGCACCCATCCGAGGAATCGAACCCCGGATGAACCGCCAGGGATGGGTTAAACTAAAACTAAAACTTTCATTGTTTCGGGTGAATAGACGTATTACGTCTATTTCGGAGTTAGCAATAATTGCTTTTCTCTTTTCCGCAATGACTACATCTGTATAAATTTTTCTCGTATCTAATACCATACCTGTAAAACGAATGTTCGCAACTACTGCTAACAAAGTATAAGCGTAATGCTTTCAGTTTTTCAATTAAATTTTTCATAGTTTTGTTATTTAAGGGGTTATATTAATCCATTGTCTGCAAAAGAAAAATAATTTGCAGGATCTGGTGTGATGATGATGTGATCTAAAACTGTTATATCTAACAACTTCATTGCGTTGATTGCTTTCAACGTCAATAATTTATCAGACTCAGAAGGGGTTGAGTTTCCAGATGGGTGGTTGTGAGCTAATATAATAGCAGACGATAATGAATCTACTGCATATTTTGCAATTATCTTTATATCGGCTACTGTTCCAGCAGTGCCGCCTTGAGATATTTTAGCGAAACCTTGTGTAATGTTTGCTCTGTTTAAACAGAGGATGAAGAAAGACTCCCATATTTCTATATCATCGCTGAAGAATTGCCTAATGTAATCAGACGAATCCTGAGAGGATGTTATCTTCTTTTTGTGTATATTAGCCTGAACAATCTTTTTTAACTTAAATTCGGGTAAATTTGTCATTGTTTTATTTGTTTTTGTTTTCAAAATACCACGTAGATACAGCACTTTTTTCTTCTTGATTGAAGTTGTGCTTAGTGTAAGGAGGCAACCCTCCTTTAATGTCCGGAAAGTGCCTCTGAATCACTTTCCAGAATGCAGCATCAGCTTCTTCCACTGCTGCATTGATTTTTTCACGTCTTTCTTTATAGTCCATTATCCTTTGAGTGTTGATACAACGTTTTCAAACCAACTTTTGGGGAATATCCACCCAGGACCACCTTCCAGGTACGGATTGAAGCGACCACGAAGTTCTTTGAGTTTGTCTTTGTGATCTTTTGTTTTACCTCTGATAACAAAGGCACGATCTGAGTAGTCAGCAAGCACAATGCCTTTGAAGGATAATGGCTTGAAACCATCAGCAGGTACGGCAGGGATTGGAACTACTGGTTGCTGCTCAACTGTGGGTATCTCTGATTCAGGGAAACCAACACCGTCTGAATCCATCTGTAAAGGCATCAGCAAACATGGCCCAATGAGCATAGCCCTGTTGGGTGTACTCATTTGGATCATTGTTGCAGATCCAGAGAGTTTGAGTATTTCCAGCATAGATTTGCCATTGAAGGCATAGGCGAACACTTCAGGGGCTTCCGGTGCAGGTGAAACATCAGCACCCTCTTCAACCGGTTTTGGTTCCGGGAACTTCCAAGAAGTTGAAACTGGAATGATGGTTGAAAACTCATTCGCAAAGTCCACATCTTCTGCATGGAGCTTCATCCAACGATCACGGATGAATACTGTGATCTGTTGGGTTTGGTGATCGGCACTTGGCAAGGCAGCCTCCAGAGCCTCTTTGAAGGTCTTTGTATCCACTGCTAGGGTTAATGGGTTGTTTTGTGGGATAACTACCTCAAAGTTAGGATACCTCCCCAAGATAGCCCAAAAGGTGATTGTCTCATCCCCATTTGTTAGGGTATAACAAACCTGTTCATCATTGTTTCTTTTACCCTTTTTCATGGTATATATGGTGTTATCATTCAACAGATCCATCACTCTGGCAGGGATAATGATCTCTGTGCCTTCCGGTAGTTCACTGGACACATCCTGGCTGAACAGCCAATGGGCGTTGGTTGCAGCGATTTTCTTGTCTGTCAAATACACACCTGTCATCAATGGCCGGAATTCATCGTCATCCACAAACCTTTTTGCAATTTTCAAGTTTTTAATGTCATGGGCATTTAGAACACCCAGCATTTCGGGTGCTTCCTGAAGGTTTGGCCACTCTTCAATGTCACCAGCGAGAGCAACCTTCTGAGTACCGTGACCTACTTTGGCAATGGCATTACCCAGCTCTTTGTTGATCACAAGAGAGGTTAATCCCTTCATTTTTGAGAGCAATTTGAGGTCAACAACACCCTCCCCTTCCCAGGGGCATGGCATACTCATTGTGATTTCGAGGTCGGTTGAGGTGATACGACCATCCTTCACATACCCTGTCTTGTCCAAGATTGGCAGGGTTGAAGACTTTGCTACTTTGAGCAATTTGGTAAACTGATCTTTTTTCATAACTGTTTGTTTTTAAGGGTTAAAGTTTGATATTCTGAATACGTTTGTTCAACTTTTCAATGGCAGCCTTGTAATTTTTCTCAAAGCGTTGCTCTGATAGCAGGGTTATTTTGCCATCTTTGCAATGGATGAACAGTGATGGTGCTAGTGGAATCATTGGATCCAGCACCATGCTTTTGCTTTTGATGTGTTCAAGGTGCCTGTCGAAGAAGTTTTTGTTTTTTCTGTTGAGACCTTCAATCTCTTTACTGATCTCCGAGATTGGTACTACACAGGCACAGGTTTTATTTGCTATAAAATAGCCTTCACCGGATGTTGGCAGCTTTTTGGCACACAGGATACTGGTATGAAAGCTCTTCATCATGTGCCTTTCGGCAACTGGTTTAATCATCTCATAGTAACTTTTCATGTTGTTTGTGTTTGAGGGTTATAATTCATCAATGATTTCAAAGTAATAGCCGTACCAGTAGTTGTAGATTTCTTGTGCTTCTGCACAATACCGGAGGTCTCCATTCTCCTCTTCTACAAACACATTCTCTCCTCTGTCATCAATGGCCTCCCATTGTCTTGCCAGAGCTTTTTCAGCCAGTGCATCGGCCAATTCCAGTACGTTGATTTCTTTTTGCATGGTTGTTTGTGTTTAAGGGTTAAAACGATCTGTTGTCTTCATTGAATCTCAAATCCGAGAGGTCACTCAGTAACTCCCAATTCCCAATATTGAATGGTCCCCATTCTGCTGAATAGTATTGTTTTCCTTCAAACTCAACTGGCGAATCCTTTACAGTTTTAATGTAGGAATCATCATAGTTGTCTTTAAGTTCATCCATTGTAACATACTCGTCACAATCTACCGTAACGTACTCCCCTGTGTAATGAGGGGCAAAGATAGTGTCTGAATTCCTGTCATAATAAAAAGCACCTGCAATTACTAATTTCATATTATTTGTTGTTTAAGGGTTAAAACATATCATTTTCCACTGCCTCATTGAAGCAGTTGCTAAACACAGCTCGCATTGCCTCTTGGGTGAACATTTCTGGGAATTGTTTAATATGGGCAGATAATGCACCAATGGCATTTGAGGTGTCCATTGATATTTGGCACTCATGGTTGAAATACTCTCTGCGGATAATGGCTACAACACCGTTCTCTTCAACGTCTGCCTTTACACCAGCAGCAGTAATGGCATCAAGGCCATCCAGCAGAGCATTGACGTTCTCTTTTGGGCAGATACATCCTGTACCAAGGGAGACGTACTTTACTCCGTCTTTTTTCTTTTCATCGAATTGTTTGTTCCCAAATGCCCAGAAGGCACCAGTACTGGCAAACAGGTCTGATTGTGCTTTTTCTACATAGTGACTAAAATAATTCATGTTGTCCTCCTTTGTTAATAGTTTAGTAGAGCATCATAAATGAACTCATTGATGGCATTCATTATGCACATCACAGTTTTCTTGTTGGTACAGAGTGTTTTTGCAATGACAATGTTTTCCCTTGTGTAATCTCTGGCTACCACCTCAATGTGAAAGCAATACCCTTCAGATCCACCAGGAACACAGAATGCATACAGAAGGTTGAACTCTGGTATTCTGGGCTGTTGTTTTCTGCCGTCATACTCTCTTTTATCTGGGGACACATATTCCAGCCAGTCATGCACAAATGTTTCATCATGCATTGGTGCTGTTTTTAGGTGGCTAATCAAGGCATCAGTAAACTCTCTGTATGTAACCATCTTGTCAACGTTTACATATCCGGGTTTATCGGGAACAGGTTTCCATGTTATTAACTCCATTGTTCTTGGGGTTTGAATTGTGGTTCTGCATTGGTGAATACTGGATTTTCGGATATATCAAGATACACTTCAAGTGTACTGAATCCTTTGTTTTCATCCGGTGTCATTTGTTCATCAACTTCATCAAGTCTCTCAATCACACAGTTTCCATCCTGAGTGAACATATCACCGGCTGATTCAATCTCTTTGTTCCTGATTAATTCCATAAACTCTTCTTCCCTTCCTTCGGGAACATAGACTCTTTCCCATGTTGTTATCTTAAAATCTACGTGCATTTTGACCTCCTTTGTTAAAAGTTATGAATAACGTTGTTACGATCTTTGAAGCACACATTCCCTTTGTTTGGCATGATGCTATACACTTCTTTGTTGTGGGTGAAGTTGGGGTAAAACCCCTTCTCTTCATGCATGTAGTGGAATCTCATCAATTTCCATACACCAATTTCAACTTGCACTGAATACGTCTGGCAATCTTCCATGCCAATGGCACGGAGTTTCTCACCAAGCTGCCACAATTCACTTTCCATGATGTTGTGCTGAATGGCAGTGATACCTGATTTTGCAATGGGTACTTTTACACCTTTGAGTTCTGACATGATCTCTTGTCTGATATACCTGTTGTGATCTCCTGAGAGATACACACACAGATAGAAGTTCATATCCCTTTCAGGTAGAGCAAGTAAGAGCTGAATGTGCTTGTGTGCATTTGTCATGGTTATTGCTTGTTATTGGTTAATAATTGCCATTATCTACAATACCTATTTCTCCGGCTACTCTTTCAAAAGTAACCATAGCTGTAAGGATAGACTCATTACTAAATCTACCAAAGAACTTCCTGTTCTTTCCTTTACGTACTAAATAGATATGAATCTCATTCAATGGATTACCCCAGCCATCTTTAGGCTTATCATCCATTATCAGTGTACCTTTGCTTACGTTTAATAGTCTCATAATAATACTGTTTAAAGGGTTAATAAAGAGCGAGGTTTGAACGAGCCACAAAGATACAGCGACACCGCAGCGATCCGACAAAATACGTATGTTCGATATGAAAATGCGTTGCAGCGAGAAGCACCTGAAATCCTTTGTGGGTGCGGGTTTTAGCCGTTTTTATGCTAAGCGAATTTTAACATATTTTAACATATTTTAACATATCGAGCGAAGCGAAATTTGATAAAAAAAATCGCTTTTTGGCGACAAAAGAGAAGAATAATCAAAATAGTGCAAAAGTGATCCTAAACATCTAAAAAAGAAATAGTTAAGCAATTTGTATAAGCAGGAAAATAGCGAAAAAACCTCTATGTTATTTAACCCTTCCTATCCAAAGCCCCATTACAGGACTGTAAATAGGGTTAAAATAAACATACAGCAAAGGGATATCCGATCCATATAA
>Ga0172381_10004112_pt1 | contig 15143 bp, 16 predicted proteins | sample Leawel6488metaG_FD_119754 | JGI IMG/M metagenome (GOLD analysis project Ga0172381, IMG submission 119754) | Leachate microbial communities from a municipal landfill in Southern Ontario, Canada - Leachate well 64-88 metaG | ecosystem: Engineered > Solid waste > Landfill > Unclassified | place...
GGGAAAAGTGTGGAAAACATAATATCCCTGTGGACAACACCAAATATGATAATTGGCCAATACAACTACAATTTGGATCCCAAGAAGAGGTTAACCATACCGACCAAGTTTAGAAGTGTTTTAGCTGACGGCGCAGTCTTAACAAGAGGAATAGACGGTTGCCTTTTTTTATACCCACAAAAACAGTGGGATGTTTTGGCTGAAAAATTAAGCAAGCTTCCTTTATCACAATCAAGCGCTAGAAGCTTCTCGAGAGTTATGCTAGCTGGAGCAATGGATGTAGTTGTTGATAGTTTGGGAAGAATTTTAATACCTGATTATTTAAAAGAATACGCTAAATTAAGTAAAAGTGTAGTTATCGCTGGATTGTTCGATAGAATTGAAATCTGGGACGAAGAAAGATGGCAAAAATATGGACAGACAACCGACACACAAGTTGGAGACATTGCTGAAGGATTAAAAGAATTGGGAATATAAAATGCACATACCAGTATTATTAAAAGAAATAACCGAAGGCGTTCAACCGAATGAGAACTATGTCGATTGCACGATGAACGGCGGGGGACATACCAGAGAAATATTGAAAAAAAATGGACCCAAAGGAAAAGTATTGGGAATAGAAATAGATAAAGAGATATTCGATCAAGTTGAACAGCATGAAAGATTAATACCAGTTAACGATTCATATATCAATTTAAAGAAAATTGTTGAAGAGAATGGATTTGAAAATATAAAAGGAATACTGTTCGATATCGGAATGTCTTCCTATCATGTCGATTCATCAAAAAGAGGATTCAGTTTTCAAAAAGATGAACCATTAGTGATGAGTTACGATGGGAGCATGAGCGCCGAAGAAATACTGAATGAGTGGAGGGAAGATGAAATTGAAAAGATAATAAAAGAATACGGGGAAGAAGAGTTCGCCAGAAAGATTAGTAAAAAGATAGTTGAGAGAAGAAAAGGAGAAAAGATAAAAAGCACCTTGCAATTAGTCAGCATCATCAAAGAAGCGACGCCAGGATGGTATCATCACGGAAAAACACACTTTGCCACGAGAACCTTCCAAGCATTAAGAATCGCAGTCAATGATGAATTAAATAATTTTAAATCCGCCTTGCCTCAAGCTCTTGAAATTCTAGATAAAGGAGGAAGGTTGATGGCCATCTCCTTCCATTCTTTAGAAGATAGAATCATTAAAGAGTTTTTAAAAGAAAAGGAAAGAAGCGGAGAATTGAAAATAATAACCAATAAGCCGATTGTTCCCGGAGAAGAGGAAATCAGAATCAATCCGAGAAGCCGATCGTCAAAATTAAGAATAGGAATAAAAATATGACATTAGCCAAAACAGACTCCCAAAGATTTTTCACAATTGCAGTAATACTTATCTTAGTTTTGGTTTGCTTTTATGTCTTTCAAGTAGTAAAATTGACGGAGGCAGGATACTTAAGGGGAGAAAGGGAATCATCAATCAAAGATTTAAAAAAAGAAAATGCTGAATTGAAGCTGGCTGTATCCAAGGACAGAAACCTAGTTAATATTGAAGAAAAGGTAGTAGCTGAGGGATACGAGAAAGTTTCTAAGTTCAACTACATTATCGTTCCCGAAACCTCTGTTGCCTCTAAATAATCATGGCTAATAACGGAAGAATAAATCTTGTTATCATAATCGTCTTTTTAATAGGAGGGATAGTTTTGTCCCGCTTATTTTATTTACAAATAAACGAGGGTGATTATTATAAAGCCATGGCTCAGGGCCAGCAGACATCACTGTCTGAAACTCAAGGGGAAAGGGGAGAAGTTTCCTTCAAAAACGGAGAAGTCTTGGCAATGACTGAAAAAGAGCCATATCTTTTCATTTCTCCAGAAGAAATACAAGACAAGCAAAAAACAGCGGAACTATTATCTCCAGTTATCGATAAAGACATAAGCTCTCTTCTTGTTCTAATGAACAAAGAGGGAAGCTTCTATGAAGTTGTTGTGGAAAAGATAGCGGCTGATAAAGCTGAAGAGGTGACTGATTTAGGGTTAGACGGAGTTCATATTGGATATAAAACTAAGAGATACTATCCGCAAGAAACAACTGGATCACAATTAATCGGATTTATTAATGAAAGCGGGGAAGGCCAATATGGACTTGAAGAATACTACAATGAGGAATTAAAAGGAAAAACTACTTTAGAAAAAACAGAAAAGAATCCATACAGCTTTCTTCTTAATCTAACAGAAAAAGATTCCATTAATGGAGTTGATTTAGGTTTGACTGTTGATTACAACATCCAATTCATGGCTGAAAAAGTATTAAAAGAGGGAATCGAAAAATATGATGCTAAAGGAGGGGAGATAATTGTTATGAATCCCAATAGCGGAGAAATAATTGCCATGGCCCAATATCCCAACTTTAATCCTAATGCCTATCAGAGCACAGCGATGGAAAATTTCCAAAACTCATGCGTCCAGAAATTATTCGAACCAGGTTCTATTTTTAAGCCAGTGACTATGAGTATGGCTATTAATGAAAAAGTTGTCACCCCCGACACTGTTTTTGACGATACCTTGGGATACAAACAATTTGGAACATACAAAGTATATAATTATTCAAACAAGGTCTGGGGCAAGGTAACCATGACTGAAGTCTTGCAAGGTTCAATTAATACTGGAGTAATGTTTGCCGAAAGCAAAATTGGAGATCAGAAATTCTATAGCTATTTAAAAAGCTTTGGATTATTCGAAGATACTGGAGTTGATTTAGCTGGAGAAGTTTCTTCTTCAAATAAAGAAGTTAAAAAAGCTTTGGATAATAAAATAGAGGTTACTTTTGGCAATGTCTCTTTCGGACAAGGAATCGGAATAACTCCCTTGCAGATGATTAGAGCTTTTTCCGCCGTTATCAACGGAGGCAAATTATACAAACCATATATTGTCGAAACGATCACTAAGGGAGGAGAAACAACCAAAATAGAGCCGACAGTGGTAAGGGAAAATGTTATTACTCAAGAAACAACTACCCAGTTAAGACAAATGCTAATCAATGTAGTTGAGAAAGGTTTCGGGCATTTAGCTAAGGTTGACGGCTATTGGATCGGAGGAAAAACAGGAACTTCCCAGGTTCCATACACTTCTTTAGGAATCAATAAGTCAGGATATTCTGAAGAGACCTGGCAGACTTTTATGGGCTTCGCTCCAGCTCTTGATCCTAAATTCATAGTCCTAGTTAAATTAAATAATCCAACTGCGACTAAGACTTCTGAATACTCAGCTGTACCGATCTTTCATGATCTAGCTAAATACATCCTCGACTATTGGCAAATTCCTCCCGATTATGAAAACTTGGACAAAGAGTGATATATGTGATATTTAAGTATTGTATTGGTCCTATCGTCTAGAGGCCTAGGACATTAGATTCTCAATCTAAGAACACCGGTTCGAATCCGGTTAGGACCGCTTCTTTACAAGAATACCATTTTATGGTATTTTTTGTTTAAACTATCTGCAAAAAGATAGGGAGTTGATCGAGAATGATTGCAACAGTACTGAAAAGAGGAAATGAAGATATTCATTTTCTCGTAAACAGAGTACCGATGATTATTCCTGAACATCCGACAGGACCAGATCACAGTATTCCAGAAATACTGATCTCCGTTACCAGGGATGGGGTAAGGATCATTAAAAATCCAAAAAGAGAATTTCTTAATCTTGGGGGACCCTACGAGATTCATTGTGAATACACTCCCAAGCCTATAAATCTCTGCGGGATTCATGATCCTCCAGATGAAATCATTTCTGTGACAAACTACCGGCTATCGGGAGACATCGCAGAAGTTATTGAAAAGGTTGGCCTTCTTAAAAAGCTCAATCTTATCGATGCATCCATCTACGAAGAACGATCGCCAGATGAAGTTAAACTACCTGAACTTCCAAAAAATCTGGCAATCATCCTGATGAGTGTACTCAAGCCAGTAAAAATAATCGAGCCACAATATATTGAATAGGCTCTTTTTTTTATTGAAAAAATATACAGATGTAATATAATCGATTTAATGGTAAATTATCCAAAATATAAAATAGTTTTGACCATAGTATTCGGAATAATACTGCTTTTCTGTTTTACCTATCTTTTAATTTTCGGCAGAGCGCTAAGCCAGGAAGAAAACCATATTGGCATCGCCCTGGCTTTGCCAAAATTATTATTTACAGATGCTGTAAAAATAGATGATAAAAAATATCTAGCCAAAGATACTGATTCTTTTATTGAAGCAATGGAAGAACAAGGATTTATCTATACTGATCAAATGGGTGCCGGTCTTTTCCTTGAAAAAGAAGGAAATAAATATCTTGTAACAAGCAGAATGTATTCTTCTCGTTTCATGGTTTTTACCTATCCATTACTGATAAAATAATATATAATAACTGCATGGAAACTTGGTTAATATATTCAGTCCTTTCCGCTTTAATGGCTGCTTTAGTTGCTATTTTCGGAAAGCTAGGACTTAAAAATATTGATACCACTTTAGCTACCACTATTCGTTCAATAGTAATGGCCGTCTTTTTGATCATGGCCAGTCTTTCTTTAAAAAAGTTCAATAACTTTTCTTTTGATTCAATTATTTTAAAAGATTGGATTCTGATTATACTAGCAGGAGTAGCTGGAGCAATGTCTTGGCTTTTTTATTTCTTTGCTTTAAAGAGTGGCGACACTACAAAAGTTGTGGCAATAGATAGAATGAGTTTAGTCTTTGTCGCTATCCTTGCCTTTATGTTCCTTGGAGAAAGTTTGAATTGGCAACAATTGATTGGAGTCATTATGATGATCGGGGGAGCAATATTAGTTTCCATTTTCTAATCAAATAATATATAATAGGATAAACAATAAACTTAATACAAGAAATGAGCACATTATTCTACGTTCTGATTTTCCTTGTTTCATGTTTTGCTTTTTATTTCTCTGGAGAATTGATTGTCAAAAGTTTAATAAAGATAGCTAAATTCCTTGGATGGAAAGAATTTGTAGTTTCTTTTTTGGTAATGGCCTTTGTCGGATCATTGCCTAATCTTTTTGTCGGCATATCTTCTGCACTGCACAACATCCCTCAATTATCCTTTGGAGATGTTATTGGGGGAAACGTAGTTGACTTGACTCTGGCTATTGCCTTAGCCGCACTTTTTGCTAAAAATGGAATACCGGCTAAGAGTAAAACTGTTCAAGACACTCTTCTTTTCACTATTATTGCAGCAGTCATGCCTATATTCTTAATTTGGGATGGAGTTCTTTCTAGATTTGATGGAATATTATTGATTGCTATATTCTTCATTTATATCGCTTGGCTTTTCTCTAAAAAAGAAAGGTTCAGCAAAACCTGTGATGACAAGGCTCCGATAATGCAGAGTTTTAAAGGTTCTTTTTCTGGGGTATTAAAAATTATCGGTTGCTTAGCTATTTTTGCCATAGCCTCTGAAGGGATAGTCAGATCAGCTAAATATTTTGCTGTAACCTTTGATTGGCCTATTGCCATGATCGGTCTCTTTATCGTCGGACTAGGGAACTGCGCTCCGGAAATATTCTTTGCTATTACTGCAGCTAGAAAAAAAATGGAATGGATGGTTTTAGGAGATCTGATGGGAACAATCGTTGCTCCCGCTACATTAGTTTTGGGAATCGTCGCATTAATCAATCCTATTCAAATAACCGACTTTTCTCCTTTTGGAGTTGCCAGAATCTTCCTGTTCATTTCCATTATTTTCTTCTTTATATTTATAAAGAATGATGGAAATATCAGCAAGAAAGAGGCGATGATTCTTCTATTTATCTATATAGCTTTTATTTTGACTGAAATGTTTGTTAGATAAAAAAATAAACTATATCTTATAGTATAGTTTATATTGAAAAAATGTAATTACTGGGAGGTACTTCTACTTCGAAACGAGCTCCTTCGCCAAAGGTTCCTGTTTCCGATATTTTCATATCGGTAAAACCGAGAATAACTTTGACTAGGTATAGCCCCATCCCGGTATTGTTTCCAAAACCTTCATCGAAGATTTTTCCCTTGTCTTGAGGGAAAACTCCGACACCATTGTCTTGGATAACAAAAACTAGAACATCTCCTTTAAAGTAGTAACTAAATTTTATTTCGGTGGCCCCTCCACTGTGACGGAAGGTGTTATCAATGAGGTTCTGAAGGACATCAGAGATGAGGGAGCTTGAAAAGACAAAAAAATTGTCTAATCCTTCCTCTGAAACAACGCTTATCTTTTCAGAAAAAACACAAGCGCTCCAGATGTCTCTTGCAGCTCTCCATGAATTTTTTCCTTCATGGCTGTAGAAGATTAAAAAATCCATCTTCTTTTTTATTTCTTTGAGCAAAAGCAATGATTCTTTTAAGTACTTCATGTCTCCTTGGCTCAGCCGGCCTTCACCATTTACAATGAGGTTGTTGATAGTCCTGTCAACAACCTTGACATCTTCTTCGACATCATTTTTAATGGTACTTAATAAAAATGACAGTGATTCCGGTTTGGACTCACAATACATTTTCAAAAAAGAAAGTTTGTCTTCTGTTTTTTTCAGTGCAGAGGTCGCTTCTTCTAGAAGCTTTTTATCTTCCGCACTTAGTCTTCCGTCCATTTCCAACAACCCTAAGCGCATACTGATGGCTAGAACAAAGTTGCCAACATCGTGCTTAGTTGTCTTAACTAACGTAATCATGAATTCCATTTAATAATCACTTATCCAAAAGACCACCTAATATGGCAGCCTGGCTTAAAGAACAAAATCCTTAAGTCAAGCTGTCGTATTATATATTTTAAAGAACCTTTTTGGTATTATACTATAAATACAAGATATGTCAATATTTTATTTCAAATTATCCATAATTATTTGACTGTTATGCAATAAAATGATATAAACAAAAGGTATTAATTAAGTATAAAAACATGTTAGCAGTAATAAAAACAGGGGGAAAACAATACAGAGTTTCTCCAAAAGACAAGTTAAAGATTGAAAAACTCGAAATCGAAGAAGGGAAAGAGGTTGTTTTTGACAACGTACTTTTGATTGAAAATGAAAGCAATGTCGTTGTTGGAGATCCTTTAATCAAAGGAGCTACTGTTGTTGGAAAAGTATTAAGACAGGCTAAAGCTGATAAGGTTATGACTTTCAAGAAAAAAGCAAAGAAAAGATATACACTAAAAAAAGGACACAGACAGTCCTTTACTGAAGTAGAGATTATAGAAGTAAGAAGTTAAAATCCAATATCACCCTCAAACGAATCACGGCCTGTTTCAATATTTCTGAAGCAGGCTCTTTGTTTATCAAAGAATAATTCAACTCTTCCGATAGGACCATTTCTGTGCTTGGCAATGATAATATCAGCAATGCCTTTTCTAGGAGATTCTTCCTGGTAGGCATCTTCTCTATAGATAAATAAAACAACGTCTGCATCTTGTTCAATACTTCCACTGTCACGAAGATCGGAAAGTCGGGGAACCTTTGGTGTTCTTTGCTCAACTGCTCTTGATAATTGAGACAAGGCTAGAACGGGAATATTCAACTCTCGAGCTAATCCTTTTAATTGTCTTGATATATCGGTAACCTGCTGGACACTGCTAGCCATTTTGTTGCCTGGATCAATCAATTGTAAATAATCGATAATAATCAAACCTAAACCATGGCTGGCTTGAAGTCTTCTGGCCATAGCTCTCATTTGAAGAACACTGCAAGTAGAGGCATCGTCAATATAGATAGGAGCCTCAGAAAGGGTTCCCATAGCGTGCTGAATGCAAGCAAAGTCATTCTGTTCTCCCTGAGTTGAAAGCATTCCTTGTCTTATCTTCCATGAATCAATATTAGATTCGGAACTGATCAGCCTATCAATTAACTGATCTTTACTCATTTCTAGAGAAAAAATACCAACTGGCTTCTTCTCATGAAGAGCAACGTTCTTGGCAATATCCAAGGCTAAGCTTGATTTTCCCATAGATGGCCTAGCGGCTAAAATAACTAAGTCAGAATTCTGTAATCCAGAAAGCATGGAATCAAGAGATTTGAACCCAGTTGCTGTTCCTCTTAAAGCTCCTTTCTGTTTAGAAATTCTATCAATTCTTTCAAAAGCTTCTTCTAGAAAAGGCTTGATAGGTAAAAAGGATTGAGTCAAGTTCTTCTGAGTAATGCTGAATATCCTTCTTTCAGCTCCATCCAATAACTCATCTGATTCTTCATCTTCTTTATATCCCATTGAGCTAATGTCTCCGCCAGCCTCAATCAAATCTCGCAGAATTCTTTTCTTCTGGACAATCTTGGCATAGTTCATGATATGGCTGGCTGTAGGAACAGTATTGATTAGTTCGGTTAAATAGGCTGTTCCGCCAATATTTTCCAATTGATTTCTTTCTTTCAATTTTGAAGAAACAGAAATTATATCAATTGGTTCTCCCTTGACAAATAAGTCTTCAATGACTTGATAGATATATTGGTGATTTCTTTTATAGAAGTCTTCATCATGCAAAATATCAGCTACCTTGGTAATAGCTTCCTTATCCAGCATCAAAGAACCGAGCAGACTCTTTTCCGCTTCAATGTCTTGGGGAGGCACTCTTGTATTTGATATTTCACCTTTCATTAAGTATAATGTAGCAAACATAAAAATAAACGTCAAACGATGAAAGTAGGCTTTGTTTCTTTTCATTCCTTTGCTAATCCTGGAGGAGTCAAGAGCCATATCTTAGGGCTCTCTCAAGAATTCGAAAAAAGAGGGATAAAAACTAAAATAATTGTTCCCCGAAGAGACAGAAAAGAAAAGTATGGGGACAATGTAATACTGTTGGGAACTTCAATTCCCGTTAACGTTGCTGGAACGCAAGGTGATTTGTGCATCAACTTCAATCCTTTATCAATTGGCAAGGTTTTGAAAAGAGAAAAATTCGATGTTCTCCATTTTCATAACTTTATCGCTCCTTCTGCCATCCAAATTTTAGAAAAATCAGACGCTTTAAATGTGGTAACCTTCCATGCTAACACTGAAGACAATCCAGTTATGGAAAAGATGATTGAAATGTTAAGCAAAACTATTAATCGAAAAGTGTCTGGAATAATTGGAGTAGCTTCTTTTAATCTTAATTTATTTAAAGATTTTAATGGAATTAAAAAAGTGATTCCTAATGGAATTGATTTGAATGAATTCAATCCTTCTGTTCCAAGATTGGAAAAATTTGAAAATGATAAGATTAATATTCTTTTCTTGGGAAGATTAGAAGAAAGAAAAGGTTTGATTTATTTATTGGAGGCTTATAAAAATCTGCAAGAAAAATATGATAATCTTCGCTTGATCGTAGTCGGAGACGGACCCTTGAAAGAAGACTGTGAAAAATACAGTAAAGATAATAATTTAAAAGAAGTTTATTGGGAGGGGGCGCAGAGCGGGGAAGTGGTTCCTCAATATTTTGCATCTTGTGATATTTATTGCAGTCCGGCTATCTTCGGAGAAAGCTTTGGAATTGTTTTATTAGAAGCCATGGCTTTGGGAAAGCCTGTTTGTGGGTTTAGTAATAGAGGATACGGAGAATTGTTAAGAGGAACTAAAGGAGAAGAATTCTTGGCTGAGCCTAAAGATGTCTTGAGTCTAACTGCTAAGTTAGAAAAACTCATTAAAGACGAAAATTTGAGAAAAGAAATGGGGAATTGGGGATTAGAAGAAGTTAAGAAATACAGCTGGGAAAAAGTAGCTGATCGAGTCCTTGAGTTTTATAAAGAATGTGGAGCTAAATTCTAAGGTTCCAATCCTTTCTCCCCTGCAAATTTAGAAAGCCTTATTCTGTAAGGCTTTTTATAATAACCGCGACAGGACACTGGAACTTTTTGCAACCATTGACAAAGTAAAATAATGTATTATAATTATAGCATTGAGGCTTTGATATGGCAATGACGTGGGTAGATGCTGTAATATTCGCAGTTTTTGCGGTATTAATGTGCTTTATCTATGGGATATTGGCGATATTAATAGTTATCGCTTTCTTATCCCTTGCGGTCGGATTAGAACTGCAACAGTATAGCTAAAACAGAACAAAGGGGTTGATACTTTATTCTAAGAATAATTTATCGCCCCGTCTTTTTTTATACATAATTTAATCTTAAAAAGGTTCCGATAACGTCCCATCGCCCCTGCAAACTAAAGAAGCCTTTATTTACAAGGCTTTTTATGATAACCGCGACAGGAAACTGGAACCTTTTCTCCAAGTATTGCACTTCAGATTAGAATTCACCTACCATCTGTTGACAAATCAATAAATTATGGCATAATCTAAACATCCTTAAGAAAGGACTGATTCTTTCTTGAGAATTAGTTCTTTAATAAGGTTAAAGATTACAAAAAAGGAAAGGGTTCAAAATGGTAGAAGTAGAAAGCAATTACCTTGATCAAAATGATCTGACGGAGATTAGAAATTCCCTCAAGGGATATTTCCGAGATTATAGAGACCCTGCTTTAGTTCGGGCCCTCTATCGTCAGCCAGTCGGAAAACCAGAATGGCTTACTGAACAGATGAAAAAAAACGGATGGCATCCAGTAGACACAGAAAGGATTATGTTGCTGGTCTGTCACGGTTGTATCTATCAAGGCGCAAAAGAATCGCTTTTATTGGTTCTCAAGAAAGAACCCGGAGGTGAACAGCCTGCAGGATGGACGAAACACGCAGGGTGGGAACTTGAACTGAGAAATTCAGATTTCTCGTCCTTAGTAAAATGTAATCTCAAAATTTGTGCCGAACTAACTGATTACTGTTCGTATAACGATCAGGTCTACGCCACGAAAGGTGAAACTGAACACCCTGGAGTAGCAGTCGATGCTTTTGGCTTGTCGCTATACTGCGACGGTTGGCACAAAACACAAAAAATAAGATACAAAATATACGATCCTGTTTCTTCTTATGTTTGTGCAGAAGGGGAGCTAAATTTTGTGGATTAATTTTTTATCCCGAAAAAACTTTTACGTTTATTCGGTTTTTTTATACATAACCCAACCTCAAAAAGGTTCCTAGTTCATCCCATCGCCCCTGCAAAACTAAACCAGTACTTTTGTTGGTTTTTCCTTTATATGATATGATATTTTTAAGATTAATAAATTAATAATATGAATAAATATCATAAAGGATTTGTTCCCATTTTAATTGCTTTGATAGTTTTAATTTTAGCTGGAGTTGGAGGAATTAGTTATTATTTAATTAACAAGCAATCTACAAAAAAGGTAGCTTGTACTACAGAAGCTAAAATTTGTCCTGACGGATCATCAGTTGGACGAACAGGTCTTAATTGTGAATTTACAGCATGTCCAGAGGTAAGGGTGGATGAAACAGTTAATTGGAAAACTTATAAATATGAAGGATATGGATTTGAAATAAAATATCCACAAGCGTGGACATCAAATATCGACAAGACATCTGGATCCTTATGCCTTACTAGTCCTAAAAAAAATGATGGAAGTTTTGTAAATTTCTGGGTTACTCGTTGCAGCTTATCAGAAGGTGGACTTGGATGCTCACCAACAACGTTGCCTGTATTGAATACTACAGTCGATGGAGTGAAAGCATATAAAGACGAGGATTACGTTAGAAATCCTGATGGTAGTAGTACGCAGCAATCCATCTCTTTTGAAAAAAATGGGTATATTTATATATTAACATTTCAAGTTTTTAAAAAATATGATCTTCCCAATGAATACGAAGACATAAAACCAGCAGTATTTACTTCAGAAGAAAAAAATATTTGGGACAAAATGGTATCAACGTTTAAATTCTTATAAAGTAGCTAGTTTTACCCTCAAAAAGGTTCCAAGTTCGTCCCACCGCCCCTGCAAAATTAAAAATAAAATTTATATAAAAAAAGAAGCCCTAACTTTTAAATCTTAATCATGATTTATAGGGGCCTCGTCGTGTCTAAACACTTTTCTTTGTTCTTGGGAATGAACTTTGTAAGAATCATTATCTCAACGTTGATGACGTTGTATAATAGTTTTGCAATTTTTTCAGCCCTCTTCTTATTAGTGTCAGAAATTCTGACATAGGGGGCGTCGCATCCACTTACATCTTCAACAGATGCCTGGTGGGTTATGAAGACGACATCCTTAAGCTCTTCGTTACTTAAGTGGTTCGTAATGATTTTACGAACGATTTGTTCGTCTGAACCCTTGGGCATAGCACCAATAATCTCAATGTTCGGCATTCTTAACCTCACGCAATTAATACTATAAAATATTAAATTTGTAAAGACTTTAACTTCAAAAAGATTTTAAGTTCGCCCCAACACTCTTGTAAAATATTTTCACTGAAAAAACAAAAAAAGAGATAATTATACCTCTCGTGATTAATGGATTTTCATTTCGAAATCCAATGCGAAATTTAATAAAAAATTAACGAACTTGAATCGAAACCCTGGAAAGGGAATAATTTTCATAACAGCTGGCCAAATAGAAATCAGCTTCCTTGCTCTTCGCTGTCTGTACTCATCCTTAATAATGTCTCCAAGAACCGCATAATTACTTTCCATACTGGATTTTCCTCCTAAAAGGACATTTCCTTTCGCTATAATACTATCTTTTTTTAAACAAAAGTCAATCCTTCAAATTAAAAGATAAAAAGGTTCCTAGTTCATCCCACCGCCCTACATCAAAAACCCTGCATCTCTGCAGGGCTCTTATTACACCTTCTTGATTATTGTCTTTTCTCCCGAATCTTCAACTAGCCATCCTTTTTCTTCAATCTTCTTTCTTAGTTCGTCTGATTTATCCCATTCTTTGTTCTTTCTTGCTTCATTTCTTTCTTTTATCGTCTTCATCACTTCTTCAGGAATAATATTGGTATCTCCGGTCCAGACAGGAACTCCGTCTTTTAAAGTCTTGATCATAAACTCTGATTCTGTTTTTGGTTGAATCAGAGAAAGACTCAATCCGAAGACTTGATCAAAGTCGATTAATAAATCGTATTTTTCTGAGTCAGATAAATCTTTGTCCTTGATTGCATCCCAAGCTAAAGCCAAGGCTGAAGGAGTATTTAAATCGTCATTGATAAAATCTTTGAATTCTTTTCTATATTCTTCGTATTTTTCTGAATGCTTTGTTTTTTCTGCCTGCATCAATTCAGAAACTTTGTCATATAGCTTATTCAAACTGGTTTCAGCAAATTCAACACTCTCATCACTGAAAGAAAGTTTTGAACGGTAGTGAGCATTTAATGATAAATAGCGGAAGGAGAGGGGACTGACTCCTTTTTCATTTAACGTTTGAAGGGTGATAATATTGCCTAACGATTTTGACATCTTTCCTTCTTTCAAGTTGAGGAATTCTCCATGCATCCAATAATTAGCCAAAGGCTTGCCATAGGCTGCTTCAGCTTGGGCGATTTCATTAGTATGATGAATAAAAACATGATCAATTCCTCCGCAATGGATATCAAAAGGAATACCAAGATTCTCTACTCCCATAACCACGCACTCAGTGTGCCAGCCAGGAAAACCTTTTCCCCAAGGAGACTCCCACTCCATTTGTCTTTGTTCATCTTTAGGACTGAATTTCCATAGAGCAAAATCGCTGTTATTTTTCTTTTCTTTTACTTCTTCGATTCTAGCCTTAGCTTCTTTTCTTTCTCCTTCTCCCCAGAGTCTTCCGTATTTTTCTAATTTAGAAGTATCAAAATAGACTCCATCGCTTATGACATACGTGAAACCTTTCTTTTCTAATTCCTTAATCAACTCTATTTGTTCCTTAATAGTATCAGTTGCTTTAATCCAGACAGTCGGATCGATAATATTTAAAGACTTAATGTCTTTCTTAAAAAAGTCTGTGTAGAACTGGGCAATCTCCCAAACAGTCTTTCTTTCCTTCTTGGCTCCTTTTTCCAGTTTATCTTCTCCCGAATCAGAATCGGAAGTTAAATGTCCGACATCTGTGATATTCATCACGTGCTTAACCTTGTATCCGTTATACATCAAAACTCTTTTTAAAAAGTCTTCAAAGAGATATGTTCTCATGTTCCCAATATGGGCAAACCAATAGACGGTCGGACCGCAAGTATATATTCCGACTTCTTTGTTTTTGATTGATTTGAATTCCTCTTTTTGCTTAGTTAAAGTATTATATATTTTCATATTTCGATTATATCTTAATTTTCAATCTAATCAAAGGTACCTTTCTCCACGGTCAGGGAAAATGGTAACAACGTTCTTTCCTGGATTGTTCTTCTTTATCATCTGGGAAACATACAAAGCTGCTCCAGAACTGGGACCGACTAAAATTCCTCTCTTAGCAATTTCGTCTCTGGCGCTTAAAGCTTTGTCAGCCTCCAAGTCATATATCTCATCGATAATATCAAGATCGATAATGGGAGGGACAAATCCATCTTTTAAAGACCTCAAACCTTCGATGATTTGATCTTGGACTGGCTGGACTCCGATTATCTTGATGTTAGGATATTTTTCTTTAAGTTTTTTACCAATTCCGGTAATAGTTCCTCCAGTACCCATCCCAGCAACAAAGTAGTCTATCTTATCCTCCATTTGATTTAATATTTCTTCAGCTGTTTTTTCGTAATGAGCCATGGGATTCATTTGATTTTCGTATTGATTCAAAAAAACCAGCTTTTCTCCATTCTTAATTCTTTCTTTTATGTCTTCAATGACTGCTTTCCTGAATTTAGCATTTTCAACTAGAATAACTTCTCCTCCAAAAACCTTAATCATTTTTATTTTCTCTTTACTAGTACTTTCAGGCATAATAACCTTCACCTTATATCCCTTCATTGATCCAACCATAGATAGACCGACTCCAGTGTTACCGCTAGTCGCCTCAACTAAGGTATCTCCTTGTTTTAATATTCCTTGCTTTTCTGCCTCATTGATCATATTTAAAACAATCCTGTCCTTAATCGAACCTCCTGGATTAAATCCTTCAACTTTGGCAAAAATATTATCTTCTACTTTTATTAATGGCGTATTGCCAATATGATCTAAAATTGTTTTCATTTTTATTATATTAAAAAATCTCTTATTAAGAGATTGATTGTTATTTTAGTATTTGCAAAAAGAAACCAATCTCTTAGTCTGAAGGGGGACAACAACAGCAGATTTGGTTAATTTTGTTTTTCATATGTTTATATTCTATATTCCTA
>Ga0172381_10004113_pt1 | contig 15142 bp, 30 predicted proteins | sample Leawel6488metaG_FD_119754 | JGI IMG/M metagenome (GOLD analysis project Ga0172381, IMG submission 119754) | Leachate microbial communities from a municipal landfill in Southern Ontario, Canada - Leachate well 64-88 metaG | ecosystem: Engineered > Solid waste > Landfill > Unclassified | place...
AAGCCAACCTATCGAAAGCCAACCTATCGAAAGCCAACCTATCGAAAGCCAACCTATCGGAAGCCAACCTATCGAAAGCCAACCTATCGAAAGCCAACCTATGGAAAGCCAACCTATCGGAAGCCAACCTATCGAAAGCCAACCTATCGGAAGCCGACCTATCGAAAGCCAACCTATCGGAAGCCGACCTATGGAAAGCCAACCTAGTTTATTGTAAGATGAATAAGAAAGTCTTTAAGCAGATTACCGAAGGATGGTTTAAATGGACTATTATTGATTAAGAGGGTGAAATAGATGATGAATATTAAAGAGATTGAATTGAATAATGATGGTCGAATGGTTGCTTGTAAGGGTACTTTTACTAAGGATAAAGTTTATCTTTGGGCTAAATTAGGTCTTGATTATTGTGGTGGTTAAAAATGATTGAAACAAAAACGACACGAGAACAACTTGATGAAATATTCAAAGAATGGCAATTTGATTATGTAGAAAGATATGATGATAGTTTTATGGATTTAGATAATACTAAGTGGATTAAAGTTGATGATATAATTAAAATGAGAGATAAAGCTATTAAAGAAGCAGAGCAAAACAATGGAGGTTATGATGAATGGTGTGAAGCAGAAGCATATCAAATTATCAATACTAAAATTAATGAACTTTCCAAGTCAAACCCAGATGATTCCGTAAGTCAGAAACGGCACGTTGATTCTGGGAATGACACTTTAAAATGTGAACATAAAAATGTTAGATACTTTACACCACAAGAATGGATAAAAGATACAACATATAATTCAATATGTTTAGATTGTGGTTATAAATTTAATAGAACTTAATTGAGGTTTAATTACTATGAGTAAAAAAAGAAATAAAGAAGAATTAGATAAACAATTAATAGACTAATTTAATCAAGGTAGAGAAAGTGCAGATAAGAAATGGATTAAAGCTATTGATAAGAGGATATATGAATTAGAAATAGAAGTAGGAATACCTGAACTGAAAAGACTCAGAAAGCAAACTATGTATAGGTGGAAAGATTAAGTGAGGTTGATTAAAATGAGAATAACAAAACTGGAGAGGAAATTAGATGAGATATTTGCTCTACATACGTTGATTTTAGTTGATGTCTATGAATATGATGGAAAAAAGTTTAGAATACCGAAAAAGAGAATTGTATCTAATAAATGGTTAGCTAGAGTACTTAATAAGGAATTAAAAGATAAAAGAGTTAGTTGAGGTTTGATTACTATGACTAACGTTCAGCAAACATCTATTATTTCATTCATTGAGCTTAATCGTCAGGTTCTTTCGCATAATCAGAATCGTGTCTTTAATGCTTTGGTTGATATGGGTTCAGCTACTGATTCTGAATTGTGTGATTATCTTGGTGAGCTTGATAAGAATCGTGTCAGGCCTAGAAGGAATGAACTTGTTGAGTATGGTTTAATTGGTGAAGAATGTCGTAGGGAATGTTCAATCACGCATAAGACGTGTATTGCTTGGAAGGTGTTATAATGAATGAAAATATAATTATAGAAATGCAGAAGTATATAAATAATGTTCCTAATAGTAAAGAACCTTTATTTAAAGAAATGTGGGTTGATTTAGGAAAGAATGTTATATCAAGATTAGGAAGACAATCGAAAGAAGAAGTATTAAACTATCTTAAACAAGATATAGATATGTGTAGAGGAAGTAATATGAATGGTAGTATATGTTTAGGCAATTGTGCTCAGCAATTTTATTGTAAATTGAAAGCTATTAAGGAGTTGAAATAATGACTTCTTTCAATGATGAACGTAAGGCTTTAACGTGTTTAAAGTCTATTTATGAAGAACGTTTATTGAATGTTAATGAACGTTTAAAGTATTTAGATAACATAGTAGGTAAAGAATGAAAAAAGAAATAATTGAAAATAGAATAAAACTTCCTGTTTATTGTCTTTGTGGTAGAAGGGCAATTAATGTGTATAATCCTGATAAAAAAGACTATAAATTTGCTTGTGCAGTTTGTGGATGGATTGAGAGGTAATTAATATGGTTAAAGATTCTGATTTGTGTAATACTCCTGATTGGTTGATGGTTCATTTTAGTAGGGCTTTTGATCCTTGTCCTCCTGATCCTTTGTTTGATGGTTTGAATATTGATTGGAAAGAATTGAATTATGTTAATCCTCCTTATAGTGATGTTACTCCTTGGATTGAAAAGGCTTTGAGAGAGAGAGAGAGAGGTTGTCGTACTATTATGTTGTTGAAGGTTGATCCTTCTACTAGATGGTATAAGTTGCTTATTGAGTCCGATGTTCATATTGCTTATTTTAATGAGAGATTGAAGTTTGTTCATCAGAAGAATGGTGAGTTTAACTCGAGTAATAATTTTTGTTCAATGCTTGTTTTTATATAAGAGGGAAAATGGTATTAATATTAAAAAATAAGGATGAAGATAAACCTAATATTACTTATCACGATGAATTTTATAATGTTGTTCGTGATGATGAACAATGGATCAGGTTAAGTGATGGTTGTTTTCGTTCTTGTTGGAATTGTTATTGTCCTAAAGATAAGAAGTTTTATCCTATTCCTACTTTAGAACGTAATAAAGTTAGATTTATTGATATGAATTTCTTATATGTTTATCCTGATCCTGTTAAGACTATTGAAGATTTGGGTAAGATAAGAGTTAATAATAAGGTAGTTCATTATCATTTCTTATGTGGTCTTGATTTTACTTTATTTAATGATGATATTATTTTAGCTTTAAAAAAGTCTAGGTTTGGTAGATTTAATAATAAAGGTAAATGGATTAATGGTTTACAGATTGCTTGGGATAGAGGAATAGTTGAAAAAGATTTATTTATTAGTGCTATTAAGATTATGCGTGAAGTAGGTTATAAGAATATAGCTTGTCTTATGTTATGTAATGGTAGAATACCTTATCTTGAATGTTTATCTAAATTGTTAGTATTAAAAGATTTGCGTATTCAGATTCAGGATTGTTGGTATGATAATCAGAAAAGAGGATCAGTTGTTCCTATTTATTGGACTAAAGAACAATGTGATATTTTTGGTAAGTTATGTAGGGCTCATAATGTTGCTTTAATGCAGAATCAATATGATTCAATGGATATTTTATATCAAGTCTAATCTTAATCAATAGTTTTAAATATAACTTTGATTAATGCATATTTGTTTCGATACTATAAACGCTATGGTAAAGTGAAAGCCTTTACCCCCCTAAGTATAGACGTATGCGTAGGGGTTGATTTAATTTAATGTGGTGAGTTGTGTTATGGTTGAGTGTAATAAAGATAATTGGGTTGTTATTCCTCATTCTTCTTCGAGTTCTTGTTCTAAGCATAATAAGGTTTTTATTACTTCTGAACGTTGTCCTATGTTTAGGGGTGTCACCCTAGATAAGCGTATGGAGAATGATATTGATAAAAAGAGTATTCATTCTATGGTATCGTCTAAGCGATATACTGATTTAGCACAATCTTTAAAAGAAACCTCCACGAAAAAGGTTGTATTTAAGCACAAAAAGGTTGTATCTTCTAAGGGTGTGGTTGTAAATTTACACGAAAAAGGTTGTACTCAGAAAGAGATTGCTTTTGAGATTGGTCGTTCTCAGCAGTATGTTTCTAAAGTATTAAATTCTTTGAAGTTAGGTACTGATAAGAGGGAGAGGTTTCATAATTTTAGTCTTACGTTTAATGCTATTTTTAATTTTTGGCAGTTTCCTGAGAAGGAGTATAAGACTATTAAGTTCGGCCATACTCAGTATAAGAATTGGGATAATGGCGATTTTCATATTCAAATTTTTGTTAATGGTCGTATTATGGTTCGTTATAATAAGGATGTTTTTGGTTTGAAGATTGTTCGGAATCAGGATGAAGCTATTAGAAGGATGCAGGATTTCTTAAGCGATTGGAATAAACCTTTTAATGTTAGATTCTTGGATTATGTTATTTCTACTAAGCATAATGCTTTTGTTAATCATCCTACTGCTAAGGTATTTAAATCTGAATTTGGTCGTGAAATGGTTGTTAGGGATGATTCTGGTAAGGTTATCTTGATTACTGATAATTCTCATAATGATAAAGAATTAGAATATCCTGATCGTGATTCGTGTACTCCTCTTTCTGAGCATAGGGAAGCTTATGAAAAGGATTTAATTAAGCATCCTAATTATATGCCTAGTGAGGTTAAGTTAAAAATTGATGAACACGATTCTAAATTGGATAAATATTTGAATGTTTTGGATAAGTTTAATGAGAAGATAGAATGGTTAAATGTTAATCTTGTTTCTCACGAGAAGGCTTTGAATGGTATTAATTCAGGTATTGAATCTGATAATATTGTTAGAGTTGAAACTTTGAATACTTTGAAGTTAATGCAAGAACAGATGAAAAAAGAGAAGGTTCGATCCTTTATTGATAAATATAAGTGAGGTGATTTTAATGGTTGATGATACTAATATGTTGATTACTTTGACTTGTTATAGTTGTAAACGTCCTCTTGCTCAGTTGTATATGTGTGAACTTGATGATTTGTGTTGTTTGTCTATTCGTTGTTCTGTTTGTATGTTAAAGAATGTTGATTGGAAGCAATCTACTCGTACCGCTAGTGAGGAACGTGCTCAGATTTGGGCTAATATTGTTAAGATGAATAATAAGAGTGTGAAATAGTGTATAATGCTAAACCTTTTGTTCCTCGTACTAACATCACTTATCAGTTGGGCGTTCAGCTTAATCGTAAGGCTTTGTTGAATAATCTTACTTTGTCTGAGTTTAATAATCGTAAATGTAAGCGTTGTAAGATGCCTGAACCTATTTTAACTGATGGTTTATGCGATTTGTGTATTAAGGATATTTTCTTGGAGGATTGATTTTATGGCTGCTATGAAAAAGAAGAAGAAGGATTTAATAATAGAAGGTTTTGTTGATGAATGTATTAATATTAATGAAACTATGGCTGAGCGTAATTCGTTTTGGTTTGAGGTTAAGAATGGATGATGTTGTTAAAACTTGGATTTGGTTTTTGGTTGTTTGTGTTAGTTCTTTGATTTTATTGGTTTTAGGTTGATTTCTTTTAATCTTTTCTTATGTGCATAGTGTATGATGTGTTCATAACATTTTGAGCATATATCTAGTTTGAGTTCTACGTTCTCTCTTTTCATTAATTTTAATAATCTTATATGTTTGCTTGTATTGTAACATATATCGCAAAATACTCCTGATACCATTTAAATCACCTTATTTCTTGCCTGAACACCCCCTTTCAAAAATAAGTAATACCAAAAGGGCTAAAAAGGTATTTACTTTTTGTCTAATTGTATTATTTCTTTATCTTTTTCAAATATAGGTTTTACCCTATTTAAGCTTGTTAGTTTACTAAATAGATCGCTTCCAAAATTGCTGAGTATTACTTTTTCTAGTACTATTAAACCACTTTTGATAATTTTAGCATCTTGATCGTAGTTTGTCATTCGCTTTAGTCTTTCTATTAATGCTCTTTCTTCTAGATTTAACTTCATACTGATGGTTTCTATATCGCTTATAACTTTTTCATCATCAGGAGTATAATTTTTGAATGGTTTTTTAATTATGCTCATTTCACTTTCTCCATTCCTTCGTATTTATCTTTTTGTGGTTGCTTTTCTTGTGCTTTCCATAGTATTATTCTTACGTATATGAAGTGTTTACTTATGTTGTAGAAGTTTGCTACTATGATTAAGGTTAATATTCCTTTTATGAGTATTGCTTCTTTTGGGAAGAACATCCATAAGCTATATGTTGTGAAGATGTATATTAAGACTAGTGTTGTTATCTCGCTTATGAAGAATATATAATCTCTTAGTGTCTTATCTTTTAGTACTTGTATCAATTTCAATTAAATCACCCTTTATGCTTATGTTTTGAAATAGTGGTAGTTTTCCTTCGCTACAATATACTAATCTCTGTTTGCAATCTTCAAAGGCGTGTTTTAGGCTTTCTTGATCTGTTTTTGCTGCGTATGTGATTAATAAAAGCGATAAAGCTAGTACTATTATTATTCCTAATAGTAGATAGTCTAATTTTGTTATTTCCCAATCTTCCATACTCATTTTAATCTCTCGTTTATTTCTTCTAGTTTGCTTATAACGTATGCTTTGAATTGGTGTTCTGTTAGTTGTAGTGCTACTTCTTCTATGCTTACGCCCTGTGGTTCTTCTTTCTTTGTTTCTTTTGTTAGTTTTACTTCATCTACCTTTACCTGATCAGGCATTGGTATTGCTTCTTTTGGTTTTTTGTTGAATAACGCCATCTTATTTTCCTCCCTGTTCTTTGATCCATTTTGTTAAATATTCTATTTTGCTAAATGCTAATTGTTCTTTTTCTTGTTTTTCTCCTCCTAATTTCGCAATCATATTAGGATTCTTCTTATACCACGTTACTACGTAGCCACAATTACTTCCTACTTCTATATCTAGTATGAGTTTCATTTCTTCCTCCATTCTTAGTATTTTTGTAATTGCTTTGTTTCAAATAAGTACTTAAATACTTTTGAATATTTATAGGCTAATACTATTGATGCTATTATTAACATTAAAAAGCATACTAAGTAATATCCTCCTATTAATCCTATTTTAAATGCTTCTAGTTCGTATGTCATTTTATCCTCCTATTCCAGGCACTATTAATGGTGCGCCTGTTTGCATCCTTACTGTTTGGTTTAGGCTTTGTGCTACTCTTTCCATTGAATCAGCTACGCCCTGTAAGTTTACTGCTACATCTTTTAATACTTCAAACTTTCCGAATAGCGATATTAATATTACCATTATAATTATTATTGTTATGATAAATGCTATATATCCTCCCCACTTTTCTAAGAAGCTTGTTTGTCCGAATGTTTTTGTTATTGTTTCAAAATCTTGTGCTGCCCAATTTACATCTTCTTCTCCTACGCTAAAATGTAGTATATCTTCTTCTACACTTACTTTTACGAATCTGTAATTACTTACGCCTGTTTTTACTAGGTAGATTGTTTTTATTACTTTTCCATCTTTTCCTATTGATGTTGTATATGGTACTTGGTTAGGGTTTAATCCTTTTTTTAGTTTCTTTAGGAATAATAGTTTTAGATTTGTCTTTCGATTTAGGAAAATACCCGCCCTATCGTAGCTTTCTCTTGTGTTTCCGAAGCTATCTTTATCGTATATTGTTACGTTAAATTCTTTATATTTTCTATTTACCCACCAAAAGTATAGCCATATTGCTAGTGCTATTAATACTAGAAATATTAATCCTCCTACGAGTACCCATTTTAATATTGCTTGTGCCGATACGTTTGGCATCATACTTGTTATTATGCTTTCAGCCATCTTATTTTCCTCCTTGCATACCATCTCTACTTAGTGGATTATCTCTTAGTTTTTTACAACTCTTTCTGCTACAATATACTTTAGTATTTCTATCAAACCTATCGGAACTTATCCATAAACTTCTTTTACATTTATCGCATCCTACTCTTGTTAATCCCATTTCTATTCACCTTTGTATGTTTCTTTGTATAGTTTCATTCTATAGTATCTATTCAATAGTTCTTTTGTATCTTTGATTAATTGAACATCTTTGAATATATATTTTACTGGGTTTCTCATTGTTAGTTTTAGTCTTGTGTGTATGGTTAGATCATATACGTTTCCGTAGTTCTCATTGTATTTGTAGCTTATTTCTTCTACTATTTCTTCTATGTTCATATTATTTACTTCCTGGAAGTATGCTTTTCCAAAATCCTTTTCCTTTGCTTGAATTTCCATTTTCTGTTCTGATTGTTGTTTCTTGTTGGCTTCCTTTCCAAAATCTTCGTTCTCCGTTTTCTAGTGCTCTGCGACACGCTGCGTTTGAAGCTACACAGGTTATGTATGTTATGGTGTGCCTTGCTCTATCATCCGTTATAGCATACTTTATCTTATTGAACATTAAATCTCTTATGAGTGTTTTTGCTAGATACATTATTAGTTTGGGGATCATATTTTCATCATAGTTACTCATAAATGAAACCTGGCTAACGGTGGCTTTAGCCATTCTTAATATTGAACTTATCCCTTTATCGTTGCATAATGGATCGCCTAACGATTGTTCTTTCCCTTCTGTATCTATATACTTTCCTTTTAAACTTAATTCAAGTTCGTATAGTTCTCTGCTTGGGTTTGTTAGTTCTGTTATTGCACCCTGATATATATTCATTGGGCTGGGGTAGGGTGTTTTCATAGCCATACTATAGGCGCCCTGTTGGTTTATTAAATCTGTTTCATCTGTCATTGTAACCTCGCATTATATATAGTATTTAATCTTTGCTTAAAACTTCTTAGCAAAAATTAATACTTTTACAAGAGTAATATAGTATTATGTGAGTTGTGAGTTATTAGTTAATTCTCTAGTGAATTTGCTTATATGACGTAGTATTGTATCATTGGAAATTTTAAAGCCGACTTCCTTTAATTCTTTCTCTATTTGGAGTGCTGATAAATGTTTGCTTAGCACAACTAAAGCTGCATTTAGTTTGAAGTCTTTATCATCTTTATTTCTATCTCTTGCTAAATATGATTTCTTTTTAGTTTCATATTGGTTTTTGTCTACTGTGAATGTATCTGTGAAGTGTCCGAAGAACTCTCGCTTAACTGATCCATAATCATTAAAGTTCTTCTTGCCTATTATGTATAACTTCTTCTTTGAGTATCTATGGTAGCCATCAAAGAACCCTCGTTCAAATTTAATGACTTCTTCTCCGTATTCATTCTTTTTTATGCTTCTATCCCTGTAAACGTTTAATAATAGTTCGCTTCTGCTTATTGCTATGCCTTTAGGTAGATCGAAGAAGTCAGGTAATACTATTATGATTACGTGGTTATACATTCCACATTCACTAAAGAAGTCCATTAGCGTTTTAGTGATTTCTTCCATTACTTTCTTAGTGTCTAGTTCTCCTCTTGCTTCATCATATACAAATACTGAGTTCTTTGGGAATGTCTTTGCTTTTTCTATTAGTTCTTGTCCTGTGAATACTATATTTTCTATTCCCCAGGATGTTTTTAATTTATAAGCTAGTGTTTGTCCCACTTGTTGTGCTAGAACTGATTTTCCTACTCTTACCATTCCATCTCCACTTATTAGAATTACACTATCCCAATCGTTAGGAACGTTATAAGCTATTGTGTTTAGTATCTTCTTTAGTCCTCCATCCATATAGAAGGTTGGTTCTTGTAATACTTGTATTATTTTCAATTTATCCTCTCTTACCCATTCCACTCATAGCATCGCCACTTAATTTCATTTCTAGTCCTGATTTCTTGAATACATATAATAATTTTTTATGAAAAGTATTTAGTCCTGTTATTACTTCTGCTGGTATTCCTTTATTATATATATGTGGATTTGATTTAGAAGATAAGTGTTTATTTACTTGTTCTGATAATTTATTTAGTTCTTTTTCTAGTTCAGGTATTTCTTCATCTTTCTTAGAGGTTTCTAACTCCATATCAAAATCCTGTAACCAAAATAACCATTGTTGAATGTCTAAATTATGTCTACATTGTATAATACCCTCTAAAATACCATTTATTCTAAACATTTTTAATTGTGATCCGTTAAACTCACTAGTTTCTCTTTCTTCCATTTATACTTCACCTATTTTATTTAGATGTCTACACATTGTACATTGTGCAAAGTAGGGATTTATTCCTGTATATTCCCATTGATAAGAACATTTTTTACAAGTAACTTCTACCATAACCAATACTAATACTACTACTTATATTTATATCTTTTGATTTATGCTTAAATCTTTTAATCAAAGCTAAATAAATATAGTCTTTAATATATATATTTAATCATAGATATATATTTATATTAGTCTACTAATGAATATTAAGATGTGAGGTTTTATATTGAGTAACATTCTAGATAAGTTATATCCTAAGAAAGAAATTATAAGAACTACGATAGTTAAAGAACCTCTATATAAAGAACTTAATCCTGATTCTTCTAATGCACCTTATAAAGAACCACAACTTAGCGAAGAAATCTATACTCAAACTAAAGAAGAAGGTAAAGTAGGTAAATTTTCTAGTTCAAAAAGAAGTTTAAATAAAAAGAGTACTAAACAATTTATTCAAGAAAGTATAGATAATAATCAATCATTACCTAATTCTCCTGTAGATGTTTCTCAACCTGCCAACGAATCTACAGGAGTTAAAAAGGCTTATAGAGATACTATTAATGCTTCTGATAGGTTTTATCGTGAAAGGGTTTTAAGTCCTGTTCTTTCTTTGAGAGATAATCCTCGTAGCCCTTTTTATGTTGAGGGTAGAGGGCAATATGATAAGTATGATCCTAGTTATCGTGAGGTGAATCTTAAAGGTACTGGCGAGTTTATGCGTGGTGTTCGTGATAAAATTGTTTATGAACCTACTGAAACTTTGGTTATTTATGGTATTGGTAAAGGTGTTGGTAAATTTGTTTCTGCTTCTCCCGGTCTTACTTCTGCTCTTTCTTCTCCTAAAGGTAAAGTTTTAGGTGGTGGTTTGTTAGGTGTATATAGTGTTGGTGTTGCTCAAAAGGTTTCTTCTTCTGATAATCCTGGTTATACTTTAGGTTCGGAAGCGATTAACTTTGCTGCATTTTCTAAAGGTTCTCTTGATGGTTTTAAGTTTAATCCTAAAACTATTACTCGGGTAAAATCTAAGCCTGTTAATACTATTGAATATTTTAAGACTACTACTCGATCTAAAGATTTCGGTGGTAATATTATTGATTATTATCGTGGTAAACCTGATATGTTTTCAGGCGGTCAAAAGAGTTCAGGTGGAGGTTTATTTCAAGTAGGTAATAAGAAGTTTAGAATATTATTTAAAGAGAAGGGTTTAACTCGTGATATTGAGGGTGCTCGTCTTACTCGTTCTACTTCTACTTTGAATGTTCAACCTTACGAATATATTTTAAATAGTAGAGTTCCATCAGGCACATTAAAGAAGGTTCGTTTTACTTCTGAACAGGTTTCTCTTTCAGGTGTTAATGATGTTACTAATATTCGAGGTATTGCCAAGATTAAGGGCCAAGGCACTCCTCAGATTACTCGTTTAACTTCTGCTAAAAGTATTTCTGATGGAGATATGACTAAGGTATCAGGTTTTAATGTTGATATGTTTAGGAATAGAAAGATTCCTGATTCTCTTAAGCAGATTAAAGGTTTTAGTCAAAGTGTATTTAAAGCTAGTAAGAATGATATTCAATATGATATTTCTAAGGGTAATATGTTTGGTCGTAGTTTAGATAATCGTAATGCAGCCTTTAAGAAAGATTATCTTTCAGATATTAAGTCTTTTAATCGTAATGAATTTATTTCAGGTTCTAATTCTTTAATTGGAGAACAGAAAGTTGTTCAACAACCTTCTTCTCTTATTTCTGAGAATGTTTTAAAAGATGTTGCTTTAAATCAATACAAAGTTTCTGTTGCTCAATCTAATGCTAATTTCTTAAAGTATTCTCCTAAACCAATTCTATCTAGTAATAGACAATCTATTATTACAAAGAGTAGCTATAATGCGAAGTCTAAAAATATTTATTCTACTGAACCTATGCTTAAATTAAAGACTAAACAAAATACTAATTTTATATCTAAAGTAGGATTTAATCCTATTACGATTTCTAAACAATCTAGCAATCAGTTTAGTATTAGTAGAACTAGGCAACAGCCTACTTTTAAACAAAATAATATGCCTATGTTAGATTTACATCAGAATATAGTTCAGAAACAATCTCAGAAACTTAAACAATCGACTTTACAAAAGCAATCTACTTTTACTAAGCAAACTAGAATTTCTAGAGGATTCTTAAATATATCTCCTATAAGTAATATGTTTGGTTTTCCTTTCAAAGAACGTAAGTGGTCTTTTGGTAAGTTGATTGAACCTAAATCAATTTCAAAGTCTAATAATAAGCGTTCTCTTTATTATATTCCTTCTATTGAAGCTAACATTTTCGGTAAGAGTGCTAAGAAGGAAGATATTAATTTTAGTATTGCGAGGACAGGTCTTTCTTTAAGGCCTTTTATTAAATGAGTTCAACTACTACTATTTTAATTCCTTTGCTTGTAGGTTTCGGTTTCTTGTATTGGTCTACTATTCTTTCGGAAGATGAAGAAATCTTGAAGTTAGTTTTGAGGTTGTTCTTTATTCCTTCTGCTTTACTTTCTTTGCATCTTGCTGTTATTTATTCAAGTCTTGATTATCTTGGTGATGCTGAACTTGTTACAGTTTTGTCTAATAGTGCTCTTTATCTTTCTTGGATTCTTCTTATTGTTGGTATATATTACTTATTTATGATCTTTAAAGGTGTTTATGATGCTATTATATCTTATGTTGCTAAGAAGAAGGCGGAACAATATGACTAGAGGACAACTTAAATACTTACCTAAAGAAGTTATAAAGGAATTGGAAGATATTAAGATTAATTTTAATGTCGATAAGGATTCTAATGCTTTTCGTAAGATGGTTGATTTTGCTCAGATTGGGCGTGATATTACTATTAATTTGAGTTTCGAGAGGAAGAAAAAGAGATGACTAGCGTTAGAGATATTATTATTATTGCTGTGATTTTGTTAGCTATAGGCATAGTTATAGCTACTGTTGTTTATATCTCGCATACGATTAATGCTGCTCTTGTTTCTAACCCTATTATTGCTAATAATACTCTTGCTGTTAGTGTTATTTCTAGTGCTGATGTTACTATTAATTATATGGATTATCTTTATCTTGTTGGATTCTTAGCGTTCTTTATTGCTCTTGTTGTTACTTCGTGGTTTGCTGCTTCTCACCCTATCTTTAGTGTTATCTATTTTGTTGTTGTTATCTTTTTTACGTTCTTTAGTGTTATCTTGCAATATGTTTGGTCAGTTGTTGCTTCTGATCCTTTCTATGTTTCTGCTTTAGTTAGTTTACCTATTACTAATTATATTCTTTCTCACTTGGCTTATTTTATGGCTGTATTTGGTTTGGTTGGTATTCTTCTTATGTTTGCTAAGAGTTCTTCGGAGAGTGGTTTTAATGGATGAAGATAAGGATTCTAAGCATAAGTATAGCACGTTTGCTTTGTTGTTCTTGTTAGCTATTGTTATCTTTTCTGTTTCTGTTTCTTCTCTTGATGGTACAGGTTCGCCTAATTACTTGGCTAAATTTATAAGTGGTGGGCGTGTTATTAATTCTAATTTGATTGATGATGGTACTAGTGTGGTTAATGTGTCTACTATTTGTACTTCTACTAATGGTTTATGTGGAGGAGGTTCATCTCCTTCTTTATCTGTTTTTAAGTTGCTTGACGGCTCATACTATTATCGTAATACAGGATTTGAAAGTGTTACAGCAGTTTATACTATGCCATGGGTTCCCGGGGCTATTGCTAGTGGTACTACGGCTTTAGGTGTTGCTACTTCTAACCATCCGGGTACTGCTACTATCTCAGCTAATTCCGTAGCGTTAAATAGTGGTTATCAATATAGTATCACAGGAACATCTACATATCTTTTGAGTAGTAATTATATGACTGCTTTTAGCTTTAAACCTATCGTAATTAATAATGTTCAGAACTTAACTAATATCCGTTATGGATTTATGGATATATTTACTGTAGGAGCAATAACGGATGGGGTGTACTTTAATATTACTCAAATTATTAATACTAATCAATTAATGGTTAAAGGTATTGCTAGGAATAATAGTGTTGAATCTCAAACTACTGTACCTTTTAATTTAACTAATAATACTTGGTATACTGGAATAATATATATATATTCTCCTACACTAGCTACATTCTATATCTATAATGAATCAGAAGTTTTAATTTGGAATGATAGCGTAACAACTAGAATCCCCACTACTAATCCTAGACAAACTTCACACGCTTTTGTAGGTTATAGAAGTGGTAATGCTACAACTCAGATAATATCTTATTTAGATTACATTAGTGTGGGAATAAATGCGAGCATAATAAGATGAAACTAAACAAACTATTTTTAATATTTGTATTCTTATTCTTAGTTAGTGCTTTGAGTGTTAATGCTTTATTAACTGATGGGCTTGTTGCTTATTGGAATTTAAATAGTGATGTCGTGAGTCCGTCTGATAGTTTAGGCAAATTTAATTTGACAAAGGTTGGAACTCCTGTTTATACTGCTAGTTGTAAATTGGGGGGTTGTCAGCAAATACCGAGTACAGCAATAACAAATTATTTTTCTATTCCTGCAGGAATGACTTTTGGAACTGCAGTTCAAACAATTGGATTTTGGTATAAAAGCAATGATGCTACAACTGGAGCTAATGCTGGGTACTTAATAGATAATACTGGCTACGGATTAGCTGATGCTGGAAGTGGTAACGCGATAAGATATAGAAATGCAGGGACAGAAACTATTGATATAACTAACACAAGTTGGGTTTTTGTTTTGGCTATGCGTGATGCTACTAATGATATGGTTTATATCAATGGTGCTCTAGATAAAACAGCTGCTAAAAGTGCTACTGCTTTGGGAACTTTTGTCAGCATAGGTGCAGATATAGGTGGGGCAGGTAGAGGGGCTGACGGATATATTGACGAAGTATTTGTGTATAATAGAACATTAAATAGCACAGAAATATCAGAATTATACAATAGCGGAGTAGGAATAAGCTATCCCTTTACAACACCTACAACCTATTTTAATTTTACAAGTCCATCAGAGAGTGGAACTACTAAGTATCTTCCTAGTAATTATTTATTAATTAATGTAACAACTAATATCACTAACTTCGTTAATATGACTTTGAATGTCTATAATTCTACGGGTTTGTATTATAGTGATTTAGTTTTAGTTAATAGAAGTTTTTGGAATGTAACATTGCCTTTCACTAATGATACTTATTATTATAATGTTACTGCTAGAAATACAACTAAATCGTCAATAAATTCCGATACTTATATTAATTATATTAGTTATTCTCTTTTGAATGTTTCTGCTTATCTTCCTAACTCGACAAGAATTGAATCGTTTAATATTTCTGTTAATGGAACACAATATACAACTTCATCAGGCTATATCACTATTCCTACAATAATAGGATATACTTATAAT
>Ga0172381_10004114_pt1 | contig 15139 bp, 19 predicted proteins | sample Leawel6488metaG_FD_119754 | JGI IMG/M metagenome (GOLD analysis project Ga0172381, IMG submission 119754) | Leachate microbial communities from a municipal landfill in Southern Ontario, Canada - Leachate well 64-88 metaG | ecosystem: Engineered > Solid waste > Landfill > Unclassified | place...
ATCCATTGAAGAATTAGGGATCATCACAGGCCAGAAACCTATTATGCGCAGGGCCAAGAAAGCTATCGCGAATTTTAAGATCAGGGAAGGTTCTCCTATCGGCTGCAAGGTTACATTGCGCAGGGCGATGATGTATGAATTTATGGACAGGTTGATAAATATTGCTTTGCCGCGTATCAGGGATTTTCGCGGGGTTTCTTTTAATGCTTTCGATAAAGCGGGTAATTATACCCTGGGTTTAAACGAGCAAGGAATATTCCCCGAGATTGAATTTGACAGGCTTACACGGACACAAGGCATGGATATTACTTTTGTAATTAAAAACGCCAAGAAGATTGACCATGCGCGCGCATTGCTGAAACTGTTCGGCATGCCTTTTAAAACTATTAAAGACTAAAGGTGCAAAAAAATGGCTAAAAATTCACAGATCGCCCGATGGAAAAGAAAACCTAAGTTCCCTTCGAGACAACATAATCGTTGTGCGATATGCGGCAGGTCAGGCGGTTATCTGCGCAGGTTCCAACTCTGCCGTTTATGTTTCAGGGAATTAGTATGGCAGGGGATGATCCCTGGCGTAAAAAAAGCAAGTTGGTAGAAAGAGCGATATCCGCTTAGCGGATTTCGCTAAATAAGAACTAAAGGAGCTCAATAAATGTCAAGATCTGATTTAATAGCTGATGTGTTCACAATAATACGTAACGCGATCATGATTAAAAGGGATATTGTGGATGTGCCGGCTTCAAACACAATAAAAGCGATCTTAGCCATACTTAAAGATGAAGGATATATTGAAAATTTCAAACTTATCGAGGATAAAAAACAGGGTTTAGCCCGGATTTATCTAAAGTATGCTGCCGGGAAATCGGCAATAAGAAATATCAAGCGTATATCTAGGCCGGGTTTACGTTTTTATGTAAAACATAAGAAAGTGCCGGCTGTTCTAAGAGGTAAAGGCATCGCAGTAATCTCGACTCCTAAGGGTATCATGACTGATAAAGTCGCCCGTCAGGAAGGGTTAGGCGGAGAAGTAATCGGTTATATCTGGTAAGGTTCAAGTACATCAAAAGATAAGGTGCTCAATGTCAAGAATAGGCAAGAAGATTATAATATTTCCCAAAGAAGTAAAGATTGAGGTTAAGGACAACAGGATTTACGTTGAAGGCCCGAAGGGTAAGCTGGATATAGCTTTATCCCCGCGTATTACTCTGGAGATAAAAGATAACCAGGTTTTAGTCAAAAGAGCGACCGATATTAAGACTGATAAGTCTTTACACGGGCTCTTCCGTGCGCTAATTGTTAATATGGTTAAAGGAGTTACCGAGGGTTACAAAAAAGAACTTGAGATAATCGGCGTAGGTTTTAAGGCTGCGGTGCAGGGGACAAATTTAAATATGCATCTCGGTTTTTCCCATCAGGTTAATTTTCCCATACCTCAAGGTATTAAGATAGAAGCTCCTAAGCCTACTCAGCTGGTTATAACCGGATTAGATAAGGCCTTAGTGGGTAAGGTTTCGACTGAGATACGTTCTATATATCCACCTGAGCCGTATAAAGGCAAAGGGATTCGTTTCTTAGGTGAGCATGTAAAGAAGAAAATAGGTAAGGCCCAGGCAACCGGTGGCGGCGGTAAATAACCGGGGTTTACAATAGCGAAAGGAATAGTTGGTGAATAAGAAAGAACTTTCAAGGTTAAAAAGGCATCGTCGGATAAAAATGAGGATGCACGGGACAGATGAAAAGCCGCGCTTGGTTATTAAGCGCAGCCTTAATAATTTTTCCGCGATTATAATTGATGATGCAAATAACAAAGTGCTCTTTTCTTTCTCTACGGCTAATAAGGAATTTAAACAGAAAATGAAAAATTCCGGGAATATTAAAGCTACGGAACTATTCGGCGGGATGTTTTCCGCGAAAGCTAAGGAGAAAGGCGTAAGCAAGATTATATTCGATCGTGCGGGTTATCTATATCATGGCAGAGTAAAAACTTTTGCCGAAGCTTTAAGAAAAGGCGGATTGGAGTTCTAATTTATGCGTGAATTAAGTATTGAACAGCAACCGGAATTAATCGAAAAGGTAATCTCTATCAACCGGGTAACTAAGGTTACTAAGGGCGGCAAGAAATTGCACTTTAGCGCTTTGGTGGTAGTAGGCGATACTAAGGGTAGGGTCGGTTTCGCCCTGGATAAGGCGAATGAGGTGGCAAGCGCGATACGTAAATCATTGACCAAGGCCAAAAAAAGCATTTTCAGGGTTTCGCTTGAGGGCGGCACTATTCCCCATGAGATTATCGGCCACTATGGGGCGGCTAAAGTTATGCTTAAGCCCGCTTCCGAAGGTACGGGCGTAATCGCATCAGGCCCGGTGCGCGCTATATGCGAAGCAGCGGGGATCAGGGATATATTAACTAAATGTCTAAAATCCAATAATCCGATTAATGTTATTAAGGCAACTGTTGACGGCCTAAAAAAACTCAAGAGTTAATATGAAAAGAAAAGAGACCAAAACAAAAAAAGAAGCAGCTGCGCCTGAAAAAGGGCTATTTAATTTAAGCAGGCCGAAAGGCGCACATAAACGCAGAAAGTATCTGGGCAGGGGTTCCGGGTCCGGGCACGGAAAGACATCTACTCGCGGGAGTAAAGGACAGACTTCAAGGGCAGGAAGGCATTTTTACCTGGGCTTTGAAGGAGGTCAGTCGCCTTTAATCCGTAAGATGCCTAAACGCGGATTTGTTAATATCTTTAAGAAAGAATTTCAGATAGTTTCTCTCTCCAGTATCGCCAAGATAAAAGAGAATTTGATTAATCCGGAGCTGCTTAAAGCTAAAGGTTTGATTAAGGATAAAGAAAAGCCGGTTAAGATTTTAGGTAATGCTGATTTAAAAGCGGCTGCTACAGTACAAGCCCATGCTTTTTCTAAACAGGCTGCCGATAAAATTAAAAAAGCCGGCGGTAAACCGGAAATAATAACTATTAATGTCATTAGTTGATTTTAGCCCTTTAGTCAATTGTTTTAAGATACCGGATTTAAAAAAACGCCTGATTATTACCGGAGCGTTAATTGCAGTATACCGGGCAGGATGTTTTATCCCTACTCCGGGAATTGACGGGGCGGCTTTAGCGGAATTTTTCGCCCGTGTTGCCCGTACTCAAGGCGGGACGATCTTTGGCATAATAAACATGTTTTCCGGTGGCGCTATGGAGAAACTGACCATATTCGCCTTAGGGATCATGCCCTATATATCTTCTTCGATCATTATGCAATTGCTAACCGCGGTAATACCGGGCTTAGAGAAATTAGCTAAGGAAGGCAAGGCAGGCCATGAGAAGATAAACCAGTTTACGCGTTACGGAACTGTAGCTTTAGCTATAGTGCAGTCTTTTTTTATAGCTTTATGGCTTGAGAACCCGGCGCGTTTTGAAGGGTTAAAGATTGTAATGAGTCCGGGTATAGGATTTAGGATTATAACTGTACTCACGCTTACTACCGGTACGATATTTATAATGTGGCTCGGAGAGCAGATTCAGGAGCGGGGCATAGGTAACGGCATATCTTTGATTATTACCGCAGGTATTATTTCCAGGATTCCCGCAGCTATGCACCAGTTGTATGTTTTGGTTTCGCCTTTGGACGCGGCCCGCCGGCAGATTCAGCCTTTTACCCTGGTAGTTATGGCTGTATTTTTAGTTGTTGTTGTTTTTTCCGTAATTATGATTACGCAGGGGCAAAGAAAGATACCTGTGCAATACGCGCGTAGAATCGTCGGTAGGAAAATTTACGGCGGGCAGTCTACTTATATACCTTTAAAAGTTGATACTGCGGGAGTAATATCTATTATTTTCGCGCAATCAATAATCCTTTTCCCGGCGACTTTGGCATCATTTATTCCTAATCCGGGGTTTCAAAGGCTGGCGCAGGGATTGATTCGCGGGCAGGTGCTTTATACTTCGATTTACGCTCTTTTGATAGTTTTCTTTTGTTATTTTTATACGGCTATAGTATTTAATCCTCAGGATTTATCCGAGAATATGAAGAAGTACGGCGGGTTTATACCCGGGATACGGCCGGGCGCGCCTACGGCAGAATTCTTAGATTATGTTATGACCAGGATTACTTTAGCCGGCGCGCTCTTCATTGCGATTATTGCTATATTTCCGGATTTTATCATGGCTTGGCTGAAAGTTCCTTATCTCGTTGCTTCGTTTTTCGGCGGCACAGGTATACTGATTATTGTCGGGGTTATGCTTGATACTTTAAAACAAATCGAGTCGCACCTTTTAACGCATCATTACGAAGGTTTTATTAAGGGCGCTCATATGAAGGGAAGAAGATAATGCGTATCGTTTTATTGGGTCCTCCGGGCGCAGGAAAAGGAACTCAGGCTAAAGTATTGGCCCAGGAACTCGGAGTAGCCCATATATCTACCGGTGATATCCTAAGGCAGAATGTTAAGGATGCTACGGCTTTAGGCCAAGAGGCGAAGGATTTTATGGATCGCGGCCTCCTTGTCCCTGACGGGTTGATGAGCAAGATGCTCCAGGACCGGTTTGCCCAGGATGATATCAAAAAAGGTTTTATTCTCGATGGTTACCCCAGAAATATCGCTCAGGCTAAAACCTTAGAGGAGATCTTTAAGCCTAAAGGCATTGATATAGATATAGTTGTTTATCTGGATTCGAGCGATAGCGTGATTATTCAAAGATTATCCGGAAGATTAGTCTGTTCTAAATGTTCGGCAAACTACCATGTCACGAATATGCCGCCTTCAAAGCAGGGATTCTGTGATAAATGCGGCGCTGCTCTTTATCAGAGAACCGATGATAAGGTTGAGACGATAAAGAAACGTTTGGATGTTTATAAAAATGAAGTTGCGGATTTAATAAAATATTATTCCGGACAAAATAAATTACATCGTTTGAGCGCGGATGGTCCTGCGCAAGAAGTGCTTAAAGAAATAGTTGCTCTTACTAAATAATAGTATGATTCCTTTAAAATCCGAAGAAGAGCTTAAAAAACTTCAGGCTTCAGGCGAAATTTTAGGCAGGGTAATGAAAGATTTAAAGAAATTTGTTGTTTGCGGAATTTCTACTGCTGAAATTGACCGGATTGCCGAAGATCTTATAATTAAAGCAGGCGCTAAGCCAGCGTTTAAAGGCTACCAGGGTTTTCCGGCGACAGCATGTATCTCTGTAAATGAGGAGATTGTGCATGGCATTCCGGGAGAGAGAGTGCTCTGCGAAGGCGATATTGTAGGAATTGATTTAGGCGTCAAGTATCTTGGTTATTTCTCTGATGCAGCAGTTACCTTGACAATCGGGTTAGTAACTCCTCAAGTTAATAAACTGGTTGAAGTTTCGCGCCAGGCTTTAACTGAAGGCATAGAAGTCGCTGTCGCGGGCAGCAACCTTTCGGATATATCGTATCGGATTCAGAGTTTTGTGGAAAAGAATGGTTTTTCCGTAGTCAGGCAGTTTGTAGGGCATGGTATTGGATTGAGCCTGCACGAAGAACCGGAGATTCCGAATTTCGGGCGCCCGCACCAAGGGCCGGTATTGAAAAGCGGTATGGTTTTAGCCATTGAACCGATGGTAAATATGGGCAGCTGGGAGTCAGAGATACTGCCGAATGGCTGGACCGCAGTAACCAGGGATAGGCTTCCTTCAGCGCATTTCGAACATACAATAGCGATTACTGAAGCAGGGCCGAAGATACTAACTAATTAAGTATGCCTAAAGAAGAACTCATAGAGACAGAAGGAAAGATACTTGAAGCCCTTCCTAATGCTATGTTTAAGGTCGAACTGGAGAACGGGCATGTTGTTTTAGCCCATGTTTCGGGTAAGATGCGCATGAATTTTATCAGGATTCTACCCGGGGATAAGGTAAAACTTGAACTTTCTCCTTATGATTTAACCAGGGGCAGGATAACTTTTAGGGGAAAGTAAGAGTTTAAGCAGTTAAAAGAATATAAGGTCTTAATCATTGAATAAGAAAGCAGGTGCAAGGTGAAGGTAAAAGCATCAGTTAAAAGAATTTGCGATAAATGCAAGATTATCAGAAGAGAAGGGGTAATCAGAGTGATCTGTTCTAACCCTAAACACAAACAGAGGCAGGGGTAATTAAGATAGTATTAATAGTTTAGAGCAAGGGGGGATTTGATGCCAAGAATTTTAGGCGTAGATATACCAAAAGAAAAGAAAATAGAGATTTCTCTTACTTATTTATATGGTATCGGCAGGAAGTCTTCTAATGATCTGCTTAAGGAGATTAATATTGATCCGAACAAGCGTGCTAAAGATCTAAACGAAGAAGAAGTAGCGCGGATAACTAATGCTTTGCAAAAAGGCACGATTAAGATCGAAGGCGATTTACGCCGGGATATCGCGCAAAATATTAAAAGGCTTATGGATATCGGTTCCTGGAGAGGATCCCGGCATAAAAAGGGGCTCCCTGCCAGGGGACAGCGCACGAGGACAAACGCCAGGACCAGAAAAGGGCCTAGCAGAGGTAAAGGCAATGCCTCAGTAGTTAAGAGGGCGGATTCGGGAAAGCCAGCTGCAAAACCAGGCAAATAAAATATTAACTGTTTAAGGAGATCTAATGGCGACAAAAGAAAAAACGAAAAAGAAAAAGATAGCTAAAGGGATAACCTCTGGTATTGCCCATATTCAGGCAAGCTTTAATAATACTATTATCACTATTACTGATAGGCAGGGAGCTGTTCTGGTCTGGTCTGCGCCTGGTATTGTCGGTTACAGCGGTTCTAAGAAATCTACTCCTTTTGCCGCCCAGGTAGCTGCTTCTGATGCTGCCAGAAAAGCGAAAGATATAGGCCTCAAGGAAGTGGAAGTGCGGGTTAAGGGCCCGGGCTTCGGTAGAGAATCCGCTATCAGAGCGCTTCAGGCTGCGGGGCTAATTATAACTTTGATTAAGGATGTGACTCCTATTCCGCATAATGGATGTCGCCCCAAGAAGAAAAGGAGAGTATAATTTATGGCACGTTATATTGATGCAGTCTGCAGGTTGTGCCGGAGGCAGGGAGAAAAGTTGTTTCTTAAAGGCACAAAGTGCAATACAGAAAAATGTCCTGCAAATAAAAGGCCTTATGCTCCGGGCCAGCATGGAGAGGGCAAAGGTAAAAGGCAGAAAGTTTCTAACTACGGTTTACAGTTAAAGGAGAAACAGAAAGTTAAAAGAACTTACGGCGTACTTGAAAGACAGTTCCGTAAATATTTTGAAACTGCTTCCCAGGCTGAAGGCGTTACGGGTAAGGTGCTTTTGCAATTACTGGAGAGAAGGTTAGATAACGTAATCTTCCGTATGGGGTTAGGTATATCGAGGTCCCAGGCTCGCCAGATTGTCAGGCATAATTTTATTTTTGTTAATTCTGTAAGGGTTAATATCCCTTCTTTCTTAGTGGATAAAGACGACTTGATTCAGATTAAAGCTAAAGATAAGGCCCTGAATAAAATCAAGGATAATCTTGAACTTTCCAAAGAGAGGACTGTCCCCAGCTGGCTTGAGTTTAAAGCCGCTGATTTTAGCGCCAAAGTATTAAGGCTTCCGGAAAGAGATGATATCCAGCAGACAATCCAGGAACAGTTGATTGTCGAGTTATATTCAAAGTAAGTTCAAAACGCATTGGAGTTATAAATAACAAGAGCTATAATTTACGTACGTTAAAACGTACACAAATTATCCGCTCATTTAAGGAGGAAATAGATGGGTATAAAATGGAGAGATTTTCAATTACCAAAAAGATTAGAGTGCGAAGAGTCTACCTATACGAATACTTATGGTAAATTCTCTGCCGCGCCTTTTGAGAGAGGATACGGCGTTACTTTAGGGAACTCATTAAGAAGAGTATTGCTTTCTTCGATAGAGGGGAGTGCTGTGACCAGTGTTAAAATCTCCGGGGTTTCGCATGAATTTTCGACTATCCCCGGACTTTTAGAGGATGTTCCGGAATTGCTCTTGAATATCAAGAACATCGTTTTAAACTCTCATTCCAAGATACCCAAGATAATAACGATTAAGGGTAAAGCTAAGGGTGAGATTAAAGCCGGCGATATCGAGACTGATGAGACGATAGAGATTATTAACCCGGATCTCTATATAGCTACGCTTACTAAAGATGTAAAATTAAATATCGAGATGGAAGTTTCACGCGGCCGCGGTTATCTTATCGCTGAGCTGAATAAAAAAGAAGATAAGACTATCGGCGCGATTCCGGTTGACGCGATATTTACTCCTATTAAAAAAGTTAATTTCTTTGTGGAGAACACGCGCGTCGGCCAGAGGACAGATTATGATAAGCTGCTTTTAGAGATCTTTACTAACGGCTCAATCAGTCCGAAGGATGCGCTTTTGTACGCTTCTAATATTTTACAAAGGCATTTGGATATCTTTGTTAATTTTGGCCAGCTTCCCGATGATATAGCTGAGGATGAGCCGGAGATGACCAAAGAAGAAGCGGCGCTTTATGAAAAATTAAGGCTTCCTATTCTGGAGCTTGAACTATCGGTACGCAGCTCGAATTGTTTAAGGGACGCGGGTATAAAGATCATCGCCGATTTAGTCAAGAAGAACGAAGAGGAGATGCTTGGTTTTAAGAATTTCGGCAAGAAATCGCTTACCGAAATTAAAGAACTGCTTATGGGCATGGGTTTAACATTAGGCATGCAGATAGACCCTAAAAAAATAAAGAAGGCTTAAAATATGAGACACGGTAAGAAGAGGCTACAGTTAAATCGTTTTACCAGCTGGCATGACGCTACTTTAAAGAGTCTGGCCAGAAATATGGTTATTCATCAGAGTATTAAAACTACGCTTTCCAGGGCTAAAGCGGTCAGGCCTTTGATCGAGAAGCTTGTTGCTCTGGCCAAAGAAAATACTCTGAGTGCTAAGCGCCAGGCTTTCAAGATTCTGGGAGATCATAAGCTTGTTTCCCGGTTATTTAGCGATATCGGTCCGCTCTCGCTTAAAAGAAACGGAGGATACACCCGTATCCTGAGTTTAGCGAAACGCAGAGGCGATAATGCTCAGGCAGTTATTTTCGAACTTACGGATAAAAAGATCAAAGAGGTTAAGAAGTCGAAGAAAGCTAAAGATGCCCAGCTTAAAACTAAAGGCGAGGATCTGCCAGCAGCTGAAGAAACAACGAACGTTGAAAAAAAAGCTAAAGAACAGCCGTCTTTAGCTAAAGATAGGCAGGATGCGGCCCATAAGCCTAATAAAAAGTTTTTAGGCGGGATAAGAAGTATATTTAAGAAACAAAGAGATTCTTTATAGTGATGGAGAAAATCAGGATATTTTATGCGCATAGATACGCGGTTAGCAGAGCGTTTAAAGAAAGTCAAACCATCCTCGACGCTTGTTATCACTTCAAAGGCGAAAAAGTTAAAGTCTGAAGGTTTTGATATTGTAAGCCTGGCGGCAGGTGAGCCGGATTTTGATACTCCTGATTTTGTAAAATCGGCCGCCATAGAAGCGATTAAATCTGGTTTTACCAAGTACACTCCTACCACCGGCATCCCGGAGCTTAAGAAGCTTATTGTTGAAAAATTAAGCAAAGATAATGCTTTGGAATATGCGCCTAACCAAATCGTCGTTTCATGCGGCGCTAAGCACAGCATCTTTAATGCCCTTTTCGTCTTAGTCAATCCGGGTGACGAAGTATTAATACCTGCACCTTATTGGGTGAGTTATCCCGAGATGGTCAACTTATCTTCCGGCATTCCGCGTTTTATTAAAACTTCACGAGAAAATAATTTTAAGATTACCCCCGCTTCGCTCAAGGAACAAATCAGCTCAAAGACTAAAGTACTTATCTTAAATAGCCCTTCAAACCCTACGGGGTGTGTTTACAGAGAAGAGGAGCTGAGAAAGATCGCGGAGATATGCGTTGAGAATAAGATTTTTGTCATCAGCGATGAAATCTATGAGAAATTAATCTATAACGGATTAAAGCATGTTTCTATCGCCGGTTTCGATAAAGAGATTTATGATTTAACCGTAACAATCAATGGGATGTCCAAGAGTTATTCTATGACCGGATGGCGTATAGGCTATCTGGCCGCTCCTCTTGATGTCGTGGAAGCAGTTTCCAGGCTACAAGATCACTCTACATCTAATCCTAATTCGATAGCTCAGAAAGCCGCTTTGGCCGCCTTAAGCCAGGGCGGTGATTTTTTTAGCGGGATAGTCAAAGAGTTTGAAAGAAGAAGAGATTATTGCATGCAAAGGTTAAAGCAGATGCCTAAAGTTTCGCCTATCTTTCCCGAAGGGGCTTTTTATATTTTCTTTGATATAAGTGGGACCGGGTTAAAATCTTCGGATTTTGCCAATCGTTTACTTGATGAAAAATACGTAAGCCTCATCCCGGGTGAAGGTTTCGGCATGGATAATTACGTAAGGATGAGTTTCGCCACAAGTATGGAACAGCTTGAAAAGGGCATGGACAGGTTATCTGATTTCTTGAAAGATTTAGCTAAATAACGGGAATTATATGGGTAAGACAATCGCTGAAAAGATATTGAGTAATCATTCCGGAGTTGATCTTGCCGCCGGAGACTTTGCGGTATGCAAAGTTGATTTTGCTTTCGGCCAGGACGGAACCAGTTCGATTATTATCGACAGGGTTAAGGAGTTAGGCCTCAAGGAGCTTAAGACCAGATTTTGCATGGTTATCGACCATAGCGCCCCGTCTCCTAGTGAAGGTGTATCGCGGGTACATAAAAAAATGCGCACTTTCGCCAAGGAATTTCAAGCTCCTCTTTTTGATATCGGTTGCGGGGTTTGTCATCAGGTTATTCCCGAATCAGGAGAAGTTCTCCCCGGCAGTTTAGTTTTAGGCGCGGATTCGCATACTTGTACTTACGGCGCTTTAGGTGCTTTTTCCACGGGGGTAGGCTCAACGGATTTGGCGATCGCTTTAGCCACCGGTAAAAACTGGTTTAAGGTTCCGCAGACGATAAAGATAGTGGTCAAGGGTAAAATGCCTAAAGGGGTATACGCGAAAGATATCGCTCTCTATATTATAACTAAGATAAAGTCGGATGGAGCGACCTATAAAGCTTTAGAGTTTGCCGGCCCGGTTATAGATAATATGGATATGGATGGCCGTTTTACGATCAGTAATATGGTCGTGGAGATGGGCGCAAAAGCGGGTTTTATGCCTGTAGATAATAAGACATTTAAGTGGTTTGCTGCTCGCGGAGTAAACCCTTTAAGGATTAAGGCTCTCTCTGCGGATAAGGATGCTAAATACGAAAATACTTTAGAATTTGATATTTCGAATCTTAAGCCGCAAGTTTCATTTCCGCATAGCGTGGATAGCGCTAAGCCTGTTGGAGAGATCGGTAAAATAACGATAAATGAAGCATTTCTCGGCACCTGTACAAATGGAAGATTGCAAGATTTGAAAATTGCTGCTAAAATATTAAAAAACAGGAAAGTTGCTCCGGGTGTCAGGTTAATTATAGCCCCCAGCTCTAGGCCCGTATTTTTAGAAGCTTTAAAATCAGGTTTAGTGAATATCTTCATTCAGGCCGGTGCGGTTATTGTCGCTCCGGGGTGCGGTCCGTGCGTTGGTACGCATAATGGCATACCCGCAGACGGAGAAGTGGTCGTATCCAGCGCTAATAGAAATTTTAAAGGTAGAATGGGCAACCCCAATGCTTTTATTTATTTAGCTTCACCTGCAACCGTAGCCGCTTCGGCGATTAAGGGTTATATTGCTGATCCGAGGGAGTTATTATAATTAATATGGAGGATAATAATATGGAAATCCGTGAGTTGCTTGTTGAGTGTATTGAAAAAGGAGCATCAGACCTGCATTTTACAGAGAATGAGCCTCCGATTCTGCGCATCGATGGCAAGCTCCACAGGACAGCATACCCGGCGATAAATAAACAAGACCTCAAGAAGATGATATACGCCGTCCTTACCAGCCAGCAGAAGGTGATGTTTGAAAGGGATTTGGAATTGGATTTCTCTTTTGCTCTCCCCGGATTAGACAGATTCCGCGTGAACATACATTTGCAGAAAGGCTCGGTAGAAGCGGCTTTCAGACGCGTTCCTTTAGAGATACCTACAATCGAGGGATTAGGCCTTCCTCCGATTATATCCGAACTTGCGCGCAGGCCGAACGGGTTAGTCTTAGTAACCGGCCCTACCGGCATGGGCAAGACTACTACTTTAGCGACAATGGTCAATCAGATTAATAATGAAAGAGAATGTTTGATCCTTTCCGTAGAAGACCCGATCGAGTTTATCTATACAAATAAGAAGAGCATTATCAAACAAAGAGAAGTCTATTCGGATACGCATTCTTTTGCCGATTCTTTAAGGCATGCTTTAAGGCAGGATCCTAACGTTATTGTGGTCGGAGAGATGCGCGATTTAGAGACTATCTCTACCGCTTTGACTGCCGCTGAAACCGGGCATTTAGTTTTAGCGACTTTGCATACTCCGGATGCGCCGCAGACTATTGAAAGGATTATTGACGTATTCCCGCCTTTCCAGCAGCAACAGGTAAAGTTACAGTTAGCGAACTGCCTTCAGGGTGTTGTTTCCCAGCTCTTGCTTTCTCACGCTTCCGGCACGGGCAGGGTTCTTGCTACCGAAGTAATGATCGCTACTTCAGGGATAAGAAACTTAATACGCGAACAGGAGATCGAGCAGATACCGACGCTTATGCAGACTGGTTCGCAATATGGCATGCATACAATGGATAAATCTCTTAAGGAGCTGACGCAGAATGGTTCAATCAGTATTGATGTCGCTCTATCTAAGGTCAAGAATGTAGAGGAATTTAAACAACTATGACCCCGTTGCAAGCTATTGTGTAACGGGTAAGGAAAAGTGAGGTTTGCAACGGGGTGAACTCCGTTGCAAATTATCGGGTAACGGGGCAAGATAAGTGAGGTTTAGAACGGTTTGAAGTTAGAAGGCAAGGCAATTAAATTAGGGGATAATATCAATACGGATTTTATTATTTCCGGAAGATATAAGTTCGCCATTACCGATATGAAAGAATTGGCCAAGCATATTATGGAGGATATAGACCCTAAATTCCCGGAGAAGATAAATCCCGGCAAATCCATAATTGTCGCTGGCAGGAATTTCGGTATGGGTTCTTCGCGCGAGCAGGCGCCTCTGGTAATCAAAGAAGCGGGGATCGTGGCTGTTTTAGCTAAAAGTTTCGCGCGTATATTTTATCGCAACGCTTTTAATATAGGATTATGTTTGATCGAAACGGATACGGATAAGATCGCTGAAAACGATATCTTAGATATAGACCTGGATAAAGGAACAGTTAAAAATATTACTAAAAATACCGATCTTGAGATTAAACCTTTTCTTAAGTTTATGCAGGAGCTGTTAAAAGAAGGCGGCATAGTTAATTATTTTAATAAATACGGAGAGCTTAAAGTATAAATGGCGCACAGAGTAACTTTAATTCCTGGAGACGGTATAGGGCCGGAGATAATTTCTGCGGCCAGAAGGTGTGTTGAGGCTACCGGGGTTAAGATAGAATGGGAAGAAGTTATTGCCGGATCCGACGCATTAGCCGCAACCGGAGAGCTGCTTCCTAAAGCCGCACTCGATTCTGTTAGAAAGAATAAGGTAGCTTTAAAGGGGCCGATCATAACTCCTATCGGCGAAGGCTTCAGGTCGGTAAATGTCGCTATAAGGCAAGCGCTTGATCTTTATGCTTGTGTGCGGCCGGCTAAATCTTATCCTGGCGTAAAGAGTAATTACCAAGATATTGATTTAGTGATTGTCCGCGAGAATAGCGAGGATCTTTACGCGGGTATAGAATTCGAAGAAGGGCTTAAGCAGACTAAAACCCTGATTGAGGAGATTAAGAACCTGAGCAAGAAGAACATAAGGGAAGATTCAGGTATCTCTATTAAACCGATATCTAAATTTGCTTCTAAGAGGATAGTAAAATTCGCTTTTGAGTATGCTTTAAAGCATAACCGTAAAAAAGTCACCATAGTCCACAAAGCCAATATTATGAAATTTACTGACGGATTATTTTTAAGAGCAGGGAGGGAAGTGGCTCAGGAATATGCCGGGAAGATAAATTTTGATGAAGCGATAGTCGATAATATGTGTATGCAGCTGGTGCAGAAGCCGCATAATTATGATGTTTTAGTCCTGCCGAATCTTTACGGAGATATACTTTCCGATCTATGCGCGGGGTTAATCGGCGGGCTGGGTATAGCTCCGGGCGCCAACATCGGGGATAACCTGGCAGTTTTTGAAGCGGTGCATGGTTCAGCCCCTAAATATAAAGGTAAAAACAAGGTTAATCCTACGGCGATGATATTATCGGCCGTGCTGATGCTGGATTATTTAAATGAAAAGAAAGCCGCGGCGGATTTAGAAGAAGCTGTCAAGGCGGTTATAGCAGAAGGAATCAATGTAACCTACGATCTTAAGCCCAGTCCTAACGATCCTTTAGCTGTCGGCACCAAGGAGATGGCCGACGCTATTATTAATAAATTAAAGAAACTTTAAAAATGAGCCCCGCTGCAAACTATAAGATAACTATTCTTGGCGCAGGTAATGTTGGAAGCTTGACTGCGATGCGCCTGGCGCAATCTGACCTTGGTGACATTGTACTCATTGATATTGCCAAGGGGTTAGCGCTTGGGAAGTCTCTTGACCTGCAAGACGCCCGTTCGATTTTAAATTCGCACTATAATATTGAAGGCAGTGATGATATCAATAGAATTAATGGCTCGGATATCATAGTAATCACAGCCGGGCTGGCGCGTAAACCCGGTATGACCCGCGAAGAGCTTCTCTTTAAGAATTCCCAGATATTAAAAGATCTATCATTAAACATTAAGGCTTTAGCGCCTGAAGCGATAGTTATTGTTGTGACCAATCCGTTAGATCTTATGACCTATTTTGTTCTTAAGACAACAGGTTTTGCGAGAAATAAAGTCTTTGGTATGGGCATAAGTTTGGATGCGGCAAGGTTCGCTAATATTATAGCCGGTGAGCTTAAAGTTTCGGTCAGCGATATCGAGGCAATGGTCATCGGTGCGCACGGAGAGGCAATGCTTCCTTTGCCGAGCCATACTAAAGTAAACGGCGTAAGCTTGGATAAGATCTTAAGCCAAGAG
>Ga0172381_10004115_pt1 | contig 15137 bp, 11 predicted proteins | sample Leawel6488metaG_FD_119754 | JGI IMG/M metagenome (GOLD analysis project Ga0172381, IMG submission 119754) | Leachate microbial communities from a municipal landfill in Southern Ontario, Canada - Leachate well 64-88 metaG | ecosystem: Engineered > Solid waste > Landfill > Unclassified | place...
CCAAACTTCGCCGACAACACCTTCGTCAGCGCCGCCGTTAATGTGGTCTTGCCATGGTCCACGTGACCAATCGTTCCCACGTTGACATGCGGCTTCGTCCGCTCAAATTTCCCTTTGGACATCTTGAACTCTCCCGTTACGACTAGCGCTGACTTTTCTTGACAATGGCCTCGGCCACATGGCCGGGGACTTCCATATACTTCTCAAACTGCATGGTATAGGTGGCCCGACCCTGGGAAAGCGAACGTACCGTCGTCGCATATCCGAACATCTCCGCCAGAGGCACTTCGCAGCGGATCAGCTTGGCGCCCGCTTCGTCTTCCATACCCTGCATCATGCCGCGACGACTGTTGATGTCGCCGATGATGTCACCCATATATTCTTCCGGAGTTACTACCTCTACGGCAAAGATGGGTTCCAGCAGTACAGGGTTCGCCTTGGCCGCACCCGCCTTGAAACCCATCGACCCCGCGATCTTGAATGCCGCCTCTGAGGAGTCGACATCATGATATGAACCGTCAAAAATGGTGACCTTGACGTCCACCACCGGGAAGCCGGCAATGATACCATTTTCCAGCGCTTCTTCAACACCCTTTTCAGTAGGGTTGATAAACTCCTTGGGTACCGTACCGCCGACCACCCCGTTCTCGAAAACAAAACCGCTTCCCGGCTCGAGAGGTTCAAGGCGCAACCAGACGTGTCCATATTGACCACGACCGCCTGACTGGCGAACAAACTTGCCTTCCGACTCGACCGTCTTGCGGATCGTTTCGCGGTACGCCACCTGCGGCGCACCCACGGTAGCTTCGACGCCGAACTCACGCTTCATGCGGTCGACAATGATTTCTAGATGCAGCTCGCCCATACCGGAGATGATGGTCTGCCCGGATTCCTGATCGGTACGGACCCGAAACGACGGATCCTCCTGCGCAAGCTTCCCCAGAGCAATGCCCATTTTTTCCTGGTCCGCCTTGGTCTTTGGTTCGACCGCGACATGAATCACCGGCTCGGGAAACTCCATCTGCTCCAGAGCAATAGGCTTATTCAGGTCACAGAGCGTATCTCCGGTATAAGCTGTTTTGAGTCCGACGGCGGCGGCGATATCGCCAGCAAGCACCTCTTTGATTTCATGGCGTTCATTGGCGTGCATCTGCAGCACGCGCCCGATACGCTCCTTCTGGTTACGCCCCGGGTTGAGGACCGTAGAACCCGCGGTGAGCACCCCGGAGTACACCCGAAAAAAGGTGAGCTGTCCGACAAACGGATCCGTCGCGATTTTAAACGCGAGCGCGGAGAAAGGTTCGCTGTCGTCGGCGGAACGGACGATTTCTTCGCCATTGTCTGGATTCGTACCTTCCACCGGCTTGATATCAACAGGCGAAGGCAGATAGTCCAATACTGCGTCCAATGCAGCCTGTACCCCTTTGTTCTTGAATGCACTTCCACACAACACCGGAACCACGGCGCCGGAAATCGTCGCCTTGCGCAAGGCCGCCTTCAACTCGGGAATGCTGATTTCCTCACCTTCCAGGTATTTCATCATCACGTCTTCATCGGCGTCCGCAATCGCTTCGACCATGAAGTGCCGTGCAGCTTCTGCGTCCGCTTGCAAAGCTGGGGGGATATCTTCTTCGGTAAATCGCGTGCCCTGCAACGCATCATCCCAGTTGATGGACTTCATCTTCATCAGGTCGATGACACCGCTAAAGTGATCTTCCTCACCGATGGGCAACTGAACCGGGATGGGGTTACCGCGTAGCTTGGTCGCGATCTGATCGACAACGCGCTTGAAGTTGGCACCCTGGCGATCCATTTTGTTGACGAATGCAATACGGGGCACCTTGTACTTGTTTGCCTGCCGCCATACGGTCTCGGACTGTGGCTGCACACCACCCACCGCACAAAATACCGCCATGGCACCATCCAACACCCGCAGGGACCGCTCCACCTCGATGGTGAAGTCGACGTGTCCGGGGGTGTCGATGATGTTGATCCGGTGCTCGGCACGCTGCCCATCCATACCTTTCCAGAAGCAGGTGGTTGCCGCTGAGGTAATGGTGATACCGCGCTCTTGCTCCTGCGCCATCCAGTCCATGACCGCAGTACCTTCATGCACTTCGCCAATCTTATGAGAGACGCCAGTGTAGAACAGAATGCGCTCAGTGGTAGTCGTTTTGCCGGCATCAATGTGCGCCATGATGCCGATATTGCGATATCGTTCGATAGGGGTTGTGCGTGCCACGTGTCAGTCCTTGTGCGGAGGGTTGCGGTCAATTACCAGCGGAAATGGGCAAAGGCCTTATTCGCTTCTGCCATACGATGGGTCTCCTCACGCTTACGAACCGCGTTACCGCGATTTTCCGCCGCTTCGAGAATTTCCGCCGCCAGGCGGTTGCCCATGGACTTTTCGTTCCGTTTACGCGCTGAGTCACGCAGCCAACGCATAGCCAATGCCATGCGCCGGTCCGAACGGATCTCGACGGGTACCTGGTAGGTAGCACCCCCGACGCGACGGCTTTTCACTTCCACGACGGGGCGCACGTTGTCGATCGCCTTACGAAAAATTTCGAGGGCGTCGCTTTTGCTCCGCTCCGCAACCATTTCCAGGGCACCGTAAACGATTTTTTCAGCAGTGCTTTTTTTGCCGTCACGCATCATCACGTTGGCAAATTTGGCAATGACTTCTTCCTTGTACTTGGGATCCGGCAGAACAACCCGCTTGGGAACTTCACGACGTCTTGGCATGGCGCAACAACTCCTTCAATAAATACTTACTTTGGACGCTTGGCGCCATACTTGGAACGCGACTGTTTACGGTTTTTGACACCGGCGGTGTCCAGGGTGCCACGCACGATGTGATAGCGCACACCGGGAAGATCCTTGACACGACCGCCGCGAATCAGCACCACTGAGTGCTCCTGCAGGTTATGCCCTTCGCCGGGAATATAACTACTGACCTCAAAACCATTAGTGAGACGCACACGGGCGACCTTACGCAGTGCCGAGTTGGGCTTTTTAGGTGTCGTCGTGTAAACACGGGTACACACGCCGCGCTTCTGCGGGTTGGCATCCAACGCCGGAACCTTGCTTTTGGCTACAGGCCGCTTACGTGGCTTGCGCACGAGCTGATTTAATGTGGGCATTTACAATCTCCAGAGTACGATGGTGGCACCCAGCCACGTCACCGATGAGAGGGCGCATTCTAGTTAGGCTTGCCCTGGCTGTCAAGGCAAGCCCCAGTCATACAACAAATTACGGCGTATCGCTCACCGATACCGGTGCATCGCGCGGCACCGCGGTCTCCAAGGAAAGGACAGGTTCACCCCGGTTCAACCGTCGGCGATGCTCGTGGTAGGCCAGGCCCGTCCCCGCAGGAATCAGACGTCCGACAATGACGTTTTCCTTGAGGCCGCGCAAGTCGTCTACCTTGCCGGATACTGCAGCCTCAGTGAGTACGCGGGTGGTTTCCTGGAAACTTGCCGCCGAGATGAAAGATTCGGTAGACAGGCTTGCCTTGGTGATGCCCAGCAACATCGGAGTGAAACGCGGCAGTTCTTTGCCGGCAGCTTCCAGCGCGATGTTTTCATCTTCCACCCGTGCCCGGTCTACCTGGTCTCCGGGAATGAAGGTACTGTCCCCACTGGACGTCACTTCGACCCTACGCAGCATCTGGCGCAGAATGACTTCGATGTGCTTATCATTGATACGCACGCCCTGCAGACGGTATACGTCCTGCACCTCATCGACGATGTAGTTGGCAAGAGCCTGCACACCCAGCACACGCAGGATATCGTGCGGAACCGGCTGGCCTTCGACAAGCTGTTCACCCGGGCTGACCCGCTCCCCTTCGTACACGGTCACATGGCGCCCCTTGGGAATCAGATATTCATGCTGTTCCCCACTCTCGTCGGTGATGATCAGTCGCTGCTTGCCTTTTGTGTCTTTCCCGAAGCCGATGATGCCCTCGTGCTCCGCGATAACAGCGAAGTCCTTGGGACGCCGGGCCTCGAACAGTTCCGCCACACGGGGCAGACCACCGGTAATGTCGCGCGTCTTTGTGGTACCCACCGGCAGACGTGCCAGAATGTCTCCGGGATGAATTTCCATACCTTCGTGCACCGCGATAATCGCCTTTGCCGGCAGGAAATAGCGTGCGGGCAGGTCAGTACCGGGCAGCTTCAGGTCCTGGCCATGCTCGTCCAGCAGACTGATCACCGGCCGCAAATCGCGTCCCTGGGGTGGCCGTTGTTTCGCGTCGATGACGACGAGTGTCGACAGCCCGGTGATCTCGTCGGTCTGGATGGCTACGCTCGCGCCTTCCACCGCATCTTTCAGAGAAATTTTGCCACCGACCTCGCTGACAATGGGCCGCGTATGCGGATCCCATTCCGCGACCCGACGACCCGCGGTGACCGCGGCGTTGTCATCCACCAGAATGGTCGCACCATAGGGCACCTTGTAACGCTCTTTTTCCCGGCCTTGTTCGTCAGTGACGGTAACCTCCCCATTCCGGCCCACCACTACGTGGCGTCCGCTGGAGTGCGTGACCAGGCGAAGGTTGGACTGATAACGAAAAACCCCGCCCTGTTTGATATCGATACTGCTTTGCGCAGCAGAACGACTGGCCGCACCACCGATGTGGAAAGTACGCATGGTGAGCTGGGTGCCCGGTTCACCAATGGATTGCGCAGCGATAACGCCGACTGCCTCACCCGCGTTGACTAGATGCCCACGTGCTAGGTCACGCCCATAACACAGTGCACAGACCCCATGGCGTGACCGGCAGGTCAGGGGCGAACGTACCTTCAGTGCATCCACGCCCAACTCGTCCAACTGACTGAGATGCCGCTCTGTCAGCAGGGTATTGCGGGGGATGACAATCTCACCGGTGTTGGGGTGGACCACATCCTCCGCAACTACACGACCCAGCACGCGGTCGCGCAGAGGTTCGATGATCTCACCGCCCTCGACGAGGGAGGTCATGGGAAGGCCTTCCTCCGATCCGCAATCGGTCTCGACCACCACCAGATCCTGGGTGACGTCTACCAGACGCCGGGTTAAATAGCCGGAGTTGGCGGTTTTCAGCGCAGTATCTGCAAGTCCCTTGCGGGCACCATGGGTGGAAATGAAGTATTGCAGGACGTTGAGCCCTTCGCGGAAATTTGCGGTGATGGGAGTCTCGATAATAGAACCATCGGGCTTCGCCATCAGGCCGCGCATACCTGCAAGCTGGCGAATCTGCGCCGCCGAACCTCGGGCACCGGAATCCGCCATCATAAAGATCGAGTTGAACGAATCCTGCTGCACCGAGCTGCCGTCCGGGAGGTACACGGTATCCTTACTGACCCGATCCATCATCGCTTTGGCAACTTCATCGGTAGCCCGCGACCAGATGTCGACGACCTTGTTATAGCGTTCACCCTCGGTCACCAGACCCGAGGTGTATTGGGCCTGAATGGCTTTGACCTCATCTTCGGACCGCGCCAGAATGCCCTCTTTTTCCAGCGGCGTGACCATGTCCCCCGCACCAAAGGAAATGCCTGCGCGTGTCGCCATACGGAAGCCGGTATACATCAACTGATCCGCGAATATAACCGTATCCTTGATACCCAAACGCCGGTAACAGGTATTGATGAGTTCGCCGATCACCTTCTTCTTCAGTACCCGATTGATGACACTGAACGGGAGGCCCTCAGGGAGAATATCCCCGAGCAGGGCGCGTCCTGCCGTGGTATCGATACGCTCACCGCGAAAACGCACGGTGATACGGGCGTGCAGACCCAGGTTGCCCGTTTCATAAGCGCGCCGCACCTCTGCCGTATCGGCGAATACCCCGCCGGTGCCCTTGGCGTCGGCCCGCTCCTGGCTGACATAGTAGAGTCCGAGGACGATGTCCTGGGACGGGACGATAACGGGCTCACCATTGGCCGGGCTGAGAATATTGTTGGTGGACATCATCAGGGTCCGGGCTTCCAACTGCGCCTCCAGCGACAGCGGGACATGCACCGCCATCTGATCGCCGTCAAAGTCCGCATTGTATGCAGCACATACCAGTGGATGCAGTTGGATGGCCTTGCCTTCGATCAGGACCGGTTCAAAGGCCTGGATACCCAGGCGATGCAAGGTTGGCGCGCGGTTCAACATGACCGGATGTTCGCGAATCACCTCTTCAAGGATATCCCAGACTTCCGGTTTTTCCTGCTCGACCAAACGCTTGGCGGCCTTGATGGTGGTCGCCAGCCCGCGCTCTTCCAACTTGTTGAAAATGAAGGGCTTGAATAACTCCAGGGCCATCTTCTTCGGCAAACCGCATTGGTGCAGGCGCAGTTCAGGTCCGACGACGATAACCGAGCGGCCGGAGTAGTCCACCCGCTTACCCAGCAGATTCTGACGGAAGCGGCCCTGCTTGCCCTTGATCATGTCCGCAAGTGACTTAAGCGGGCGTTTATTGGGTCCCGATATGGCACGTCCGCGCCGACCGTTATCGAGCAGCGCGTCTACAGCTTCCTGCAACATGCGTTTTTCGTTGCGCACGATGATGTCGGGCGCCTTTAGTTCCAGCAGGCGCTTGAGCCGGTTGTTACGATTGATGACCCGCCGGTAGAGATCGTTGAGATCAGAGGTTGCAAAACGGCCGCCATCCAGTGGCACCAGGGGGCGCAGGTCCGGGGGCAGCACCGGAAGAACTTCCATGATCATCCATTCAGGACGATTACCCGACTGTTCAAAGGCCTCCAGGATCTTCAACCGCTTGCTGAGCTTCTTGGTCTTTGTGTCGGAGTTGCTCTCCCGCAGTTCGTTGCGGATCTGCTCGATTTCCTGAGTCAGGGGTATGCCACGCAACAGGTCGCGAATACCCTCTGCGCCCATTTTTGCCGCGAACTCATCCCCATGCTCTTCCAGGGCGTCCAGGTACTGGTCTTCGGTAAGGATGTTTCCGCGTTCCAGCGCGGTCACCCCCGGATCAACGACCACATACGCTTCAAAATAGAGGACCCGCTCGATATCACGCAGGGGCATATCGAGAATCATGCCCATACGACTCGGCAGAGATTTGAGGAACCAGATGTGGGCGACAGGACTGGCGAGTTCAATGTGTCCCATCCGCTCGCGGCGGACCCTCGCCTGGGTTACTTCAACACCGCATTTTTCGCAGACCACACCGCGGTGTTTCAGGCGCTTGTACTTGCCGCAGAGGCACTCATAGTCCTTGATCGGCCCAAAGATCTTGGCACAGAACAAACCTTCGCGTTCCGGTTTGAAGGTCCGGTAATTAATCGTCTCGGGCTTTTTTACCTCACCGAAAGACCATGACCGCACCTTATCCGGAGACGCGATACCGATCCGAATCGCATCGAATTCTTCCTGCTGATCGTTTTGTTTGAAGAGCTTCAGTAAGTCTTTCAACGCATCCATCCTTGCCCGCCACGGGCGGAAATTTTACTTGGACTGTTCCAGTTCAATATCGATACCCAAAGAACGCAGTTCTTTCAACAATACATTGAAAGACTCCGGCATTCCGGCATCCATGCGGAAATCACCCTTGACGATGGACTCATACATCTTGCTGCGCCCGCTCACGTCGTCCGACTTCACGGTGAGCATTTCCTGCAGGGTGTATGCCGCGCCATAGGCCTCCAACGCCCACACCTCCATTTCACCGAAGCGCTGGCCGCCAAACTGCGCCTTACCACCTAAAGGCTGCTGGGTAACCAGACTGTAGGGACCCGTGGAACGGGCATGCATCTTGTCATCCACCAGGTGATGGAGCTTGAGCATGTAGAGATAACCCACCGTCACCGGGCGGTCAAAGGCATCACCGCTCCGTCCGTCATACAGCGTGACCTGGCCGCTGCGCGGCAAACCGGCCAGCTCCAGCATATCGCCGATCTCCTCTTCGGAGGCGCCATCAAAGACCGGGGTCGCCATGGGCACGCCACCACGAAGATTCGTGGAAAGCTCGCGAATTTCCTGGTCTGTCAGGCTGTCGAGATCCTCCTTTTTGCCAGACCGGTTGTAGATTTCGGCAAGGAAAGCGCGCATTTCTGCCATTGCCACCTCACTGTCCAGCATCGCGCCGATCTTCTTGCCCAGCCCCTTGGCTGCCCATCCCAGATGGGTTTCGAGGATCTGTCCCACGTTCATACGGGAAGGTACACCCAGAGGATTGAGCACGATATCCACCGCTGTACCATCGGCAAGATAGGGCATGTCTTCTACCGGCACGATCTTGGAGACCACGCCCTTATTACCATGGCGGCCCGCCATTTTGTCACCGGGTTGCAGGTGCCTTTTTATGGCCACATGCACTTTGACCATCTTCAGAACGCCCGGACTCAGATCATCCCCTTGGGTCAGCTTGCGCCGCTTTTCTTCGAGTACCGCGTCGAGACGCTGGCGTTGTTCCTCGAGCTGGGCACGGATCTGCTCCAGGGACTCGTTACTCTCTTCCGTGCGCAAACGGATCTCAAACCATTTAGCACGCGGTAAGTCTTTCAGATAAGCCTTTGTCACCTTGTTTCCGGCCGCCAGACCGTTGGGACCGCCCTCAGCCACCTTACCGATCAGCTGACGCTCAATCCGCTGATAGCTGTCTTCCTCGACGATGCGATACTGATCATTGAGATCCTTACGGATCCGTGCGAGTTCATGTTCCTCAATGGACTTGGCACGGGCGTCCTTCTCGATACCATCGCGGGTAAAGACCTGCACGTCGATCACCGTGCCATACATACCGGCAGGCATTCGCATGGAGTTATCTTTCACGTCGGAGGCCTTTTCACCGAAGATTGCCCGCAGAAGCTTCTCTTCCGGCGTCAACTGAGTCTCACCCTTGGGCGTGACCTTGCCGACGAGAATGTCACCCGGCGCCAGTTCCGCACCGATTACGACAATACCCGACTCGTCCAGATGACGTAAGGCGCCTTCAGCGACGTTGGGTATATCCCGGGTGATTTCTTCCGGCCCCAGTTTGGTGTCGCGGGCGAAGACCGAAAACTCCTCGATATGAATAGTGGTATAGCGGTCTTCTGCCACAACCCGTTCCGAGATCAGTATGGAATCCTCGAAGTTATAGCCATTCCAGGGCATAAAGGCGACCAGAATGTTCTGGCCGAGTGCCAGTTCACCCATCTCCGTGCTCGGCCCGTCGGCCAGTACGTCACCACGACTCACCACATCGCCGACCTTGACCACGGGGCGCTGATTCAGGGTGGTGTTCTGGTTGGAACGCGCGTACTTGACGAGGTTGTAGATATCCACGCCGGGCTCTTCGGGCAGGGTTTCCTCATCACTGACACGAATGACAATACGGGCACCATCCACGATATCCACCACGCCACCACGCCGGGCGACGACGGCCGCGCCAGAATCGATGGCGACCACCCGTTCCATGCCCGTGCCCACCATCGGCGCGTCGGAACGCACCGTCGGCACCGCCTGGCGTTGCATGTTGGAACCCATGAGGGCGCGGTTGGCGTCATCATGCTCAAGGAACGGGATCATACTCGCCGCCACCGAGACGATCTGCCGCGGCGAGATATCCATAAACTGAACCTGGTCCGGATTTGCCAGAGTGAACTCGTTCTTGAAACGGCAGGACACCAGTTCGTCGGTCAGCACGCCGTGCTCGTCCACCGTCGAGTTCGCCTGGGCAATCATATAATTGCCTTCTTCTATAGCCGACAGATATTCCACCTCGTCGGTGGCGCGGCGATCGACAACGCGTCGATACGGCGTTTCGAGAAACCCGTAGGAATTCGTCCGCGCGTAGCACGATAAACTGTTGATCAGTCCAATATTCGGGCCTTCCGGCGTTTCAATGGGGCAGATCCGGCCGTAGTGCGTCGGATGTACGTCACGCACCTCGAAACCCGCACGCTCCCGGGTCAGGCCGCCCGGCCCCAAAGCCGAGACACGCCGCTTGTGGGTGACCTCGGAAAGCGGGTTGGTCTGATCCATGAACTGAGAGAGCTGGCTGGAGCCGAAGAACTCATTGACCACTGCCGCAATGGGTTTTGCATTGATCAGATCCTGAGGCGTGAGGCCCTCACTCTCGGCGAGCGCAAGACGGTCCTTGACAGCCCTTTCTACACGCACCAGACCGAGCCGAAATTGGTTTTCCATCAACTCACCAACCGAGCGCACGCGCCGGTTACCGAGATGATCAATATCGTCGATCTCCCCCACACCGTTACGCAGGGCGACCAGCACCTTGAGCACTGCGATGATATCCGCATCATTCAGTACGCCAGGACCGGTAATCTCATCGCGCCCCACCCGGCGATTGAACTTCATGCGGCCTACGGCCGACAAGTCATAGCGGTCGGGACTGAAGAACAATCCCTGGAACAGGTTTTGCGCCGCATCCTTCGTCGGCGGTTCACCCGGACGCATCAGCCGATAGATTTCCATCTGGGCGTCATGAGCATCACGTGACGTGTCGATACGCAACGTTTCTGAAATATAAGGCCCACGATCCAGCTCATTGAGATAGAGCGTATGCAGTGTGAGTGACGGCATTTTTCGCAGAGCGTCCAGAAGCTCGCCGCTGACGGGCTCATTGGCCTGTACCACCACTTCGCCGGTTTCGGGATGAACGATATCCCGGGCGACGACCTTGCCCAGAAGGAAGCTATCCGGCACAGGAATCTCATGCAGCCCCTGAACCTCGGAGAGCGCCTTGGTTTGGCGCGCAGTAATTCGCTTACCGGTCTGTACCAGCACTTCGCCAGTTTCCGGACTGATGATATCAAACGCAGCCACTTCGCCCTGCAGACGCTGAGGGATCAGTACATAGCGCAGATCGCCATCGATCAGGCGAAAGGTCTCCATATCAAAAAACATCTCAAGAATATCCTGGGTACTGTAGCCCAACGCACGCAGCAACGTCGTCGCCGGCAACTTACGACGGCGATCGATGCGCGCATAAACATGATCCTTGGGGTCAAACTCGAAATCCAACCACGAACCCCGGTAAGGAATGATGCGCGCATTAAAGAGAAGCTTTCCCGAAGAATGGGTCTTGCCGCGATCATGATCGAAGAAAACGCCCGGCGAACGATGCAACTGCGAGACGATGACGCGCTCCGTGCCGTTAATCACGAAGGAACCGTGCTCCGTCATCAGAGGCAGTTCGCCCATATAGACGTCCTGCTCCTTCACGTCTTTGACTCTTTTGGCGCCAGTGGTGTCGTCTTTTTCCATAATCGCCAGACGCAAACGTACTCGCAAGCCGGCACAGTAGGTCAGTCCGCGCTGGCGGCACTCCACCACATCAAATACCGGTTTTTCCAGGCGATAGGAGACATAATCCAGCATTGCGTTGCCAGAATAACTTTCCATCGGAAAAACCGAACGGAAAACAGCTTCTAAACCCGTTTCCTTTCGCGCCGCCGGGGGTACCGACTCCTGGAGAAACTCCCGGTAGGACTCCATCTGCGTAGCCAGCAGATATGGCACAGCAAGAATGCTCTGGCTTTTGCCAAAGTCTTTACGAATCCGTTTCTTTTCAGTAAAAGAGTAGGCCATGGATGCTCCGCGCGACGACTGCATGGTTCAGGGATCAGCGGTTAAAGCTGCTTTCCGCAAACAATGAGGGGCTGGCAGCGCTTTACGCGGCCAGCCGATAAGGTTACTACATCAACTACAGATTACTTGATCTCCGCCTCGGCACCGGCCTCGACGAGCTGCGCCTTGACACTTTCGGCTTCGGCCTTGGCTACGCCTTCCTTCACGGGCTTCGGCGCGCCGTCAACGAGATCCTTCGCTTCCTTCAGGCCAAGACCAGTGATGGCTCGAACCACCTTGATGGTATTCACCTTGTTGGCACCAGCGGCGGTGAGGATAACGTCAAATTCGGTCTGTTCTTCCACAGCAGCCGCACCTTCGCCAGCCGCCGCGCCACCGGCAGGTGCCGCGACCGCGACCGCCGCTGCAGATACGCCGAACTTCTCTTCCATTTCTTTGATGAGCTCAGACAGCTCGAGGACCGTCATACCCGCAATAGCGTCTAAAATTTCCGCTTTGGACAATGCCATCTTACTAACTCCTTCAGTTCAAGTTGATTTAAGCAGCGCGCTGATCGCGAACTGCCGCCAAGGTCCTGACGAAACGGCTCGGGACCTCGTTAAGGGTGCGAACAAAGCCGGCAACCGGGGCCTGCATGGTACCGAGCAATTTGGCCAGCAATTCTTCGCGTGAGGGCATTTTGCTCAATTGCGCGATTGCCGCCGCATCGATCTGCTTACCGCTGAGCACACCACCGGTAATGACCAGTTTTTCGAAACGCTTTGCATGGTCAGTGAAGAGCTTCGCCAGGGCAACAGGGTCTTCTGCTGCCGCGAATACCAGAGGACCTTTCAGCAGATGGTCCATCACGGCGAATGGCGTTCCCGCGAGGGCGCGCTTCAACAGCGTGTTCTTCACAACCTGCACATGCACCGACTGCTTTTGTGCTTCTGCCCGGAAAACGGTCATCTGCGCCACCGTCAAACCGCGATACTCCGCTACCACTGTGGCTTGCGCCCTAGTGAGTCTGGTCTGCAAGGTGGCAACGACCTGTTCCTTTTCTGCGAGTTTGAGACTCACGTGAATGTCACCTCCTATCTAACCGAGGCGGCCAGAAGATCTGGCGCGCCGTCGCCTACGCAGGGAAAATCATTAAGGCTTACGCCCCCTGCGGTCTTTGTACGCCGGCTTACGCCGACCTTCCCGCCCGGAAACGGAAATCTTTAGCCAAGACCACTCAGATCCACGGCAACGCCAGGACCCATGGTCGGAGAGAGGTTCACCTTACGGATATATATACCTTTACTGGTGGCCGGTTTGGCTTTACGCAAGCTGTCGATCAGCACCAGCAGGTTTTCCTGCAAGGCCTTCACCTCAAAGGAAGACTTGCCGATGGTACTGTGCACGATACCGCCTTTGTCGGCGCGATAACGCACCTGTCCACCCTTGGCATTGATTACGGCAGTACGAACATCTGCAGTCACCGTCCCGACTTTGGGGTTCGGCATCAAACCACGGGGACCCAGTACGGGACCCAGGGTGCCCACCACGCGCATGGCATCCGGCGTAGCAATGACCACGTCAAAGTCCATCTGCCCAGCCTTCACCAACTCCGCAAGATCCTCCATGCCGACAATATCGGCACCGGCTTCACGCGCTTCGGTCGCTTTATCGGCGGTGGCGAAAACGGCCACCCGCATTTGCTTACCGGTGCCATGGGGAAGCACTACCGCCCCACGCACCACCTGGTCGGATTTGCGCGGATCAATACCCAGACCCACCGCCACATCCACCGACTCGTCGAACTTGGTCGTGGCCATCTTCTTGACGAGTTCGAGGGCTTCCTCGATCGCGTAACGGTTATTCCGATCCACCATCGCCCTGATGGCAAGTGTGCGCTTGGATTTCGTCGCCATATTTCAGCCCTCCACCGTCAGGCCCATACTGCGGGCAGTACCACGCACGCTGCGCTTTGCCGACTCAATATCCTGCGTATTGAGATCCGGCATTTTCGTTTTGGCGATATCTTCGATCTGCGCTTCCGAAACCTTACCAACCTTTACCGTATTGGGACGCCCGCTGCCCTTTGGCAGGCCCGCAGCCTTCATCAGCAACACCGCTGCTGGTGGCGTTTTTACTTCGAAAGTGAAACTTTTATCTGCAAAAACAGTAATAACCACGGGTAACGGCAAACCCGGTTCAACACCCTGGGTCTGGGCATTGAACGCCTTGCAGAACTCCATGATGTTCAACCCACGCTGACCCAAAGCCGGGCCGATAGGCGGGCTTGGATTGGCTTGCGCAGCCTTTACCTGCAGCTTGATATATCCGGTTATTTTCTTTGCCATAATTTAACTCCTGCGAGGTGCGAACGCCATCAGGCTCCCTCTGTTGAAAAACGATCAGGCCTTCTCGACCTGGCCAAAATCCAATTCTACGGGCGTGGAGCGACCAAAGATGGTCACCGAGACCCGTAACTTGCTCTTTTCGAAATTGACTTCCTCGACGACGCCATTGAAATCCTTGAACGGGCCATCTACGACACGCACCTGCTCACCCGCGTCAAAACTGAATTTCGGACGCGGTTTCTCAACGCCTTCCTTGATGCGGTCCATGATGGCGTTGGTCTCCGCATCACTCAGCGGGTGTGGGCGCCCTACAGAGCCGCCGACAAATCCGGTGACCCGTGGTGTGCTCTTGACGAGGTGCCAAGTCACGTCGTCCATTTCCATCTGCACCAAGACATAGCCGGGGTAAAACATTCGTTGCGAGCTCGTTTTTTGGCCATTTCGCATTTCCACGACTTCTTCGACGGGAACGAGGATCTCACCAAACTTATCGGCAAGCCCTTCCCGATTGGCACGCTCGCGGATCTCGCCCTGCACCTTTTTCTCGAAGCCCGAGAACGCATGAACCACATACCAACGCATAGACATTTACGCGACTCCTCCGAGTAGTAGGCGCACAATCCCAAGGAGTGCCATATCCACCAGCCAAAGGAAGATGGCAATTACCGCGATCAAACCAATAATGATGGCCGTACTGCGCAAGACCTCGGGACGCGTCGGCCAAACCACCTTCAGCAACTCCACGTATGCCTCCCGAAAAAAGATCAGGAGTGCCTTGCCGTTGTTGCTGGAAGCGAAAAGACCTGCGGCAATCAACAAAGCCAGAATCAGCGCCACACCAGGGTAATACGTACCGAGGTGGATGGGGATGAGGAAATAGGCGAATACCCCGAGGGCAGCGAATCCTGCCGCAAAATAGAGCTTCACTTTTTCCGACATGAACACCGCACCTTTTTAATAATGGCAGGGCAGGAGGGGCTCGAACCCCCAACCTGCGGTTTTGGAGACCGCTGCTCTACCAATTGAGCTACTGCCCTGCAGACGGCGAACGGCGGACAGTGCCGCCGTTCAACACTACAACATGAAAGCTTATTCGACCACCTTGGAGACGACGCCGGCGCCAACGGTACGGCCGCCTTCACGTACCGCGAAACGCAGACCTTCCTCCATCGCAATCGGCGCAATCAACGCGACCTTGAACAATATATTGTCGCCCGGCATCACCATCTCCACACCTTCCGGCAATTCCACCGCACCCGTTACGTCCGTGGTACGAAAGTA
>Ga0172381_10004116_pt1 | contig 15136 bp, 26 predicted proteins | sample Leawel6488metaG_FD_119754 | JGI IMG/M metagenome (GOLD analysis project Ga0172381, IMG submission 119754) | Leachate microbial communities from a municipal landfill in Southern Ontario, Canada - Leachate well 64-88 metaG | ecosystem: Engineered > Solid waste > Landfill > Unclassified | place...
CTTAACCTGGCCCCTGGTCCCACAGGCCCCCTGCCTTAACTGAACCCCTGGTCCCACAGGCCCCCTGCCTTAACTGAACCCATGGTCCCACAGGCCCCCTGCCTTAACTGAACCCATGGTCCCACGGCCCCCTGCCTTGACCGGCTCCCCGCCCCCCGCAGCTCCGGGTCTTCCTCGATCCCCATGCTCCCACGGTCTCCGCTCATTCGAGTGATTGCCCTATCCCCCTGATCACTGTACTGTATGGAATATAGACTATGTAACTTATGGGACTGTCATGGATTATAGGCTAAATTAGATCATCATACTTTTGGGGATATTGGGCTATTGGGAAATGTTAGGCAGACGTTAGGGGGAATGTTAGTTTTTGGGTCAGGTGCCGTTTGGAGCCCTATGTGGGGCTGTGTGGGGGCTAGGCCAGTTTGGGGCATCGGCATTGGGGGATCTGGGGTGGAGGGGGTCTGGCGGGCCTCCTGTGCCTCGTGGCGGGGTCCTGGGTGAGTCCTTTATGTGGCCTTGCGGAAACGGTTTCCGTATATACCTTTTACTCTGGGTGGGGCGTGGGGTGGGCTATTGCGTGAATGGGGAGCGGCATGGTAAGGTTATTCGGTGAACTAAGACATTAAATGAAGTTACCATATGGCCAGGAAGTGGATTGCGGTCGGGGACAGGAGGATCGTGGCGTACACGCCGTCGGAGTCCGCGCTCAGGATGTTCGACATGAGGGGGCGGGCGGACGGGGAGTCCGCGCTGTCCATGGTGCCGGTCGGGGAGTTCCTGCCGGTCGGGGAGTGCGACGGGAAGAGCGTGTCCTTCGTCAGGGGGATGTCCTATCCCGTGGGCCGCGAGGGGGACGTCATATTCCTGTCCGTGGACTCCGCGGGCGTGGTCGCCGAGGTATGCGAGAGGCCCTGAAGTCCGACGTCGAGTGGCGGGAGGGGATGGAGGCGAGGTTCCCGAGGGACAGGTACCCGTACGACTGCTCGGCCTGCGGGGCCAGGTGCGGCAGGGTTTGGGATACGGTGATTGGGGGCCTTACGAGGAGGTTCTGCGGGAAGGGGTGCCTCGAGGCGTTCCTGATGGGCAGGCCCGTATGATGGCCACGGGTACAGGGTCCTCCCTGTCGTTCAGGATGGTGCGCTGCAGGTTCCCCGCCTGGCCGTACAGGACCGCCGGCCTGCAGGCCTTAGTCAAGATCGGGGGGTACCACCTCATGAACTACTTCGTGTTCGACCGGAAGGGGAAGAGGCTCGCAGGCGGGCGGCTGAGGCTGGGGAGGGCCGGACGGCCGGGTTTCGGGTGGAACCCCGCGGAGAGGTGGAGGGTAGTCGGGCTGAGGCTGGAGAGGGGCTAATCTTAACGGCACGGAAATATGTGGCTGACTCCGAAGGGGAAACGGGAACGCCCTAACAAAAAGCTGATGTTGTCGGGGACGTGCTGGAGAGTGCACTACGGGAGCTTGTCTGCCCAAGACAGTTATTTTTTGGCGGGAAATGGGTTTTGCATGATCAGGGCGATCCTCAAGGGATCCTTCCCCGGTGGCCTCTTCCCCGGTGGGGTCCCCCTTCTGGGATCTGGCAGGGGGGTGAAGAGCCTTACCTACGACCTATGACGGTGAATAAATAACGAAAACGACATGAAGTTCGCCACTAACGTTAAGAGAAAGCGCACATGGGGTGGGGTGGGGATCGACGAGGGCGAGACGGCCAACCTTGGCGACCTCAGGGTGTTCCCGGGGGTGTCGTCAAAGATTAACGACATCTATCATGCACTGGTGCCGATGGACGGGCATGTCCACAGGATCCTCAGCAGGGAGTCTGATCCTGGACTCCGGAGGACGGGCCAGACGGTCATCTGGGAGCCTGGCCAAGGACTCCGGCGGATAGGCCGGATAGTCATGGGAATGACTGGATGGCTAAGAAACGACTTATGAGAAGAAAATTGGAAAGCTCGATCGGGAGGAGGGCAAACCAGCTTTGCGACACCGTCGCGAACAGGGTGATATGGTGGTTTGGGCTGTCCCTCAACCTCAGGCAAAGGGTCACCCCGATCTTCATCAGGAGGTCAAGTACCGTCTTCCTTCAGGCGGGCGGCAAGCTAAGCTACGACCTATGAGCCATATGACTAACGCGACTCCGGACCAAGGGAAGGCAAGGGCCAACCTGTCGGAACCAAACATGGGTGCCGTTAAGAAGGAGGAGAATAGGCTCCTATTAGAATTCTACCAGTTTACCCGACTTAGAAAGAGGTATCCCCTGAGGATCATCAGGAGGCGCGTGAATCGTGAGACAATCGGAATCAGGAAGGGGGCCCTTTACGGGGGCAAGCTTAAGTGCGACCTATGACGAGAATTGACAGGATCATCGGGAAGTTCGTCAACAAGATCGCCGGCCGAGTCGACAAGAAGATGATTAGGCGGTATGGGCTGAAGATTGACATTCACCGCATGCTTACTGGGGCGGTCCTGGCGAGACCAAGGCAAATGTTCCATCATGTTGGGAAAAACATAAGATACGACCTATGACCGCACGGAACATCGGTAAGTTTAAGGGCTTCGACACCCGGCTGCTCAGGACGGCGATGAAGGTCGAAGTTGCGCTGGACCCCAGTAGGTACCTGCCGTGGTGTGGAAACATGGGGGAATTCCTTTTCCTGGATAGGGTCAAGGGGCCATGGAGGAAATGCTGCGTGACGACAGACCTCCTGTCAAAGTGACTGAAAATGGCCGCGGAATGCCTGTTTTTTGGCTAGAACTGCGTCCCTTGACGCAAACACGTGTAATATGCCATAATTCCATTGAGGGATTGCGGCATATTTATTTAAGAACCTATGGGAAACATGACTAGCCACAGCGACCTGACGGGCTTCTACGGGGTTTCGGAAGATCCCAAGTGGATCATATAATCATTCAGATTAACCAAAAACTATGGGGACGATAACCACAAGCGCCAAGAGCGTCAAGATCAACGGGAAGTACGCCAGACCGTTCGAGGGGGGGAAGACAACATATGAGCTGGGCATAGACAAGGAAAGGACGTTCGTCTATGTCGGGGATAATTTCTTGTGCGGAGCAAGGCGGGGGATCGAGAAGGGGGACATCCTGACGCTGGTCTCAGACAATAATACAACAACCGCCGCGTTCACCTGCAAAGACAAACCGGAAGAGAACTACGAGTATGGGTGGTTCGAGTGCTGGTGGTCTGATCTCTGCTACCTCCCCAAGAACTTCTCCCAAGGGGAGTCCGTCTGCGCGACGGCCAACCCCATGTTCTCAAAATCATACCTGGAGGCCAGGTCCGAGGAGATCAAGAGGCTTGAGGCCCTGATCGAAGAGGACTCCAAGATAGCGGAAAGGCTGAACCAGAACAGGAACCTGCTTAAGAAGCTAACCGAATAGCTATGGACTACGAAAGAGCGATAAAATGGGCGACAAAGAACTGGCTGGCCGTCAAGGGGTACCAGACGAAGATGACGGACAGGAGAGGTTATGGCGGGTCAGTCGTCAGCCTCCCGTTCGGCGAGGCGAAGTGGGAGAATCCGCTGCTGGTGTGGGTGTGGATGTCGTTTGTTGACGAAGGTTATGGGGGGTGGGGAACCTGTCTCGGACTTTCGGAGGACGGGAAAATCTACTGGGCATACCAGAGCCACTGCTCCTGCAACAGCTTCGAGGACAGCAAGGAAATGGACGAGGTCCCAGAAAATACCGAGAAGGTATTCGAGCTGAATTCCGTCCCTGATGACTGGAAGTCGCGGGTGGCCTCGAACATAGCGGCGCTGAGGGACGAGATTAAGAAAACTGACAGATAAGATATGTGGAGAGCGATCATTGAGGCGGTCAGGAAGATAGGCTGCCACCACTGCTGGAGGATCCTGAAAACGACTGAACACGAGTTCTTCGCAAGACACATCCTTGACTGCAGGCTGTGCGGGAAGATAAGAAGAATTGACACCTAAGGACATATGGGTTTTTTCTACAGAGCCGCGGGGATAGTCTGCATATTCTCGATGACGTTCGCGAGGTTTGGCGACGACGCCAGCGCCAAGATGCTGATTCACCTTGCCGAGCAGGGACTGATTGACCCGACTAAGGTATGACCATGGACAACAAAATCAAAAGGATCTCGTCCATCATATGCGATCTGGAGGAGATCTGGGTCTCTACCGAATCTAACGACGCGTCAGACCTGATCAGGGAAGCGGTGGGGAACCTGGAGGCCGCAAGATACGTCCTCGTCAGGGAGGAATAGGCCATATGGATCTGCCCCTAAAGATGATGCACCACTGGGCCAAGGTCGTGTCCAGCGAGACGGGAGCGGTATTCCCCACTACCTACCAGATGTGGCGCTACATGCACAGGTCAGGCAAGGTCAGGGCCGTCAAGTCAGGGGGGACCGTATGGGTACCCGACGACGAGATCGCCAGGCTCAAGACGGAGGAGATGGCGTACGGAAAGTACAGGACTAAGGGAAAGATAACCATTTAAACGCATGACAGTCACAAGCAAGCACCTGAAGGCCTTCACGGGCAGCAAGATAACGATCGTCAGGAAAGACGGGAAGGAGATATCTGGCAGGAAGGACAAGGAAAAGACCCCAGGGTCGATGAGCGTCATAACCAAGGACGGCAAGAAGGTCAGGGTTCACAACGGGGACATTTCGCAGGTAGTTTCAGAGATGAGGATGGGGGGGTCCCTCGGCGGGGAGGCCAAGCCAAACGAGTCGTCCGTGGTCCAACCCGAGAAGAGGAAGAGAGGGAGGCCGAAGAAGGTGAGGGAAGCCGTGCAGGACGCCCCCGAGCCGCCGAAGTTCCTGTCCATGCCGGAGGACATCACCTTCGGGCAGGCCATGTCGTTCATCTGCTCCCTCGACTCGGTTCATGATACGGTCGCGGGGTTCGACAGGCACGACCCGAACTGCTTCTTCGTGTATTCGTCGCAGAGCCTTGGGCTGCTCTTCAGGCACTTCAACCTGGCCGCCAAGCAGAAGTACTTCGAATCGGGGGTGATGGAGGCGAAGCTGACCCCCACCCTGTCGATAAAGTTCACGATGGCGGCGGTAAGGTGGCACGTGGAAAGCGGGAGGATCGAGGAAAGGAAGAATGAGACAAAAGGTGGGCTCAACGAGCTGTTCGTCAGCGAAGACCTCGGCAAATGGCCTGAGACGCTCGGTGGGTTGAGTGCGGATGACGTCTCATACCGCCTTGGCCGCGCCATGGGCAAGTTTGACGAGGTTGTCATGGCAGAGGAACCCAAAGCGGCGGGGGAGACAATCGAGGCCCCCCTGGCGGCCACGGAGGAGGGACGCTCAAACGTCGATCAGGAAACCGCTGTGGGGCTCGCCGAGGCCATGGAGGCCATCGTGGCCATCAGGAAGGCCTGCGGGGACAGGAAGGAGCCCGATCTTGACCTTGCAGTCGCAAGGCTCAAGGAACTCGCCAAGAGGGCGGTGGACGCGTTGTAGGGCGAAACCGGCTATGGACTTCGCCGTAGTCTCCAAGGGGTCGTTCGGGTACATCCTTGTCCCGTCGACTAAATCAGCAGGTGACAAGCTGTCTAAAATAGAGAGGCTGTTCAGGCCCGACCGCCTGTGGCGGTGCGGGGACAGGTGGTTTGCCTTCGGGGTGGACGTCGTGTTCGAGGTAGGCCTTGAGCTGAGGCTCTTCTTCGCCGACGGGTCGCAGGACGACTACCGCAGGTACAACACCACCATGTCCCATCCCGTCGGTAACGGGTACAGGGGGGTCGAGGGGATGAAGGATCCCCATGACGAGTGGTTCGGGAGGATCGACGGCGGGCAGGAGGCGGAGGAGTCCGTGACGCAGGGCCAGAAGCCCAAGGCTACCAGGATAGGCGGAGTAAGGACAGAACTGAGGCCATACCAGGCGGTGTCGAGGGAGGTGTTCGACCGGAACGGCGGCCGCCTCATGAACTTCGACGATTGTGGGTTGGGGAAGGAGGTTTCCGTCAACACTAAAATATTGACAAGCACAGGATGGAGGAGAATCGGAGAGATAGAGGCCGGAGAGACGGTATACTCCAGGGACGGATCACCGACGACAGTCACAGGAGTGTTTCCCCAGGGGGTCAAGCCCCTCTACAGGATCACCCTGTCGGACGGGGCGACATGCCTTGCGGGTCTTGATCACCAGTGGTCAGTGGCGGACAGGAACAGCTTCTGCCCAAGCCACAGGAGGGAAAGCCCATGGAGAATAGTGTCCACGGGCGACCTCCTGGGGATGTCGGTCCTTGACCCGAAGGGGGGGGTGCGGTACGTGATCCCGTTCGCCTTCCCGATCGACCGTCCCGACACGGAACTCCCGATCGCCCCATACCTGCTCGGAGTCCTGCTGGGGGACGGGGCGCTTACGGGGAACATCGGCCTGTCGGTGCCAGGAGACAAGCACTTCATCCTCAAAAAGATAGGGGGGTGGCTGGATGGATTCGGCTGCACCGTTCGTCTCCAAAGACCTGATTCGTCTTCCTGCCAGGCATATTCCCCGTCCATCGGGCACAGCAGGAAAAACAGGATCAAGGAAGCCGTAGCCGGTTTGGGGTTGGACGTCCACTCACCGAAACGCTTCATCCCGGAGAAGTACATGTTAGGGTCAGTCAGTCAGAGGACCGAGCTTCTGCGGGGGCTGATGGACACGGACGGATCGTGCAAGGGAAACCGCTCGACCTTTCATTCCATGTCCCTCCCCCTGTCAGAGGGCGTCGTTGAGCTGGTCAGGTCGCTTGGGGGGGAGGCAACCCTGCGCACCTATGACAGGAGACACCACGGGAAGGGCCTCGAATACCAAGTGAGGGTGAGGATGGACAGCATCTGCCCGTTCTCGGACGAATCCCCGAAGGGCCTCCACTGGAGGGTGCCGAAGAACAGGAAGCACTATGGCAGGAGCATCAGGAGCATCAAGTACGAGTCTGACGGGGAGGCGATCTGCATATCCGTCAGCCATCCTGAGAGCCTCTACGTGATACAGGACTATATCGTCACCCACAATACCCTCCAGTCCCTGTCCTGCGTGGCGGGAAGGGGAAAGACGATCGTCATCTGCCCCGCGGTCGTCAAGGAGGTGTGGGACGCGCAGACCAGGGAGCACACGGACATGGAGCCCGCGGTGATCTGCGGGACGAAGCCGGTCCCCAAGGAAAGCCTTGACGGGAAGGACGTCGTGATCGTCAACTACGACATCCTCCACGCCCACATGGACACCCTGACCTCCCTCGGGGCGAAGAACGTCATCGCCGACGAGGTGCACAAGATCAGCGGGGCGGGGCACCCTCCGTCCAAGAAATACCTGATCGGCTGCAAGGAGAAGGCCGACAGGACCGGGGCTAGGATCGCCCAGCTGGAGAGGGAGGGAAAGGAAGTCCCGAAGAAGCTCCGAGAGACGCACGACAAGGCCCTGGAGACTTGGTCCAACCCGCCGCCGCTAGTGGGGGGCTCAAGGATGGGGAACAGCTCCATCAACCTCATGAGGTCCGTGGACAACCGCCTCCTGCTGTCTGGGACGCCGATGCAGAACAGGATGGACGACCTCTTCCCCCTCCTCAACCTCACCGCCCCGTCCGTGTTCCCGAACAGGTGGGCGTTCATGTCTAAGTACACCAACCCGAAGAAGACGCGGTTCGGGACGGAGTTCAAGGGGGTCAGAAACCAGGAGGAGCTGGCCAAGGCGATGGCCCCGTTCTACGTGCGGAGGCTGAAGTCGGAAGTGGCCAAGGAGCTCCCGTCGATCACCCACGTCGAGGTCGCGGTGGACCTCCCGAGCGAGCTGCTCGCCAGGTACATGGAACTGGAGGAGGAGTATTTCAGCCCCGAGGTCGGGGGGAACCTCGCGACCCTCATGGCCATGAGGATGGCATGCGCGGAGGGGAAGGCGGAGCCGTCCCTGAGCCTGACGGACGACCTCATCGGGGGGCAGAAGGTGATCATATTCTCCTGCTTCATGGAGCCGATGAGGCAGATCTCGGAATACTACGGCGACAGGTGCGTGACGGTCAACGGGGAGGTGTCGAGGGCGGACAGGAAGGAGGCGATGGAGAGGTTCAACGAGGACGACTCGTGCAGGATCTTCGTCGGGGGGATCAGGTCGGCGGGGGAGGGGCTTACCCTCAACGCCGCCTCGGCGGTCGTCTTCAACGACTACGACTTTCTTCCAGACAAGCACAAGCAGGCACACGACCGGTGCTACCGGATCGGGCAGGACAAGCCGGTCACGGTCTACCAGATGAGGGGCAAGGGACTGTGGATCGACGACTTCCACCACTCCATCCACGGTCACAAGAACGACCTGAACAGCAAGGTATTCGGGCTGAGGGAGGCAGACATAATCAAGATGGCCATGGATGAGGCGAAAGACAGGGCCAGGATGGGCAAGGCTACGAAGAAGAGGAAACCGGCTAAGAAACGTAAATGAGGACGACTATGGCGAAAGGTTGCGTGACCTCATGAGGAGTGGTATGATCCATGTGCAAGGGCGGGAGTAACCGCCGTTTAAGCCTAAAAAGCTGTGGACAAATACACGCTGGCCGAACTGGCCTACAACGCGTACAGCAACCACACCATGGACTTCGACCTCCTGACGGCGGAGGAGAAGGACTCGTGGAAGAGGGCCGCCGAGGCGGTCCATGACGTCACCAAGTACCGACCTCGGTCGGTACCGTAAATCTTAATCAGTAACCGCAACACCATGAAGCTAGCAGAAGCGTTGCTCCTCAGGAAGCAACTGGCGCAGAAGGTCGAACAGCTCAAGCCCATCAAGACCATGGGCGACAACGGGATGTTCGACAGCAAGATGACTAGGAAGAACGTCAGCGAGAGCGTCGACGAGATCACCGTCACGACCCCGAAGATCTCCCTCTCTGACCTCACCAGGACCTTCGACCACTATTCCACGCAGCTCAGGAAACTGGACGCCATGATCCAGCGGGTCAACTGGGAGACGGAGATCGCCTTTGACGAGTCTTCCGCCGTACCGGAAGACAAGGGATAGCGGACACCCCGCCTCGACGGCGGGGGTCGATCGGCGTCAGCGTAGGCGAAAGGCCGGGACGAGCCTTAATCGTGAGACTGGCCAGTTTCCACGCCCACGTAAGATACCTAACGAAGCGATTCGTTGCCTATTATTAAGATTTGGTGCGTCACGGGCAAGACGGCCTTTGGCTTTCTGCCATCCGCACCCCGGCCTGTCCACAGGCAAAACCTGTTAGGCCGCAGTCCATGAGACGAAGATAAATAGCTAACGCCCTCTTCAAGGTAAAGACATAACATCCCCATCCTGGACCGTACATCTGGGAATGGGCCTAAAGACGTAGTGATTGTAAAGACGTAAGGACGTCAATCTGTCACATACCGTCGCCTAGGGACGTCGATCGATCCACACCGTCGAATGCAGGGTATCGCGGACAGTAGTTCAGTGGTCAGAACACGGCCCTTATAAGACCGGAATCCGGGTCCGATTCCCGGCTGTCCGACCATTAAATTTTTAAGAATGAGCAACCAACCTAAAAAAGATCTGGGATGCCCCAACTGCAACCATAAATCCCCCCTCTACACCGTCATCGTCAAGGGCAAGAAGCCTAAGAGGATGTGCCTTCTGTGCCTTGTGGAGATGAAGGGGGAGTGGACGGCGAGGAGGTAATCATAAAACTATGACAATGAAGACAACCGTTACCGTAGATTTATCTTGTGACCATTGCAGGGGACGATTCCATAAAAAAGACATCTTAGTGGAGCCGGGGAAGAAGCTTGAGATAGTAGGAAGGATTGAGTGTCCCAACAAGTGCGAGGGGAAAAGGACATACGGAAGTCCGTTAAACTTGCAGGTTGAGGATGAATCCAATTGTGTAGAGACCGTTGAAGACGTTGGACGATTCTCATGGGGACACCAATGCACCCGCCCAAGGGGACACGGTAAGGACGGCCTGTATTGCAAGGTTCACGCCAAGCGGAATTCGGCATAACTTATCCCCAGAACCCCTTGACCCCCTACCCCAGCCCCTATACCGGGGGCTTCGGCAAGCAGTTAATATAATGACATAAAAAATCTATGACCAAGCCAGTAATCACAATCAAATCGGATGAGGTGGAAATTTCCGATGGGTTTCACACATTCAGCGAACTTTACGAACATAGAATTAAACTGTGGATAGCCCTGTGTCTTCAGATGGGGCCGGGGAACGAATGTTTCCCATACCCAAAGAATGTATGGAGGTCTAGGAAACGCTCAGATGGTTCCGAGTTGAAAGGATGGTTCATTCTTGGAATGGGGATAAAGTCCGGTAAACAGATGTCGTATCATATCCCGGAAGAGTATTGGGATAAATGCTACTTTGCCGATACATTTGACAAGGCCCCGGAATTTGACGGACACACTCCGGCGGATGTTCTTGAAAGATTAGCGATGCTTTAGCTCTACGATTCGGCCTAACCTGAATCGCACCCGATCGTGGGAACCGTGGACTTTGACAACCTAGGGACGACAGGGGGAGTGGTGTGGCGGAATATGTAGACGCACCCCGTAAGGAAGTAACATGGGGAGGTAAATAAGGGCAACTGTATCGCCCGAATAACCAGTTCAGGTGGGAGCAGTCTTGAACAGACAAGACCTCTGGGTTCGCCTAGTGGCAGGAATTGACCTGTGATGACGCAATCGACAAAGAACTATAGTCCTCGATTGTTTGTGTGCAAGTTACTGCGAACTAAAAGATGTTCTGACTCCTAACCTTCCATGGGTGGAAGTCCCATGGCACCAAATCCCCCTGTCATCCCTGCCCCTGAACCTAATCGGGGGGAATAGATGAGTATGGACAAGAAAGAACAGACAACAGGCAGACATTTTACTGATAATTTTCCATGGGACAACCTTTGGGACTATCCTTATCGCAAGTCTGGCTATCGAATTTTCAGGTATAAGTTAATCGAAATTCAAGACCCCTCGAAAGGGAAGAGAAATATATGACACACGAAAATCCCTATGACGAATCGTGCAAAGGTTGTGGCGGTTCGCTAAAGAAAGCCGGAACCCTTTGCAACGACTGTCAGACCGTAGATATGACCCTAAAAGAATTTGTGGTACGACCATTTCCGCACCAAAACGACAGGGTTGGCCATGTAGTTTGGCATGAAGAGTTTGACTGCCTGTTGTCCCAATCCCTATCCGAGGCGGAACGGAGGGGGATGGAGAAAGGGTTGAGGAAGGCACTTGAGTGCGTGCCGGAAGAGTCTAAACCTCCCTACGAGGACGGTTGGGAATCTTTCCATCGAGGAATCAATCAAGCATTGGTTGAGTATCATAGAGCCATCAAAAAAGAAATCGAGAATCTAACCAAGCAGATATGACCATAAAAAACGGATACCGGATAACATTCCTAGCAGGAGTTCTGGTCTACCTTGTTCAAAACATCTATTTCGGTTGGAACGACACCGCCCAAAGCGGGGCAGAGAGGGTATTGGATACGGTTTCATGGGGGCTGATTGTTTACGGAGGTCTTTCCGCTTGGATGGCTTCCGTTACCGAGGAGGTGATTAGAAATAAAGATGTATGACAAAAGAAAAATTTGAGTATTACGGGATTGATGAAAATGGAAAGCGTTACGAATGCAAGAAGATTGACGATGGTGGGAAATATAAAAAGGGCCTTTGCCAAATAGATAACATGATTGGTTTGACTTGGTGTCGTTTTGAATCAGTAGGTAGAAAAATAATTAAATAATATGTCCACCCGCACCTCAAGAATCATAGTCTATTCCGTCTGTATTCTATACCTCATTGCCTTATGGACGCTGGTTGGATTCCTTATCCAGTCAGTCCGTGAGTCGAGCCGGAACATTGAGGAAACCCAGAACAGCCTGCCCCTTTCCCCCTACCGAACCGTGGAGGTGTCCGCCTACACCGCCGATCCCCGAGAGACAGACAGCACCCCGACCGTCATGGCAAGCGGAAAGACCGTCTATGTCGGGGCGGTGGCGAACAACTGGCTCCCCTTCGGCACGGTCGTCACCATCGGGGGTCGGGAGTATGTGGTGGAAGACCGCATGAACCGGAGATACCCACCATGGACGTTTGATGTCTTCATGGAGGACTATGGGGAGGCGCGCAAGTGGGGGAGAAGGGAATTAACCTTGAGTCTATGAACCATGTATCACTAGAGACGGCAAAGAGGATGAAGGAATTGGGGTTCAATCAAGATGCGCATGACGGCTTTGTATGGGCTTTTGTAGGACGTGGCGAAGATGCGAAGTGGGTAGTTGGTTTAGAGGATGCTGGAGAAAATCAAAACTTCTACGGTGTCAGGATTGTCGCCCCCACCGTTGACGAGATCATGGAAAAGCTTCCGTCCAAGGCAACTCTGGAGAAGAGCGGGGACAGGTGCTTCTATGCCCAGACCCCCAGCATTGCGTGGGACGGAAAGGTTTACGAAACACCAGTCGAAGCCCTAGCCCACCTGTGGTGCAAGCTTAGGGAGAATGGGATAATCTTGGATATATGATTGTCATGGTGACGGAAGTGAACATGTGGGAAAGGGAGAAGTGGAACTACCTGATGGACATCGACAAGGTTGGAGGGGCCGTGATGAACGACCTGATGATATTCGTCCGCCTGGCCAACGAGGACTTCAAGAAGCAGAGCGACTTGGGAAGGGGGCTGTTCGCCGCCTCGAGATACCTGGTTAAATTCTACGACTGTTTCGATAACTCCGACCGCCCGTCCGTAGGCTGCTCAAACGGATATCGCATGTACCTCTCCAATTCCGCATGCTACAAGAACGGCCTCAACGACTTCAGGGAGAAGACCCTGTCCCCAAGGAGAATGCGCGGCGTGATGGCGGAAATGCGGGACAAAAACAACAACAGGATATACAAGGATTTCGAGTACCTGTTCCTGAAGAAATAACCGGTCAGACATAATATGTTCATGACATTAAGCGTAAACCCCAGGCTATTCGATGACACCCAAAGACTTGAGCATTACCTCAATGACGATTGGGAAGTTGTCCATTGCCACGGAGGCGATATCCTGGTGTACATACTGGAACGGCGAGAACCGCTTATGTCAGTTGAGCCAGACAAGACAGACGCCGGCTGCAGGTATGTCTTCCCATAAACTAACGACTAACATATGACCGCAAAGAAACCCAAGGAATTCACCAAGGAGCAGCTGAAGGCGATTGACAGCCTGCTCACCGACCTCGACGAGCTGAGCAACAAGCCACGCCGCCTCTACCACGCCCTGGAGGAGCTGGCCATGGCCTTCGACATCAAGGGATCCATCCCCGGAATCAGGGTGGCGCAGGACACATACTACGCCTTCATGAGCGAGGGTGAGCAGTATAACGAGCTGTTCAGGTCGCTCAGGGAATACAAGATTGAGGAGTGGGAGCACCAGGTTAATAGCGAACTTGGTGAGTCCATCGAGCGGTCAGAGAACCGCATCAATGGGGCCGAGTGCTTCATCAAGACTCACGTCCAGAGGTTAACCGAACGAAGGTTCTAGGCCCCCGCCACCTCCTAAACAACTAACCATGGATCTATGACCAAGAAACTATACGAACTGCCCGACAACTCCCCCATCCGCGTCACCATGATCGACGGCAGCAGGGAGGACGCCACGTTCGGGCACCTTGACGGCATGTATTCCTACTGCTACCTGGACCGTGACCATTCCGAAGTGTTCCACCTGAAGGGCGACACCCCGATGGTCGAGGTTGACGGGAGATGGGAGTTCGAGGAGGGTGCGGCCGCCTAAGACCTGATGGATTGAAAAGGGTTAAGCTAAAGCCATATGCCATGCCAATACTGCCTAGGAACCGGGACTGTCAGGATTTTCAGGTCGCTTGACCCCGCAAGGATTGACGACCTCCCGTGTCCGAAGTGTCCGAAGCCTGTCCTCTCATCCTGCCACAATGCCCCAATCCGAGTCGCTAGTGGTGACGAAGGAACAAATCATTACGAATGCCCAGATTGCGGACTTCCGTGCGACCCAGACGGATTCAACCCATACGCCATCTCTCTATGCCGGAACGGTTGCGGATGCATGACCCATACCTCAAGGGACGGTTGGTGCGGAAAGTGTGGGGAGAGCAAGGGGAAACTAACCGAATAACCTATGCCAACCAAGCAATCAATAAAAGACGCCACAAGGCGACTGCTGGACGCATTGGGGGAGCCTGCGGACAAGTAGCCCTTGACTCCCCCAAACAACCCATGGTAAGATATACGGGTCAGTGTAGGATAAGGACACTGGAAGCCCGTAATGGGGCGTGTTAGACCAAGGTGCTTATCCCACCCTAAGCCTAGCCGGCCCATTACGGGTTTTGTTCAACTAGGCGCAACAATCCCGGCCAACCGTGTGCTACCGGGAAACGAATATCCTGTCGCCCCTCCTTTCTCGAGCCGGGGTGACACGACGACCCTGAGTTCTGCCGAATTCGGGGGTTGCCGCCAGTCCGTTGGATAACGGCTACCAAAGACCGCTAGACAGGTCAGCCATGCGACAGGCGTAAGGAGTCACTAGCGAAACTTACGCTTAAGTCGAACTGGGGAACCGGAAGGTTGCCCTTGGGTAGAATATCCGACAATGGACTGGCGATAGCCGAACCAGTAGACAAGTTTATCGAAAAACGAAATCAGAAACTCATCCACAACTAATCAACCAACCGGCCAAACTAAGGCCGGGTAACGAGAGAAGCGTATTAAATACGGTGACACTGTTTTATGGAGATGGTCAAGGAATCAGAACCATGAAACTGCTCATTCTGAATATGATGTGTGGGAGAGAGTAGTTTTTATTAGGTTGATAAGACACAAAAAAGGATATGTTGAGAAGAATGGACAGTTTGCTTACGTCAGGAAATTTGGTAAAACATTATTTTCAAGAGTCCCTGTTGACCATCTAATTAAACCATAGACCGTCCCAATCCCCCACCAAGGGATTGGGGGCGGACGGAGGGGTCTGGCCTACGGGTCAGCACGTTGGCACGGAGCGCCCTACCCACCTCCATGGAGGTGATAAATAGCGTCAAAGCCACTACGGCGAAGGGCAACCTTCCCTCCTCTCCGTCCGCCTCCAAGGGTAGGCATGAAGTCCCGAGCCAATGCGTTGCGGCAGGAACCATCACGGCCACCCAGATTGCC
>Ga0172381_10004118_pt1 | contig 15131 bp, 12 predicted proteins | sample Leawel6488metaG_FD_119754 | JGI IMG/M metagenome (GOLD analysis project Ga0172381, IMG submission 119754) | Leachate microbial communities from a municipal landfill in Southern Ontario, Canada - Leachate well 64-88 metaG | ecosystem: Engineered > Solid waste > Landfill > Unclassified | place...
ACCAAATTTACTCGTTCCGCCATTGTATCCATAATCACAATAATGGTAGGCTTTCCAGAGCCAATATTTAGCCCCACCAACCGGATATAAGGCAGGCCCGTTATCATTGTCAATCGCAAAGTAAAATATATCACGACCTAAAGCATTTGGTTTTTTGAGCCCATTTACATCAATCGTAACATCACTCATACATACTTTTGTTAAGGAACTTGCTGAACCGCTGCAGCCTAAAGATAGAGTAGTCAAAGAAACCGACATGCCGTCCGCTGTTATAAATCTGTAATAAGATGCGTTATCATAACCGCTGTGAGTGTCACTACCGTCAAAATTAAAGGCTATTGTATTTGGGAAACAGCCTGTTGTTGTCGTAGCACAATTTTTCGCCACGTTAAAATAACCGGCTATCTTATCGCCCATGGTTTTTAAATCCGCCGAATCGAAGAAGCAGCTCAAATCGCCTATACAGCCGCCATCGGCGGCCATTTGGATTAGTGCTTGATTCCATTTTGAATAGGCACTTTTTGCACCCGCGACATACCCTGCTTTTTGAGAATTGGCAATCAGTCCAGAGATTGTATACGCCGCAACTACGCCTATAATACCTAATACGATTAGGACTTCGGCGAGAGTGAAGGCGGGTTGAAAGGTCGAACGGCTGAATGGTCGAAAGGTCAATTTTTTAGCGTCGTTGCGAGGGGAAACAGTGAGACGTGAGAGGTGAGACGTGAGAATAGAAACGGGAGAAGGAAAACGGAATTTCTCGTCGTTGCGAGGGGGTAAATGTTTTGTCCCATGCAAAAGAGCGTTCTCCTCGCAACGACGGGAAATTCCGTTCCCTGTTACCTTTTTTTAAAAAATTTGCGAAGCATTATTGAACTCAATCACTTAATCACCCAGTCACTTAATCACTTTGTAAAAAGCCATTCAACCAAACTGCCAACCCTCCAAAAGCCTTCAAGCAATTCACCCTTTTAAGGCATCCGCACCCGACACGACCTCGAGAATTTCCTGTGTAATTGCCCATTGGCGGGCTTTATTATAATCAATGGTCAAAGTTCTTATCATTTCTTCGGCGTTGTTTGAAGCCGCAGTCATCGCCGTCATGCGAGAAGCAAGCTCGCTCGCCTGTGCTTCTAAAAGTGCCTGATAAATTGTGTTTGTTATGTACAAAGGCACCAATTTTTGCAAAATACTCTGCTCATTAGGCTCAAATATCATTACAGGCTCAAGACCTTCGGCTTCTTCGCGGTCGGCCTCAATGTTTATAGGCAAAAGTTCCCACTTTTCTGCCGAATATGACATCATGTTTTTAAATCTTGTGGTAAAAATATCTATTGAATCAATATTTCCCGAAACAAAATTTTCCGCCAAATCCTCTGCAATAGCTTCCGCACCCGCTGCTGATATTTCATTTGCTACCTTCGTATAAGTTTGAACAATCTCGGTTTTCAACTCCGTTATTTTTCTCTTCAGCGAAAGTATTCCCTTCTGCCCCACCACAAAAAGCTTAGACTCAATTCCCTGTTCTTTATATTCCTGAACCTGCTTCAAAACATTTCTGACAATATTTGCGTTGTAAGCCCCCGCCAAACCTTTATTGGAGGTTATGACCAAAATTCCGGCCATCTTGACTTCACGTTTTTTCAACAATTCTGGATAATTTTCTATCGGCAATTTTGTATCAAGCCCGTCACCGGAGTAGTCACCTACTGCCCCCAAGAGCTTTCTAAATGCTTTGATTAATTCATCGGAAAACGGCCGTCCCGCTTTAACAGTGCTTTCTGCCCTTTTAACCTTTGCCGCTGCAACCATTTTCATCGCACGGGTGATTTTTTTCGTGTTTTCAACGCTTTGTATTCTGCTTTTTATGTCTTTTAAATTTGGCATTTTTACCTATTTCCTTAGTGAAAAGTGAGAAGAAAATCTATTCAGCTTTTCAACTTTTAAACTTCGACAAAGCGTTTTGCAAAGCTTCTTTGTCTTCATCTGCCAACGCTCCGCCGTCGTTAAGTTTCTGAACTAATTCCGGCATATTTGCGTTGTAATAATCAAACCAATCTTTTTTAAATGAATTAATATCTTTGTTATCGACTTCATCCAAAAGCCCTTCGTTTGCGGCGAACAAAATACTAACCTGCTCTGCCACGCTCAAAGGCTTATACTGAACCTGTTTCAAGACTTCAGTAATCTTTTGGCCCCGCAAAAGCTGTTTTTTGGTAGCACTGTCCAAATCGGACGAAAATTGTGCAAATGCCTCCAATTCAGTAAATTGTGCCAAATCGAGCCTTAATTTGCCCGCAACCTGTTTAATCCCTTTTGTTTGTGCTGCTCCGCCGACTCTGGAAACAGAAATTCCCGCATTAATGGCCGGTCTTATGCCGGAGTTAAACAATGACGACTCAAGGAAGATTTGCCCGTCCGTAATCGAAATTACATTAGTCGGGATGTATGCTGAAATATCGCCCGCTTGAGTTTCGATAATGGGCAAAGCCGTGATGCTTCCGCCGCCGAGCTTGTCGGATAATTTGACCGCACGTTCAAGCAATCTTGAGTGCAAGTAAAAAACATCTCCGGGATAAGCTTCACGTCCCGGCGGTCTGCGAAGAAGCAGACTCATCGCACGATAAGCCTGAGCGTGTTTTGTTAAATCATCATAAATTATCAAAACGTGTTTCCCCTGTTCCAGAAATTCCTCCGCTATTGTACAGCCCGCAAAAGGTGCTATATATTGCAAAGGTGCGGATTCGTCAGCTGTTGCCGAAACGATAATCGTGTATTCCATAGCCCCGTGAATTTCAAAAGTTTTTGCCAGCTGGGCAACCGTAGACGCCTTTTGACCGATTGCAACGTAAACACAAATTACATCCTGACCTTTTTGATTAATAATTGTATCAATGGCAATGGCCGTTTTGCCGGTCTGCCTGTCCCCGATAATCAATTCCCTTTGTCCTCGGCCTATCGGAGTCAATGCGTCAATTGCGGTCAGCCCCGTTTGAAGCGGCTGGTGAACAGGTTTTCTTGCGACGATACCGGGTGCAACTCTTTCAATCGGACGGGTTTTTTCATAACGGATATCGCCCTTCCCGTCGATTGCTTCACCCGTCGGACTTACAATTCGTCCGATAAGCCCGTCACCGACAGGCACAGAAGCAATGCGTCCGGTTGTCTTGACTGTCATTCCTTCTTTTATGTGCTGATATTCACCTAAAATTACTACCCCAACGTTGTCTTCTCCAAGGTTTAAGGTAATTCCCAATGTTCCTTTTTCGTCCTGAAATTCGACAAGCTCGTTTGACATTACGTTTCTGAGTCCGTAAATTCTCGCAATCCCGTCTCCGACTTCAAGCACAGAACCAATGTTAGAAATCTCACTCTGAGATTCGTAATTTTCTATCTTGCTTTTGATGATTGAACTTATTTCGTCCGGTTTAATAGTTACCATGTTATATGCTCCTTTTTTTTTATTTAAAGGTCGAATGATTGAACAGTTGAAAGGTTAATTTTTTCTTCTCACTACTCACTTCTTACCTTATTATATTTTTACTTAAATCTTCCAATTTGTGCCTCAGGCTCATGTCTATTACATTGTCGCCCATCTTTAAAATCAGACCCGCAATTATATCGGGACTTATGTTTAATTCTAAAACAACATTTTTTCTCATTTTCTGTTCGAGTTTTTCCCTTAATTTAACCTTCGACTCCTCATTCATTTCGACGGCCGATGTAACCTGAACTCTGCTTATATTATTTACATCGTCAAGAGTTTTTTTATAAGATTTCAAGACCTCCTCAAAGACTGAAAACCTGTTTTTATCCACCAGTACTTTTAAAAAATTGACAATGAGGGTATCAATTTCTTCGGAAAAAACCTTGCCGATAATTCCCTTTTTATCCTCAGCCGAAATCGTCGGATTTGTTAAAAACTCCATTAAATCCTTCGACTGAGCCAAAATGTTATTTACAATTTCCAAATCAGCATTGATTTTTTCGTATGACAATCTGCCGTCTTTTGCGATTTGAACAAGAGCGTCTGAATATCTTTCTGCTATCAGTGTGTTTTTTGTGTCCATTTAAAAATTTAACCTATCCAATTCTTTGTCCAGTTCATTTATACTCTCATTTATATATTTTTCGTGCAAACTCGGCGTTTGCTCCAGAACATTCTCGATATGAGATTTTGCGGCTTCAACAGACGCTCTGGAGGTGCTTTTTGTCAAATTGGAGACAAGCAATTTTTCTTCTGCATCAATAATTTTTGTTGCGTTTGATTCAATGCTTTCAATCTGTTTTTCTGCTTCAGTAAGTATTTTTTTGCTTATTACTTCTGCACTTTTCTCCGCATCATTGACAATTATTTTAAGTTCTGCCGGAAGGTTTTCAACAGACTTTTCTGCCTGAAATAACTGATTTTGAGCTTCTTCTTTCTCTTTTTTTGCCTCATCCAAAATTTTTATGATTTTTTGCTGCAGCGAATTTATTATGTTTTTTATATCGATTTTTTTAAAAATCCAAACAAAAATCAGAGCAAAAAGTATAAAGTTAAAGGTATTAGATTCAACTATTATAGTCCATATTCTTGATATTATTGATAAATCAACCATTTATTTTATATTTGCTCCCCTAATATCTTTGATGAAATGTCCATTGCGAGGTTTTTGACTTCCTTCGCCAAAACCGCCTGAGCCTCGCCTTGAGATTTTTGTAAACCCTCTTTTGCCACGTCAATTTTTTGGCCTGCTTTTTTTTGGGCTTCCGCCGTCAAGACCGCTTTTTGAGCTTTCACTTCATCGGCTTTTTCCACAATAATTTTCTTTGCCTCATGTTTTGTTTTTTCAAGCTTTCGTTCTTTGTCCTTTAAAATCTTTTCGGATTTTTCTTTATTCAACTTTGCTTCTTCATAATGTTCATCAACAACTTTTTGTCTTTCAGCCACCACTTTGCTCAGCGGTTTATAAAAAATCGCATTCATAATGAGTGAAAAGACAATAAAGCTTATTGCCGAAACTATAAAAGTAGCGTTAAATTCCATGGATTAGTCCTTAAATCATTCCTGATAGCTTCAGAGCAATAAGCAAAGCGTACAATGCACAAGCTTCTGAAAGTGCTGCACCGACTAAGAAAAATGCAATTGCCTTACCTGCGATTTCGGGCTGTCTTGAAACACCTTCAAGCAAACCTTTTGTCGCTAACCCGATACCGAGTCCGGCTCCGATTGCACCGAATCCGATTGCAATACCCGCACCCAATTGTGCTAAATCTGAAATTGTTTTTACATCCGCCATAGTTTTTTCTCCTTTTTTTGTATTAATTATTAATCAATCTAATGTTCCTCTGCTGTAGCCATTGAGATATATGCGATAGTCAGCATCATAAATACCAATGCCTGAATAAATGCCACTAAAACCTCAAAAAGCATGACCGGTATAGGCAAAAAGTAAGCAAATATTCCCAAAGCCGCACCGACAAGAATTTCTCCCGCTAAAATATTGGCAAAAAGCCGTAGTGCCAAACTCAAAGGCCGTGTTACCATTTCCAGTATTTCTACTAAAAATAGTATTATTTCCGTAAATCCGAATCCGTGGATAAAGAACTTGAATCCTTTTTTCTTAATTCCCATAAATAAATAGTAACAAAGCACTATGATTGCCATTGCGGCTGTTAAATTTATGTCATTAGTCGGAGAAGCAAGTTCTCCATGCTTCAGATGCAATAATCTTAGCGGAAGCTGTCCCATCAAATTTGCGGTCAAAATGAACAGAAACAGTGATGCGACAAGCGGAATATGCTTTCTGCCGTCTTTCCCTATCATGGAGTCGGTTAATCCCCAGAAAAAGCCCATGACACTTTCGGCAAAGGCCTGCACTTTAGAAGGTACCAGAACCAATTTACGTGTTGCCGCAAAGGCCAAAACAATAAGAAATCCCATAGCAACCCACATTGTTATCAATGTATCCATATTAAAGCTGTAATTGCCTATTTGTGCTATCCAGTGTGCCGCTTCGCTCATATCATCCTCACTAAGGTAAATTGTAGCATTTAAATATTTTATTTCAATTATAATTTTAGAATGAATATTATTTATTTTGATAAACTGGATTCGACTAACACCTACGCAAAGCAAAATATTGAAACGCTTGCCGACAAGACGGTTGTGTCTGCAAATTTGCAAACTCAAGGCAGGGGGAGATTTACACGAACTTGGGTTGATTTGGGGCCGGAAAACATCTACATGTCAATTATATTGAAGCCGTCTGAAAGCTTTTTGCCGGTTTATTCAAATTTGACCCAGTATTTATCGGTTTGTCTGTGTAAACAATTGGAAGAAATGGGACTTTCCCCTCAAATCAGGTGGCCAAATGATGTTTTGCTTAACGGGAAAAAAGTCTGCGGAATACTGGCTGAAACAGTTACAAAAAGCGGGGTATTAAAGGGAATTGTACTAGGCATAGGAGTTAATTTAAACGCCTCGGCGGATGAAACAGAAGCAATTGACCGTCCCGCAACAAGTGTCAATCTAGAATTAGGGCAGGTTGTTGACAAAAAAGAGTTTATGCAAAAACTTATTGACAATTTTTTTGCGAATTATGACGAATTTTTGGGAAATGGGTTTGTTTGGATTAAACAGGATTATGAAAAATTGGCATGGCTTTTTTTTCAGGCTCCGTACCTTCTTGAGGGGATGTCCTCAGCTTCACTTTCCCCCTCCCCCCTTGAGGGGGAGGGTTGGGGTGGGGGGCCAAAAAAAATATCCCGCCTTTACACCCAACTGTCTCTTGAATACGCGAAAGAATTAAGAAAAAAAATGACTGATGCGGAAAATTTGCTTTGGCATTACCTAAAAAAAAGGCAAATTGGCGGCGTTAAATTTAGAAAGCAATCACCTATTGGTAAATACATAGTAGATTTTGTCTGCTTTGAAAAAAACCTTATTATAGAGCTTGATGGAGGTCAACATTTAGAAAATCAAAATATTGAACATGATAAAAGACGAGATGAATTTTTAGAGAAATCAGGATACACCGTCTTGAGATTTTTTAATACTGATATCTTCAAAAATATTGAAGGAGTTTTGGAGTGCGTTTATGATAATGTAATACCCCCCACCCCAAACCCTCCCCCTCAAGGGGGGAGGGAGTCAGCCAAAACCCCCACCCCAAACCCTCCCCCTCAAGGGGGGAGGGAGTCAGCCAAAACCCCCACCCCAAACCCTCCCCCTCAAGGGGGGAGGGAGTCAGCTAAAATTTCCACCGACAAACTACAAAAGTACCCCACGCCATCAATTAAAGTTGCCATTTTTGATAAAATTAAAGAAGGCCGATTCAAAGGTTTTGACAATGACGGGGCTTTGATTTTATTGACATCTGACGGCAAAGTTGAAAAAATTAACATGGGCGAAATAATTTAAAAAATTTGCACTTCGACTTTGGTTTAAGCTATAATGTTGAATATGAAATATAGAGAAAATGTACGGAATTTTTGTATAATAGCACATATTGACCACGGGAAATCAACACTGGCAGACCGTTTGCTTGAGTCTACCGGTACAATTGCCAAACGGGATATGCAAAACCAGCTTTTGGATACCATGGACATTGAGCGTGAACGGGGAATTACCATCAAGCTCAATGCTGCAAGGATGAATTATAAGGCCAAAAACGGCAAGAACTTTGTTCTTAATTTAATTGATACCCCCGGACATGTGGATTTTTCTTATGAAGTTTCCCGCTCGCTTGCAGCTTGTGAAGGTGCTTTGCTCGTTGTCGACGCCACTCAGGGGGTAGAAGCCCAAACGCTGGCGAATGTTTATTTGGCCGTTGAACAAAATTTGGAAATTATCCCTATAATTAATAAAATTGACCTGCCTTCGGCGGATGTCGAACGTGTCAGAAAAGAGATTGAAGAAATTTTAGGAATAGATGCAAGCATTGCAATTCCCGTAAGTGCAAAAGTCGGAACAGGGATTGAGGAAGTGCTTGAAGCTATCGTGGAATTTGTTCCGCCGCCTGTTGATACGACAGAAAAGCCATTAAGGGCAATGGTTTTTGACAGTGCGTATGACCAATACCTCGGAACTTTGTGCTTTTTTAAAATTATAGACGGAAAAATTAAAAAAGGTGATGATGTTAAATTTATGGCTTCAGGCAAAAATTATGAAGTCGTTGAATTGGGCTACCTAACTCCGGCCAGAGTTCAGGTAAACGAACTAAAATGCGGCGATGTAGGTTATTTTGCAGGCTCCATCAAGGAAATTACAAGGTTTGTAGGAGACACGATAACTCTCACCGATAATCCCGCCAAAGAACCGCTTGAAGGCTACAAAGAAGCTTTGCCAATGGTTTTTTCCGGACTTTATCCGGTTGATAACGACGAGTATCAGGATTTAAAAGAAGCACTGGAAAAACTTAAACTCAGCGACAGCAGTATAACTTTTGAACCGGAAACTTCCAGTGCATTGGGTTTTGGATTCAGATGCGGGTTTTTGGGCATGCTCCATATGGAAATTGCACAGGAAAGACTTGAGCGGGAGTACGATTTATCACTGATTACAACTGCTCCGTCGGTCATTTACCGTGTTCATAAAACAAACGGCGAAGTAGTTGACATAGACAACCCGGCGAACCTTCCCGAGCCGCAATATAGAGATTATATCGAAGAACCTTATGTTAAGGTGCAAATTATAACCCCCAACGATTATGTCGGAACTTTAATGGATTTGGCTCAGTCAAAACGCGGGATTTTTATTAATATGACATATCTGGATAAGACCCGAGCAGATTTGGAGTACCAAATCCCTTTAAGTGAAGTTATTACGGACTTTTATGACCAGCTAAAATCAAGAACAAAAGGTTATGCAAGTATGGACTATGAATTACATGACTATAAACGTTCGGATTTGGTTAAGCTGGACATTTTGCTCGCAAATGAAGTGGTAGACGCACTTTCTGTAATTTGTCACAAGGATAATGCGTTTTACATCGGGCAAAAATTAACGGCAAGATTAAAAGAGATTATACCAAAACAGCTTTTTGAAGTGCCTATTCAAGCCGCAGTCGGCGGAAGAATACTCGCAAGAACAAATATTAAAGCCATGAGAAAAAATGTTCTGGACAAATGCTACGGTGGAGATATTACAAGAAAAAGAAAGCTTTTGGAAAAGCAGAAAAAAGGTAAAAAACGTATGAAATCCATCGGCCGTGTCGAGGTGCCTCAAGAAGCTTTCATGGCGGTTTTAAGCCTTGACGATGAATAAAATAACGGCGTTATTTTTTTATCTCGTACAGCATCTCATGGGCGAACGGCAATGTGACCCTGCCTCTGATAGTGTTCTTTAATAAATTTCTGCTGAGTTTTTTTATGCTTGCTTTTGGTGATAACAATGTTTAACAGCGGAAGCAAAAACCCGAGGGCAAGAGTTGAATACAGCAGCCCTGAGGCGTGTGCCAAATTTACTTTCCATATGTTTTTCTTCGCAAATGCAACACCTTTTGAAGCAATTTCAGCATGAGATTTAAGCGAAAGACTATTCAGCCAGTGTCCTATGCCCTTGCCCTCTTTGTGAATATTGAAAAGATTGCTCCGGTTTTTGTCAAGTAAATTTGCAACCCCTTTCGCTGCAAAACCGCCAAGTACAAGCCAGTTTAGAAATCCTAAATAATCCCTTGTCGTAGATTCTCTGAGTTCGTTTTCGTTCTTAGAAGCCATAAATCTTCCGACCAAAGTTGCCGTATAGACAGTCTTTATTGCGTTTCCGCTTGTAACCTGTCCCGTAAATTCCAATTTTTTAATAAAATCCTTTGGATTTTTAATTCTCATAACCGCTGCTGCTAACGCAATAATACCCGCACTTGCAAGCAATTTAAGCCCGAATAATTTATTTTTATCTTTTTTGTTTTGAGGTGTTTCTTCCTGATTTTTTCCTATGAAATTTCTGTAATCCACCTCGCCGACGAAAGTGTCTGTGCCAGTGCGTTTTTGGGTGATTTTTCTGTTAATATACTGGTTTGTTAAGCCCAAAGATGAGGCTATTGCCAACGCTCCGAGAGTTTTTGCTTTATTCATTTTTTGAAGTTTATTCAACGCCGTGTCCAAATTTACCGACTTGTTGGTGAAAACATTTTTACCCAAATCATAAGTATCTCTGATTAAATTTTTCAGCGATGAATTTAAGGTTTTGTCACTAATTTTCACGCTTATTGAATTATCAGCCCCCAGAGCGTTTGTAATTCTGTGTTTAATTATATCCAAAACCTTCGCAGCATCTTTCCTGTCGGTATTTTCCCCAATGATTTGGCTTAAGGTTTTTGTTATTTGAGCTTCGCTCTTCAAATTATTATGAATATTTTTGAAATCCGGATTTTTCCATTTTATTTTGTCCCATTTCGGATTATCAATCCACTCGACGTTTTTCCAGTTAATATCCTTCCAATTGGATGTTTTTTTGCCGTCAATTCCTGAGATATTGGACAAAATGTTGTCGATATATTTTTCGACACTGCCTCCGCTTTTATCCCAGGATTCCTTCAAGAGATTTAAACCGTCGTTTGTCACCCAGGAGTTCGGGTTTAGCTTTGTTTTGGGGTCAAAAATCTTGTTGTACAAGTGAGCAAGTCCTTTTGCGATAATCCCCGAAGAAAGGCAGACAATAAAGGTTCCCGTTAATTCCCTGAACAGAGTTTCCGCTCCGGCATATTTGTTCCGCTTTTTTGTGTCGACATAAGTTCTTGGAATTACCATTGCAAAAACATCTACCAGTGCCGCGTTAACCATCGGGTTTGTGTCAATCGTAATAAGCGATTGGGTAATTATCCCATCGAGCGGACCTCTGAAAGATGGATTATTATTTTGTTTTGTATTAGTCGGGGTGTTATTGATTTTCATTCGTTTTCCTTTGTACTGTGTGTAAATTTACGCAAAAAAGAAGCCCGTAATATTCATTAAGAGGAATTACGGGCTTCTAAAAACTTTTTATGCCAAATTTAACACAAACAACCGTAAAATTCCTCTGGAACTTTACAGCAACAACAAATTGTATTTTGTGAAATTAAATTCTTCATTCTAAACTTTCTTTTGGTTAGTGCTAAAATGCACTTCTCCTTAATATTTAATGGTAAATAAAATAATTTGTCAAGTCCCTCGATGGTTTATTCTGAGTGCTGAAAGGCTTAAGGGCTTAAGGGGTGAATGGCTTTTTATGAAGTGAGTAAGTGACTGTGACTGGGTTGAACGGTCGAAAGGCTTTTTACGAAGTGATTAAGTGACTGGGTGATTAGGTGATTAAGTGCAACAAAAAAAATTAAAACTTCCCTTTTCCCGTTTTCTAGTCGATAAGTCGATGAGTTGAAGGGTCGAACGGTTCAATTTCCAATTCCCAATTTCCTTTTCCCGTTTCCCGCTTTGCCTGCTTTTTCTACAGAAAACCCTTACACAATAATTTGACTTACTTTAGCGAAAAAGCCCAGTTCGGTTTTTCTTTTTGCCTTCTTTTTTTTACCAAAAGAAACCTTTACAAATCAGTCTGTTTTGCTTCAGCGAAAAGCCAATGTTCCTAAAGTCTTTTTGCCTTCTTTTTTTTTACCAAAAGAAACCTTTACACATCAATCTGTTTTGCTTCAGTGAAAAGGCTAATGTTCCAAAAGTCTTTTTGCCTACTTTTTCTACAGAAAAAGTAGGTTGACAAAGTTTTTATTTTTTGTTACTATGTGTGTAGGAGAAATAAATTAAATGATAAACCACAACGCAACAATGATGATGCAAATGATGATGAGCATGTACGATACGGGCAGGCTTAGTTTTTTGTTGCGAATGTGAACTTGTTTTAAATAAAAAACTTTAGAGACTGCCTTAAGAAGGGGCGGTTTTTTTGTATGCATTTAAAATAAGGAAAATCATCAATGCCGGAAAAAATAAACTTACATAAAATTACAACACCAAAAAATAACATAACATTCAATTCAAAGGAAAATTACCTGTTTAATGGAATTGACAGGTCCTTGAAGCCTTTGGATACTTTTGTAAAATCTCAGGAAAATCTGAAAGTTACGAGATTTATTCAGGATGTTGTGACAAACTGGCTTCCAAAAGTCGTTTTTACAAGGAGTTTGGCGGATTTTACAGAAATGAGCTTTTTGGAATTTACGGAATCGGCTTTGTTTTACTTTATTCCTGCGGTATTGGGCGGAGTTTTCTACAAAGTTTTCTCGAAATTAGCCCCTAAGAATTTGAGAGAAGACCTCCGAAGGAACATTGCCAAACCTGCAGATACAATATTAAAGGACACAAAATTGGCTCAAAGTGGCGTTGCGAAAAGAGTTTTGCCTCTCAAAGCCGCAATAATTCTTGCCTGTGCTTCAATTCCGGCGGCTGAATATGCACTTAGTTTTGCAAAAAATTTATTAACCTTGAAGGTTTTCAAAAAAAGTGATTTCAACAATGTTGTGAATTTGAACAAAAATCAGACCGAAAACGAAGAGCATCAGGAAAAAGTCCGCAAAAGTGCCAAAAACCATATTAAAAAAGCGGGGGTTTTGTCACTTGGAGGCCTTGGTGCAGGCTTTATTTTCGCAAGATACGGCCATAAATCCGAACTACTGCAAGGGGCAAGCAGTTTAATTCTACAACCGGGGAAACATCTTGCGGACGGACTTAAAAAAGCGGGAGTACATTCCGGCAAATTAGAAAAATTCCTGAAAAAATACATAACGCCGGATTTTGATGAAAAAAACGGCAAATTGACACTAAGCAAAGGCCAGCTTTTAATCAGCACGGCTTCAGGGTTCTTCGGGTACAGCGAGGCCGGCAAAGACAGGGGGAAACTTGACCGGCTTGAAGTTTGGACGAGAGTTCCGTTCGTGGTTTTATACACAACTTTTGGCAGTGCAATTTTCGATCAGGCCTTCAACCATATTTTTGTCAAGAAGAACAAATTCTCTGATTTAATAAAAAAAGCTGAGGACGGTTCAGTTAAAATCCCGTCAAGAGCGGAGCTTCCCGAACTGGCAACAAAAATTGCCAAGGCCAAAAATACGCTTCCGCAGACGGAATTTAACAGATTATTGAGGGAAAAAGCAATAATAACGGCAATCCCGTACGGTTTCAGCCTTATATTTATGGGATTTTTACTCGCCGGCATAACCCGTTTTTGGACTCAATATCGGTATAATCGCACTCAAAAAAACACCGTAGCAGATAATATCTTCAAGAATTTCACAGGGGCAGATGCAGGAGAAATTAAGAAATTCATGGTATAATGCTCTTGGTTAGTCTTTGGGAGTTAAAAATGCCTGCTGGTATAAAAGATAAAATAAGTGCTGCTTTGCAGTTTCATCAATCAGGGCAATTGCCTGAAGCTGAAGAATTATATCTGCAAATATTGGATGCATTGCCCGATAACGCTCAGACCCTAAATTTGCTGGGGTTGCTTAAACTTCAAAATAAACAGTTTGAAGATGCCGTATTTTATATTAAAAAAGCAACTGACATCAATCCCTGTGCCTATTTTTTTGAAAGCCTCGGCTTAGCTTACTTTAACGACGGCAATTTTGACAGTGCAATTGACAGTTATCAAAAGTCCTTAGAATTAGATTCGGGCAATTTTGATGTCTGGTTTAATCTTGCTATGGCGTACAAAAGGAACGGGAAATTTGACGATGCGGTCGGGACATACCAAAGGGCGTTGGCAATTAAACCCGACAATCCTGATGTTTACTTTAATCTCGGCAATATTTACGAAAATAAAAATGAGACCTCGACGGCTTTGGAATATTACCGAAAGGCTTCTGAGTTTGGCGTTAATGACGAAAATCTTAATTACTTTTTAGCGGTTTCTTATTTAAAGACAAAGAATTTTAAAGACGGATGGAAATATTATGAAGACAGGCCGAGCAAGGATTTTGGGATTTTGACTCAGGAGCTTCAATACAAAGATTTAATTAAATCCAGACCGCTCTGGACAGGTGAACCGATAAAAGACAAAACTCTTTTTGTTTACTACGAAGCGGGATTGGGCGATACACTGATGTACGCAAGATATATTAAGCTTTTAAAGAACAAATGTGCAAAAGTTTTGTTCAAACCTCAAATGGGGTTTGTCAAGCTTTTTCGGGATAGTGATTTGGACACCGAGATTGTGGGCGTTGAAACTCCTATGGAGAATGTGGTTTTCGATGTACATATTCCGCTAATGAGTATTCCATACGTTCTCGGGCTAAATTCGGAGGAAGAAATTCCCTTTTCGGGAGGTTATTTGAAGTCTAATCCTGAAAAGGTCAATTTTTACAAAGAAAAATATTTTGATAATAATAAATTTAAGATAGGGATAAAATGGCAGGGAAACGCGGCTTATGACAGAAATAGGATTATTCCGTTGGAAAAATTTTACAGGCTTTTTGATTCGGATAAGGCTCAATTTTATTCTATTCAAAAGGGGGATGGTGCCGGAGAGCTTAAAAATTTGCCCGAAAAATATGAAATAACCGACCTTGGGACGACTTTTGACGATTTTGCAGACACTGCTGCGGCTATTGAAAATTTGGATTTGGTTATCTGTAATGACACGTCCGTTGTGCATCTTGTCGGAGCGTTGGGAAAACCCTGTTGGGTGCTGCTGCCGTTTGTTTCAAATTGGAGATGGCATGATGATTTTAGCTACAGCCCCTGGTATGACAGCGTAAGACTCTTTAAACAACAAAAACTTGATGATTGGGATGGAGTATTTGAGAGCGTGGATGCTGAGTTAAAAAAAACAATAACGAAATAATAAATACTATGTTTTTTAAAATAAAATTGAGGTTGATTTTTGAATTAGTCTATGATAACCTAGAACTTGATTGAAATATTTAAGTCAAGGGTGGGACCGCCACCTGGCTAATAAAAGATAGAAAAACTGACAGAGTTCTAGGCGAAGTATGAGCCAAAGAAATATGTCATTGCGAGGAGCGAGGCACGAGTGACGCGGCAAACCAAAGAACATGGAATAACTAACGACAAAAAGATTGAAAAACAAATAACATAAATTAAGGGCCATTAGCTCAGGTAAGCCTGAAAGCAGAAAGCCCGAAGAAAAAAGATTAAGTATCTTTTTTCGAGGATAAGTCGAGGGTGGGACCGCCACCTGGCTAATAAAGAAGAATATA
>Ga0172381_10004119_pt1 | contig 15128 bp, 12 predicted proteins | sample Leawel6488metaG_FD_119754 | JGI IMG/M metagenome (GOLD analysis project Ga0172381, IMG submission 119754) | Leachate microbial communities from a municipal landfill in Southern Ontario, Canada - Leachate well 64-88 metaG | ecosystem: Engineered > Solid waste > Landfill > Unclassified | place...
CGCCTAAATTTTCAATGTTTTGCTTGCAAATATAAAGTCCCAAGCCGATGCCATCCTGCGAGCGGGATAAAGACGGCTCAAGTTGGGAAAATTTTAAGAATAATTTTTTCTGGAGCGCTTTCGGGATTCCCTGCCCGGCCCCTTTAACTTCAAATCGGACAAACTTATTATCGGTTAAAAATAAGCTGACGCCAATCGTCTGATTCTTCGGACCATATTTCACGGCATTATCAATAAAATTATAAATCACTTGCGATATTTTTGCTTTATCGCTTTCAATCTTTACCTCTTTCGGTTGTAAACTGAATTTAATCTTCGAATCAGTTCTTTTAGCAAGCATCTCTAAAGAAATTTTGAGCGAAGCGACTAGATTAATTAAATCAAATTTTTCCTTAACAATCTCCGCTTGACCGACTTCATTCCGACTAGCGGTAAGCATTGTTTTAATTAAATTAGTCAATTTCAAACCTTCTTTATGAATAATCGAAATATAATTCTTATAATCGGCCGGCATCGTCTGCGGCTGTTTTTCCATCACTTCCGATAGGCCAACAATAGAAATGAGCGGCGTTTTTAATTCGTGGGTCGCGATATTTAAAACTTCATTTTTCAATTTATCAACTTCTTTTAGCTGATCAATCGTAATTTTAGCCTTAGTTAGCTCTGTGACGTCGACTCCGGTTGCGAGCACCGCCGTTGAAATATTATTTTCATTCTGCAGTAGGCTAAAGTGCCAAACAATATTCTTTTCCGTTTTATCTTTAGCAATTACAATATTTTCTAAAGTATCGACCGGTGCCGTATTAGTAATAAGCGAATTGATGAGACTCTGGGTTATCGCCTGATTTTTCTTAGCAACAAATCCGCTCACCCAATCCTGGCCGATAATTTCCGACGATTCAACACCTAAAATTTCCCGGCCTTTTTTATTAATTAGAAGAACATTGTTATTAGAATCAAAAATTAAAACAATTACGCCGGCGATATCTAAATACTTTTGTAATTTATTTTTTTCTGCTTTCAAGCGATTACGCGAATTTTTTATTTCCGTATTGTATTCCTGCAATTTATTAATACTTGTTTTTAACGAAAGCACCATGGTATTAAAAGAGTTTGCCAGGCTAGCTACTTCATCCTTACCTTTTAACAAGGTTTCGTCTACCGTGACGCTCAAATCGCCGCCCTCAATTACCTTGGCTAACTTCGATAAATTACTAAGCGGTTCAACAAATCTCTTAGAAAAACCTACTGCATATCCGATACAGCCGAGCGTTGTTACAACTAGTAGCAGGGCGGAAAAGATTTCGCTCAGTAACCTAACTTTATCAATTTCCACCTGCAAATCTTCGGCATACTCTAATTCTTTTAAGATTAAATTAGTGGCATTTTCGCGGACAAAGTCATTCTTGCGATTAGCGGAGTCATAGCGATTGACCGCCTCCAAATAATCCCCGCTCATTAGATTATTAACGCCAATTTCCGTATCAAAAATAACATCATTAATATTATTTTCCAAACCCGTAAAAGCAATTTTGCTATCTGAATAGACAATTGCCGTTTTTACTTTAACCAGTAAATTTTCTGTATCGGAGTGAACCGAATTGAAATAGTTTGTCTCGGCGGCATCGGTCGGCGATTTAATACGCCTGTTAAAAGAGGATAGCAAAGAAGAGGTATCCTCAATCAGCTTATACTCCGACACCATATTATCAACCAATGTCCAATATTTCATTAAAATCACGTGATCCATCGTGACAAAAAAACCCTCCGAGATAAGCAAAGTTGCAATAATTACAAAAAATGAAGTTAAAAGTTTCTTTTTAATGCTATGCATAAAACTTCAACTGCTTCTCCTATTTAAGAGCTGATTTATAAACTTCTTCATAAGTATGAAAACCACTACCGATAACCGTGGTCATCATATTCTTTTTATCGACGCTAATTGGTTCTAGAAAATATGATGGTACGCTAATTTTTCCGTTATCAATAACCCGGGTTGTTTTTGGCATCCGTCCCAAAGCCATCGCCACCGAAATTTCCGCGGCTTTATAGGCGAGAGAGCCGATTGGCTTATAAACCGTAGAGGTCTGCGTGCCGGCGATAATTCTTTGTGTGGCGGAAAGTTCGGCATCCTGCCCGGATACCGGTACCTTCCCAGTCAAGCCTTTTTCTTTTAGCGCTTGAATAACACCCGAAGCCGTTCCGTCATTAGCGGCGATAACCGCATCAAGCGAAGCGCCGGTCGCCAAATAATCTTTTATAGTTTTATAGGCCTCCTCCGGCTTCCAATCGTTCATAAACCGATCGATAACTAAATTTATTTCTCCGCTAGCAATTTTAGGGGTCAAAACATTCATCGTTCCCTCCTTAAGCAAAGAAGCATTGTTATCCGTGGGCGAACCGCCGATATAAGCGAAGTTGCCTTTGTTCTTTACCGCCAAAATACTTTCTGCCTGCAGTTCGCCGACCTTAACATTATCAAAAGAAATGTATAAATTAATATCGCTATTTCTAATCAGCCGATCATAAGCAATTACTTTTACTCCGGCTTGGTTAGCTTTCTCTATCGCCGGACTAATTTTTTCCGAATCGGCCGGGATAACCACAATCACGCTTACGCCCTGACTAATTAAATTTTCAATCTGCAGAATCTGCTTCTCGACATCATAATCGGATAAAGTAACGCTCACGGTCGCGCCTAATTCCTGAGCCCGGGCAAGAAATAAATCACGGTCTTTAAACCATCTTTCTTCTCTAGTCGTTCCCATAGAAAAACCGATTAAAATCGGTTTTTTTCCCGCTAACGAATTTTCTTTGGCAACAAGGAGATTATTTAAAAAATAAATACCACCTATGACTAGGCCGGAGAGAATAACCAAAATAATAATCGCTTTCTTCATAATCGATTTGCTAGACTACGCTATTTTTTTTATAGCGGCTAAAAGTTCCTCTAAAACATACGGCTTCTCAATCGCTCCCTTAACAACATTAAGAGCTTTAAACTCGTTTAAAAGCCCCTCTAATTCTTTAGAAGCGATGGGCAGAGCGGAAGCGAGAAGAACGGGAATATTCTTAATTTTTTCGTCGCTTGCCATTGCCTTGCAGACATCGATGCCGCTGAAATCAGGCATCATAATATCAAGAATTAATAAATCATAATTGGGGTTAGCAATCATTTTTTCTAAACCCTTGTGGCCGTCATACTCAATATCAATTTCATAACCCTCTTGGCTCATGAGCAGGGCTTTAAGAGTTGTGGCGGCGCTAATTTCGTCATCGATAATCAAAATTTTCATATTACGTGCTCCGCCGATTGGCGGATATTATAGTTATTAAAAATATTTATTTATTAAATTTTAGTCCACCTTGTTTCTAGTCTTTCCAAGGTTCCGTCGTCCTTCATTCCTTGTAAAATCGAATCTATTTTTTCCATCAGAACGTTATTCTCCATTCTAGTCGCGATACCATAGTCTTCCTTAGTAAAAGGAACGCCGATAATTTTTAGTCCCGAATTACTTTTAATCATGCTTAGGGCCTGAATATAGTCGACGATAATCGCTTCAAATTTTTCATTTTTGAGATCGGAAATAATTCCGGCGCCGTTCGTGTTTTCAAAATTAAGATAAACGGAAATCAGATTTTCCGGGGTATATTTTTTAGCTTCAGTATAACCGGTAGTATCTTTTTGAACAGCAATTTTTCTACCGACCAAACTCTTAACGCCGCTTATTTCCTGATTAGCGGCGCGAACAATAATAACCTGGCCACCGTTAAAATAAGGATCGCTGAAGCGCATTTCCTTCTGCCGCTCGGGCGTAATCGTGATGCTTGAAAGCGCCAAATCTATTTCGCCGCTCTTTACTTTATCAAACAGTTGGTCCCAATCATAATCCTTAAATTCTAGTTTAACACCTAAGCGATAAGCAATTTCTTGGGCAATATCGACGTCTATTCCGGCTGGGTTGCCGTCGGCATCAAAAAATTCCATGACACCGTACGGGATATCACTCCCGACAACTAGTACTCCTTTATTTTTAACATTAGCCAAAGAATCATCAGTTGTTCTAAAGTTTTGATACCATAAAAAACCGGCAACGACGGCAATAATAAAAAGCGCGAGAATGATAAAAAATAATTTTTTATTTTTCATATAATTATAGTAATTACGGGCTAGATATTACCACCAATTATACGTGGTCGAAACCTAAAAAGTCGCTTAATTACTATAATTATAACACGTTTTGAGGGCGAGGCATATATTAAAGCGCTCACTGAGTTAATAACTATTTCAAACTCAACTCAAAGACAAACAAATCGGCCCAATAATTATTATCGGGTTTATAGATATTAAGCCGGCCGTTCTTTGCTTTGTCTTCATAAAATCGAATATCGGCATAGACGAATTCTTTCACCGGCCCGGTATAGAAATTCAATAATTTAGCACTATATTTCTTCGTTAATACTTGGAGGCTAGCGCGAAAATCACTCATGGAATAAACAACCACATAAAGGCGAGAATTTTTATGCATGAAGGCGGGGGCTGATTTAAGCGTTTCTAATAATATTTCATTACCCTCTTCTCCGCCATGTATACCGGTTACTTTCTGTTCTGATAATGAATTTATAATGCTGGGCGATAAATTTTCTTGTGGAACATTGGCGATGATTACGTCATAAACACTGCCATGAACGGGCGCAAATAAATTTCCGATCTTAACATCGACCGAAACATTATTTTTCTCCGCGTTTTTCTTGGCTAGTTCAATCGCTTCTGAGACAACATCGACGGCCGTAACCTTGCCCCCTAACTTGGCGGCCAAGATAGCAAGCAGCCCAGTGCCGGTACCGACATCAAGCACGGTTTCGCCTTTTTTTACTTTAATATGGCTTCCTAAAGCGGCTGAACCGTGGGGAGAGGGCTTAAATACGCCTTCGTCCATTTCCAGTTCAATTTCCTGATTTTGGATTTCGTACTTCATACTCAAATATAAATTAGATTAATTTTGCTAATATTTAATAAAAATAATAAAATTGCAATATACTGCTAACATTTTTCCTTCTTTCCTGCTTTTTTATTATCAAGAGATTATAACAAGTCTTAAATAAAAAACAATACAACCCAATTCGGGCTGTATTAATTATTAATTCAACTGCTGTTAATTTAAGCTCTTTTCTTCCTGGCCACTATTCTAATAATCCCCATTTGCTCCGGAATTATTTTAGAGGCTAATTTTTTGAAAAATGAGGGCGCACTTAACGAATCCGTATTCTGATATTTTAATATTTCAAAACCATATTCTTTCAATAAATTTTTCATATCAAGCGGGTTCATCAGCCAAGTGGCGTCGGCATCAGGAAAATCAAATATTTCCGATGGTTTTCTGTAAATTATTAATGCTCCACCCCTTAAGCGCCGGTTAAGCAAAAGTATAATATTTTTCCCTGCCATGGCAATTAATTGTAATAAATTTTTCTGGCCGTCATAAGTCATCCCTTTAAAATTTTTCAAGGCGTTAATTTGATGCTGAATACTTAATAAATTAGGGGAATGAATAATAAAAAGACCACCCGGCTTAAGCACTCTCCTCACTTCTTCTAAAATTTTATTTAAATCTATAAAATGTTCAATCGTATTATAGCTCGCGACGCCGTCAAAACTATGATCGAGAAAAGTTAGAGATTCGGCTTGGCAACAAATATATTTATTTTGAGGAAACGACATTTTTGCTTGAGCAATAAATCTTTCGCATCCATCCACTCCAATAGCATTATACCCCGCCTTTCTCAGTAGCTCCGTAGATTGCCCGGCTCCGCAACCTAAATCTAAGAGCGCGCAATTAGGCAACGCAGACAAATTTACATAATCAATGTACGGCGAAAAATAAGAACTACTTTGATTACAAAGAGTATCGAAATATTCATCTGACGAAGAGTAGAATTTTTTTTGCTCGTAGTTCATGCACTTTTTTATATATTTTAAATGTCTCAAACCATAATCAGTTTTAATCATTGCGTTATGACCATCAATAGAAAATCGAGCAGGCTCGCTCACATATCTCCTGGCTTTCAATATTTTGCCAATCAAAGTTTTAACGTAATTTTCCGTCGTATCTCTATTTTTCTCGGAAATTTCAATAGAAACACTATTTAAAGATAACCGACTTTCGGCGTTGGCAAAGCTTTATACTCTTCTTTTGATTCAATAATTTTAATCAAGTAATCAGTAAATTTTTGAAATTTGCTACTAATTTTTCCATGACAATTATCCCAAGACACTTCTGAGGTTTGTCGTCACTGCCTGATCTATTATCATACGCCATATCTAAAAAATAGTATTCGGCTTAGTCGCCTCATCTACCGGTATAACTGGCATTTTAAAAATTCCCACGTCCTGTCGGCTGTCATAGTCCAGGGCTACTAGTTTCAAAATAAATAAAAAAGATAATCCTAAAGTAAGAAGAATTATAATTAACGCGCTAAAACCGTGATAGCTATCTCCCGTTTTATCTTTTAGCCATATAAACACCGCCAACGGGATAGAAATAATAGCTAGAGGCCCTAAAAATAAAATGAGGAAACGATTAAGTATTAAGGACAGCGAGTAGAATTCTCCGTTTTCCCCAAAAGAGAGCGCGACGGACATATTAGGGTCGAAAAAAATCACCAAAAACCCGCTAATTATTAAAAGCAGTATAGTAAACCAAAAATTTGTTAAATAATTATTAAATAAGAGAATAAATTTTTTCATAAATATTAATTATTTAAAAACTCTATATGACTTATATCTCATTTATATAATAAAAATAGCATAAAAAATGCTGTTTTGTAAATCTGCGGAGAGGGTGGGATATAAAGACGAAATCAGTTATTACTTAAAGAAGCTCAATTCTAGACTTAAACGCATTATATTCTTCCTGCTACCTTGTATAAAAAGGTAGCATGTGATATAGTGATATTATAAACATCTAAAACTTAAACCTATGGAAGATGAATTTAAAAAATCTTTAGAAAACGCTTCGGCGCAAATGCGCAAAGGTGTTCTAGAATTTGCCATCTTACTAGTCATCGCTAAAGAAAAAACCTATGCCAGCGATATCATTGCCCGACTTAAAGAAGCAAAGCTGACTGTTGTTGAGGGGACTATCTATCCCCTTCTCTCCCGTTTAAAAAACTCGGAATTATTAGACTACGATTGGGAAGAATCAAAATCCGGCCCGCCGCGCAAATATTATACTTTGACCGAAAAAGGAAAACAGTTCTTGCGTGGCTGTGAAGAACAATGGAATAGCTTAGAAAAAGCAATAATCAATTTGAAAAAATAATCATAAAAATATGGAAAAAACTATCTCAATAAACTTAAGCGGGCAAAACTTCCAAATCGAGGAAGACGCTTACGAAAAATTGTCTCTTTATCTGGAAAGCATAAAACGCCATTGCGGCGCGGGTGCTGATTCCGCCGAAGTTACCGCCGATATCGAAAATAGCATGGCGGAAAAACTAAAAGCTTCGCTTACTCCTTATAAAGAAGTGATTACTAAAACGGAAATTAATTCTTTAATTAAAATCATGGGCACAGTCGAAGATTTTGATCGGGAAGTTGGCGGCGGTGAAGAAAAAAATAAAATTGATGATAATAATGATAATACAGATGGAACTGGCGATCGGATAAAACGCAAACTTTACCGCGACTCCGATAATGCCGTTATCGCCGGTGTGGCGGCCGGCCTCGGCGCCTATTTCGATATTGATCCGGTTCTCTTCCGAATTATTTTCTGTGCCTTAGTCTTTGCCGGTGGCAGTGCTTTCCTTATTTATATCCTATTATGGATAGTGATGCCGGAAGCGAAAACGGCCCATCAGAAATTAGAGATGCAGGGGCAAGCCCCAACCCTAGCGGCTTTTAAAAATTTAGCCAAAACCGGGAACAAAATAAAGGAAGGTTGGAAAAAGCGCTGGGAAAAACGCTCCGCTTTGGGAAAAATAATTAGTCTGCCGCTTCTCATCGTCAATGGAATATTTCTCACTCTGAAAAAAATTTGGGACGCGCTCTGGCCGATAATAAAATTCTGCTTTGGCTTATTTATAATTTTAATATTCTTGTTAATTTTAATCGGGGCCGGTATCGGCAGCTTGTACCTGTTATTACAAGCCCAGTCTAACTACAGCTTCCGTTATATTCCGGTTCACGAGCTAAGTTTAGCTATTCCTTTTGTCTGGCTGATTTTAACCGGATTTTTATCATTAGCTCTGCCCGCCTTATTGGTAATTATCGGCGGATTAACCATAATCCAAAAGAAAAAATTAGTCAGTCTGCAAGCCGCCGTAATTATATTCAGTCTTTGGATTATTGCCGGCATCGCTTTCAGCGCCTTGGGTTTACGTTACATCCCGGAATTAAAAGAAAAAATTGATAATTATCCCGTCCTGCAAAAAACAACTAAAACAATTAGTTTTGAAAATTTTACCAACATCAATGCTAATAGCAATTATTTAAATATTGTAATCGAACAGACTAAAGGCACCAGCAGCCACGCTACGCTAGTCGGGCGGGCAGTCGATTTGGATCGAATCACTCTGCAAAAAAATGGCATTGATTTGAACATTGACGAAAATAAAATCAATCAGGCTTATTGTCTTGACTGTCATATTAAGCCTGTCACTATTAAAATAAGCGCACCGACTTTAAAGAGCTTGGATGTCCAAGCGGCCGACGTTAAAATATCATCCGATTTTAGACAAGCGCTAAAAATAAAAGCGACCAATAATTCTGCTATTGAATGGATAGACGCCGAGGCTCCAAGTTTAGAAGCCGACCTATCCAATTATTCCAATTTATCAATTAACGGACGCATTGCTTCCACTACTTTAGTTATAGATAACGCTACTGCTCATTTTGATAATTTCAACGGTAATTTAGTCAATTTGCAGATGAAAAATGCGGACGCCAAAACTGATTGGAAGGGTAAAGTAGACAATTTCAATATTACTAGCCTTAAAGGAGAAGATTCTGACGGCTCGGTAGATGCTTCGGCTTTAACTGCCAAAAAAATGATGATTGATTCTCAGGGCGCTTTAATAATAGTTAGCGGCCAGACCTCTGAAATCCAAGTTAATTTATCTAATGATTCTCGTCTCTTTTATACCGGGGAAACTAAAATTAGTAGTGATCAAAAAAATAAGCCGATTGTCTTATATAAAAAAATCAGCGAAGCCGAATATAGCGACGCTGAAGATAATTATAACGATTCGCTTAATTTAATAATGAATAGTGACAGCAGTTTAATCTCGGCTAGCAACGGAAAATACTTCCGCCTTCTTAAAGGGCGCCTGCCCGATGATCTCTTCCAAACTCTCAGCGTTGATTTTAGCCATTGGCTTGATTAATCCTTTAGGCTATTGCTATCCGAAGTGGGCTGGGGTGGCGTGGCATTTTTAATTAATTGATAATTATACGAAAAGGAGTCCAGAAATCTTCTTAATATTTCTGGGGCGTCGCTAATCATCACCGACTCATCATTAGAATAGGATCCGCCTTTACTCCAATTATTAGTACCAAATAGTATTTCTTTATTATCAATTATTAAAATATGGTGATGAAGAAAAGGATCGAGCTCTGTTTCTTTAGTGGTCGCGCCGACTGAGCGAACATCGGGCGCAAGTGCGGCATCTTTTAAAATCTCTAAATTAGCCAAGTTCTCTTCCGATTTAGCCTTATTAAGTAGCTGAAAAACTGAACTTGATCCGGAAAAATTAAGATTATCGGCCAAAATTGTTATTTTCACGCCAGCGCGAGCGCGCCGTAATATTTCTTGCGCCAAAGAAGTATCTGTAAAATTCCAAATCATTATCTTAATGTCACTTTTAGCTGCTTCTAGTAAGCTAAAAATGCGCTTATTGAAACTATAGTCTTTCCAGCCGGGCCCAAACCAGACCTCATAATTATAAGAACCAGCCTTCAGTTTCAAATCCCAGGGATGATAATTAATATCTTTTAACTTGTCTCTTCCCCCTTCACCTTTGGTTAAACGATCAAATTCTCGGCCGAAGCTTGATACTAATTCATGGTTCCCAGTCACGAAAATAAAACTGCGATCATAAACTGCCTGGAGCTCTGTCCAATTAAAGGACCCGAAAATTAGCTTCTCATTGGGCGCTCCCCGATCAATAAGAGCAAATTTATGATGCATAAGAGCTGCTGGCTGACCAATAAAGCCAAGGTCTAATCGTTTTATTCTGGGTGGCAAGTCGCTAAAAAATTGATCATGAATAACGGATTTACGGGAATCCAAAACTAAAGTAATTTTAACGCCGCGTTCGTTTGCTCGATAAATTGCCTCTCGTATCATTGGTGCCTTAAAAGAGTACATGGCAATTTCGAGTGTTTTTTGCGCTTGGTCAATCTCTTTGGTTATCATCTGCAGTAATTTAGTGTCCGTTATTAAAGCCCCGTCTGCGCCTAGTTCATTGCTAAAAAAAATATCAGCTATTACCGGATCTTCACTGACAACATTGCGCAATGGTTGACTCGAAGGCTTAATAAAAGTAGAGAACGGCAAGAGCGCTCTTTTAACTAGAGTGGCTAAAATAAAAATGGCAGCCAAAATCGCCAAAGAATAAACTGCTAAACGCCAGAAACGACGGTATTTAGATTTCATATGATTGGTCATAAGGTAGCAAGTCGCGTTTTGCGCTAGCAAAGAAAACTATAATGCTATTTGGCAGCTCTCTCGACAAAAGACATAGAATAGCATCAATCTCCGTATCGCCGCGGTCCAACCAAAAATTATCAACTGTAATTAAAAATGGCTTTCGGGTTAAACAATAAAGGACTTGAAGTAATAAGACACTCTTGGCATTATTCGCAAATCTATCGGCGCGCAGTCGCCAATCGTTCTGTTCAAAGAACATGTCTCGCAGTTCTTCGTGATTATTAACTAATTCGGAAAGATGCGTGAATTCCTCCTCTTTAATCCTAGTTTTTTCTTTGCCTAAGACGACTTCTAATATTGTTCGGCTACTAGTAAAACCGGGGTCAATATTATAAAAGCTAGAATAGGTGGCAAAAAAATCATTATAAAAAAATCTTTTTTTGTCTGCTTTAATTATCCAAGCACGGCGTGCATATTGCCCTAAGCCGACGAAAAGACGAGCCAGGATACTTTTGCCACGCCTGGGTGCGGCGCTCACTAAATAGCGACCCCCACGATGAAAACAAAAATTAAGGTTATTCTGATAAGCCGCGCGCTTAAATAACTTAGCTTTAACCAATTGGAAAACTATTTCCTGGAAAGGCGGTTCCAGATAGCGAGAAATATTGCCGGCGCTCTTATCTGGAATCGATAAAATCAAGCCTAGAGCAAAAGGCACGGAATAAAGGCCAACACGCAAACCCTCATACATTAGGCGGGAAAGATAAATTAAAAATATTATCAAAATAAAGCGGCTATCCGCTCCCGTGGCAAAAAACGCCAAAAGCGGCTCGTTAAACAGGCTGACTAACCAACTTAACAATATTAAAACGACAAAAACTAAACTACCAGAAAAACGTAACCAAAGATCGCGTCGGACGCGAAAATAAGAATCAAAATTTACTAGCTCGTTAAAGTCAGCCAAAGTTTCTCTCTCGCGCCCAAAATATTTAGTAAACTGCCAGTCTGACAAGGAAAAATCTACTAATTTAATAATACGGGAAAAGAAAGTCGTCTCTCTAGTGACATAGTTTCTAGAAATATAAAAAGCGCCCACCGCAACTACTAAGCTGCTAGCCACCGCACCAACAGATAACCAAAGAAACTTCCAACCGAAAATAAAATTTAAAAATACAAGAATTAATATCAAAAGTAACCAACGAATAGCTCCGGCCAAGCTATTTCCTAGACCTGCGGAGAGCAGAGACAAATGATAAGAAATTTTAGCCAACAATGTGCCCTTAGACTCTAAATTTCTCTCTTTGGCTGACTGGAATAATGAGAGTTTAAACCATTTTAAGCGCAATTCGTTAATAAGTTTAATCACTAATGTTCTCTCTGATTTCACGGCAATAAAAGATGATAATAAATATAATGACGCCCCGATCACAATTAAAAAGAAAAGGTTCTGACTATTCACTAAGACAGAAAACTGGGCATCAGTCTTCAAATATTGGTGACTAATCAAGATCAGGCCAATCTCCGCTAATCCCTGAATAAACAAAAAAGACACGGAGACTAAAAATAATTTTTTATTGCGCCGCAAAAATTTTCTTAAATAATCAAGATGTTCCCGCTTCGGCTTGAGGCGAGTATTATTCCAACGTGCTAAACGACGGCGGCGTATTAAATTAATCTGTTCTTTTTCTAAACCCATATTGAGAATCCAAAAAATATTTATAAATAGAAACTAGACCTAACCCTCGTAATTTTTCCTTCAGCCGACGTCTGTTCTTTGGAGAATAAACACCAAAAAAATAACGAGTTAGTATCCTAAAGAATGATTCCGATAAATTACGAATTTGAGAAACATTAGTCACCAATTTTTTCTGCTCGGCCAATTGCATGAAATAATTCTTAAGATTATCGTCCTGACGTTCTAAAACTCGACGCAAACGATATCTTTTGCGATTGCTACTGCGAGAATCATAAAAATTAAATTGCGTCCGCCAGCGCTTTAGAGTGTGTCGAACAAAATTCTGGCCCAAGCTGACCTGTCCGTTACAAAAATGATAACCAAGATAATCAAATGACTCGGCGGCACGGATATACTGTGTTTTTTGAACATTTATTTTTAATTCTAAATTCTTAACTTCTTTAAGCAAATAATCATAGACCGGACGCAACCGTTCTTCGCTTTGATCAAAAATTATTAAATCATCGCCGACACGACGATAAAAATCAACTCTGGGGCCACAATATTTATCAAAATCATCAAGATACAGATTGGCTAATAAAGGAATCAGCGGATTGCCGGTAACCAACCCGCTGACCGGCTTGATTATTCTACCATCCTGGATCTTTTGATTGTTAATAAATAACGAAATAAGTTTAAAAACCGGCTCTGGAAAATTAAGATGCGCAAGTTTCTTCAAGAGGATAGTGGTATTAATATGATTCGTGTAATCAGCAGCATCGGCTACTAGGACAAAATCACGGAAAAAATATCTCTTATAGTGCCTAACGGTGCTACGAGCTGCAAAATAACTTGGATGAGAAGAGCGATAGGAGAAAAGCCAAGATGAAAAATAAGAATCAAAATATGGCTCAATTATTTGATAAATCGCCTGAGCTTTAATCCTATCTTTGAGGTTATAAACATAAATTTCTCGCGACTTTTGCGGATTGCTCTTCTTTGGAATCTTAAAAAGGGCGGCTGGAGCTAACGGACTAAAATCCATCATCTCTTGGCGCGCCTCTTTTATTACCCTAATTGAACTAATCTCTAAATCTCTAAGCTTTAAACCGTCCCAACCGCAATAGCGTCCGCTCCGATTATCTTCCTCCATTTGTTCAGCTAAGGCTAAATAAGCATTTTCTAAGTTAGATTGGGCAATAATTCTTTCAAACATAAATAAAATATCCTAGCTGCTGCTCCTAATCTGGCCGGACCTTAGCGGACGACCATTATTTATTAACAAGAGTTGGGAGTAAGGAGGCCGAAAGGCCTTCGCGACTTTCAATCCTTTAATCAATCCATTTAACGCCGCCGGTATTAGCGGCTCAGCTAGCGATAACCAATTGATTATTAATACCTCCTAGGAGTTTTAGAAGCAGCTGCCAGGATATTCAAATTTATTATGTAATTGATGTTAACGGCTTGAACTATAATCTACTCCCCCTACAGATGGCTTAACTCCGATTTTCGTCTTGATTCGATTAGCTCCAGACAGGTTACCTCCCATAATCAACCAATAGGCGTGGGCATAGTCGGAAAAATTAGAATTATTAACTTGCGGTTCGACACCCAATCCCACGGCCGCTCGCCAAGCGTTATAATCCTCGTCAATAATAGCGTTTCTAATCGCATCACTTTTTAAGGCAACATTTTCAAAATCTTTTTTTAGTAATAGCTGTTTCTTAACCAAATCGGCTTCCTCGATCTTTCCCTGCTCTAATAAATTATAGGCGTTGGCAAATTGAGAAAAATTACTAGCGTTAACCTTAGCTTTTAAATTGCTATCATTTACTAGGCTACTCCAAGTCGCATAATCATTGCTTGAAATAGCGGCCTCAATAGCGGCATTCTTCTGCTGAATTTGAGCGTTGCGCTGAGCACTTAAAGTAAGCATGGCCTCAACAAAAACTGGACTAATAATTAGAAAAGCCAGAAAGAAAAAAACACCAGCCGACATCGCTAAAAATTTACGATGAGTTTTAAAATAAACACTTGATTTACCAGACATATATTTTTTATATTAATAAAATACTCATTTTATTATACTATTTTCTATAATGGATTGCAACGAAATGCGCCCGTCCAATATATTGACTAAAAACATCCTAATATTAGCGCTATTATATATTAACAAAAAAAATGATTTCCGCCTCATTCGCTCGTTCGCCCTCCGCTCATTCGTTGTCCTAGGCAAACCCGCTAAGCGCTGCGCTTGCTTGCGCTTATCGCCGCTCAAAAAGGCGGCTCTATTTGTCTCGCTTCTGCCCAGTTCGAACCCCATTCAAATACAAAATAAAAATACCCAATGGGGTATTTTTATTTTGTACGCGGGGTATTAGGGGCGCTATTCGAACTTTTTTACTAAATATCAATGAATATTAACTGGTTTTAATATTGGAATAATATTTATTGTATTTTCGGTGTGCCTATCTTAATCATACTATCCACATCATTATTCGCATTAATATATTGTATTTCAATGGCAGGATGTTCATTCTTAAAGACTCTAAATATTTCATCAACAAATGCTTGACCAACCGAAAAGACTCCCTCAAAATTTAAAACTATTGTTTTAAATTTATCCAAGCCCATCATTAAACGTTTTGCTTGAGATCTAGAAATATGCGGATCATTAGGATCAGCGCTCAAAGCTACGGCAACTATCGTTTTGGAGAAACCAAAATTCTCATCAGTATATTTATCCATAATTTCTTTTGGTGTCTTGGCGGAATTAATAGATATAACCATTTTTATTAATGTTC
>Ga0172381_10004120_pt1 | contig 15128 bp, 28 predicted proteins | sample Leawel6488metaG_FD_119754 | JGI IMG/M metagenome (GOLD analysis project Ga0172381, IMG submission 119754) | Leachate microbial communities from a municipal landfill in Southern Ontario, Canada - Leachate well 64-88 metaG | ecosystem: Engineered > Solid waste > Landfill > Unclassified | place...
AAACCTAACCGGCTTCGACCTTGATAAACAGATTTCTAAGGTAATGAATATCCCCTACCTTGGAAAGTTGGGCTGCATCAATGTGGTGTGTGGACGGAGCAGCTATTTTATCGTCTTACATCACGGAGTGGGATTCGGCAGGAAACGCGGCAGTAAGGCCAACAATACGGAAATGTTGGCGGAGCTTATACCCGGTGCGGATATCTACCTCGAAGGCCACACGCACACTCAGGACGCATTCATTAACGATACCGCTTATATCGACCGGAAACGGCTATTGCTAACCTCTTTTCATTCACATTTCGTCACGACAGGCCACTATCTGCAATACGAAAACTCCTACGCTCAAGATTACAAATTGCCATCCAGACCAATAGGCAGTTCGATCATCAGCCTAAAGTATTCCATTGCCGGAACGTACAGCGTCAAAAAGGTTAAAACGGATTTCTTTTGTTAAGGCGGCTATGGCAGACCTAAGCGATATTGGCGTAAAACTACTCAAGCTCTACCTGTCTGACCCCAAGCTTTGCAAGCCCCCTCCTTTGTCGTTTGCTGAGGGGTTGCGGAGGATCATCAGGAGGTTGGTAAGGGGGTGACTTGTCCCCTGCCCTATTCCCTAAATTTTGCTTGCTGGTGATGCTTGCGGAATAAACAAAAAATGATTGACGTTTCACCTAGTTATTGCTATCATATTTAGCAAATAAGAGCAATATGGGGTAATTTAATGAGTATCTGGAAGGACAGTACCCGGAAAGATTGGAGATACGCGTTCCAATTCAAACTAAAGAGATACGCGGGAGGAGGATTCAAAAGCAGGAGGGAGGCGATCTCGGCCCAAGCCGCACGAAGAAAACAAGTCAAGGCCGCGTACGACGCGGCTGATATTCCCATTGATGACATTGACGACAAGTACGAATCGCTAAAAGCGAAATATATTTCCAAACTACAGCGCCCGGTGTATACCCTGCCCGATTTAATTGATGAGATGATGAAGGATTTTGACCTGCCTTACGGATTCAAGAATGTTGCGGAGATCGTTAAGAGGCACAGCAAGGCAAGGGCGAGCATCCCGGCCAAGCTCAGGCTGGAGGTTATTAAGAGGGACGGAGGGGCCTGTATCATTTGCGGGAGAAAACCACCCGAAGTAACGCTCCATGTGGACCATATTATCCCGGCATCCAAAGGAGGGCTTACCGAATCAAGGAACCTTCAGACTTTATGCCAGGATTGCAATTTGGGGAAGTCCAACTCATTTGTTTCTGTCGCGGCTGACTGTCGCGGCTTGCAATCTAAAGAGCCGCTACAGACCGTACAAAGCGCATAATAATCATTGTAACTTATTGAATAGATAACACCATGCAGACCGACAACCACCTTCACACGGTAGAAGTCGCTGGTTCAATCCCAGCACCGCCTACCATGAAAATACAAGGGCTTAGAGGATTGCTTCTAAGTCCTTTTTTGTTTCTGTAGCGGCTGACTGTCGCGGTTCTGCTAATTTCAGCGTAAATTTCCCCTGAATTTTATCGGCAGCCGCAAGTTTCGAGGATTCAATGGAGTGCAAGTAAATTTCAGTTGTCCTAACATTTTTATGCCTCAACATGCCGCTGACGGTTTTGAGGGATATTTTCTCTTCATCCATTAAATAAGACGCCATAAAGTGCCTCAGAGAATGAAAGCCGTAATAATGATCTACCTCAACAGGCTTCCCCTTTAACTTTCCTTTCTCTGCTTTTTTAAGTCCCTTCCCTATCGGTACTATCCCTGCCCTCTTACAGATACTCGCCATCATCCGGGGGCGATGCTTGTAACGATCCTTTTTAAACTCATTGTAAAATACCCACTTGTCTTGTGTTCGATGCTTCCAGCGGGTCCACAAAACGTCATAAAGGTCATCGTTCATGGGTAGCGGATCCGCCTCATAAGCTCCGTTCTTGCGCTTCCTCGTCCATAGGGTGATATATCGCTTTTCAAAATTAACGTCCTCGTGCCAGCGTAGGCGAAGAACTTCATCAATACGGCCCAAAGTCTGAAGGCAGACAATCAAAATATCCTGCTCATCGCCGGGGGTGGCTGCGGCGATCATTCTTAACACCTCTTCCTCTGTGGGGATCTTTTTTTCGGCGGTAACATGGGACATGGACTCAATGCCAATACAGGGATTATTTAAAAAAGGGAGTTGCACGGCATAAATGCGCTTTGCCCAATTAAACAGGGCAGATAATTCTTGGCGGTGTTCATTGTAAAGGGAGTTGCTTTTGAGTGTTTTTAGATAATCGTTGATATGGCGGGGAGCGATCTGATCAATGGGCATGTCGCCTTCCGGGAGGGTTGCACGGAATCGCTTACAGACGTTGACCTTTCGGAGATAAACATCTTTGACGTACTTCCTTTCGGCGAAATCAAGATAGTCATTGGCTATTGCCTTAAATCCCGTGGCGGTTATGGTCATCTTGCGAACCGCTACAGCTTGCGCCTTGACCTCTTCCCGGCGCTTTACTCTTGCAGCTTCTGCGTCCCTTCTGGTCTTGAACCCCCTTCCCCCATAGGACTTTTTCTCGAACTCGAATTGGTATATCCAATACTTGAGTTTGTTGTCCTTCCATATTCCCATAGATCACCTCCGGCCGGAAACGCAAACATCTTACACCGAACGGATAGAATCCGCCCATGACACGAGCGTTATCATATACCGTGCGGATGTCAAGTTGCAAGTAGTCCGCAACCTGTTGGGGAGTCAAGAGGGGTTCGGGTTTCATGGTTATTGCTCCATTGCTATTGCGACTATCTCACGCCAGGGCAAATTCCCCCAATGTCTGCGGACAGTCTTATAATCAACATGGGTCTGCTTCACGAAATGCTTACAGTTAGGATGTTGCCGAACAAGAGAGAGTAAATATTCGTCGGAATAATTTTGCCTGTGATTTGTGCCTTTTGGCGTTCCTCCACGGCATGAATCATTCAACTCTCGTTGCGGCTTAAAATAGTGCCGTAGATTCCGCGTTTTACAAAGTGCGCTGAGAAGAGACGGAGATATATCCATTGCTGAGGCGGTGGCACGTATGGAATATCCCATCAACGCAAACCCTTTCACGCATTCCTCAAACGGTTCGTTAAATTCGGCTTCAATAGCCGGTATTTTTTTGGATCGGCACATATTTACCCTTTACTGTATCGTTACCGGGGCTTGCTTGCTTGGCTGCAATCGTTCAACATACTATGCTTGCCAATGTTTCGAATTTGGTGGCCAGGGACGTAAGATCGGCGGCCACGGCTACGCAAACATAACCCGCCGTGCACAGCTGCGAACTGGTGGACGGTGCTCCCGTTTCGCTCTTTAGGCGCGACAGATAGTTGCCGCTTTCCGGTGACAGAACGACCGTGTAGACGCCCGTCGCCTCCATCTGGCTGATTAAGGTCTTTGTGGTGTCCAGCCCTTTGCTAACTGCGGAGATGCTTTTGCTCGCCTGATTGACGCCCGACATTACCGACTTAGCATCCTTAGCTAGTGCGTTGGCGGCGTTGGTCATTCCCTCCATGTAACCGCCGAAAATATCCCCCAGCGTCGCGGACTGCCATACATCCGTTGTGAACAAGTCCGCCCAGTCCTGCGCTCCCGCTCCCGCCAGCTCCGCAAGCTCATCAAGGTCGTATGCCGCCGAATAGTCACTAAAATCAAAGGCGTCGTAAATGCTCTTTGCGTCTGTCATGGGCTTTTTGACTGCATCGACAATTTTCCCATAGGCGCTTGTCACGGTATCAAGATCCGGCGCCACGGATATCGTCGCCACGCCGCAGCAATACCCTGATGTGGGTGGCGCGTTGGAGGCGGATGACAGACGGCTCGACCACGATCCTTTTTGTGGGGTCAGCGTGATCATGTAGAACCCTGATTCTGATAATTTAGTCAGGGTGCTTTTGGCGGACGTGATAGTGCTGACAGCCGTGCTCAGCGTCGAATTCAGCTTGCTAACTTGGGCATTGAGTAAATCCAGCTTTCCTTGCACCTCTTCTATGGCCTCGGTGGCTAACGATGATATACCCCCGAGGGCTGCTGATAGGTTTGTCGATATCCAGGGCATATTATTTCCTTTCTAAATATGAAGATACAAACAGTGTGTCTTCCGTTTCTACATCGTCTCTGTGGACCAGGGATTCAGACATCAGTTCCACCGTTCCCGCTTGTCGCCCCAGTCGCCTCATCAATAAACCTTTCCACTTTCCCCTTCGTGACCAACCCCAACAGCTCCCCGATCTTCTCTTCATTCCGCACCATGACAAGCGCCGGGATACTCTGGACTCCATATTTATTGGCTATGTCCATGTCGGTGTCGATTGACACCTTCTTGATTTCGACCTTCGCCTTGTATGCCTCCGGCAAATCATCGATGATACCTTCCATCCCCTTGCAGCGCGTACACCAGGGAGCCGTAAATTCAAACAATATTGGTTTCATAATCCTCCTTTTTAATCGCTTTAATATGCGTTCGGCAGCAGGGCAAACCCGAATCCTTGTGGACATATTTCTGAGGATTGCCGCATATCGGCAAATAGCCGTCATATCTTGCGTGTTCGCACCCTATGGCCTCGCAGCCTGAGATTGTTTTAGTCATTTTTCTCCCTCCTGTAAAATAAGATGAATAAAGGGCCTCCGATAGCCATAATCGTTACGGTGTAAAACATTGGCATAAATGTCCAAGATGGAAATTCATATCTATGAAAGAGGTACGCAAATGACCACGCATTAATCAAGAAACATAATAGAGCGCATATTAACCTTCTCATTTTTTAACCTCAAATTTACCCGTTACTCTAAATGATGAGCGCTCATATCCCTTGCTGGTTTTCCAAATCATCCGCTCACAAGCGGGACAATAGAAGCAGTTGATTTCTTCCACGGGATAGGCCAAAGCAGCTAAAGCGGTTAATTCAGCGTCAGTCATTTTCATCCCCTTTTGAAGTTAATTTTTCTTCTAGGAACCAAATCAGAGGCTCCCATCTAAAGAACACTCTCTCTGACTTATTCTCTTCTACTATCCATCCGCCTTCGACAGATTTGATGGATATTTTCACCTGCTTATTCTTAGTCATCGCCTTCTCTTTTCCTGTTTTATAATTTCAACACCGACCAACTCTGTATAGTCATACCCAGTCTCGTTGTGACCTCCTGATACAAGAGCCGCCTCCACCTTTTCCTGATCTCCGTCGATAGTAAATAAATGTTCCCCCGTACATCCATTGTTGCAACTTTTAAACTTGGTCCTCATTATATATCTAAGCATTTTCCCCCTCCATTCGCAGCCTTGATTGCTGCCCAACAGTCATGCAACAATTTTGTCAGTTGGTCGTAATATTCTGTAAATTCTTCCGTTTCTCCATAATCTCCATCTGACTTGTGCCATTTCTTGAACACTTCCCTAATCGGCTTCATCCTCGCCTCAAGGTCGGTCAGCCGCTTGCGGAGTCCGGTGTTTTCAGCCTTTAACTTCAAAATTGTTTCTGCTAAACCGAAATCATCCCTTAGTTGCTCGCCGAGGTCATCGTTGGCTTCTTTCCATTTCTGTGTGACCCTGGCAACTTCCTTATCCTTCTCCTGCGTGGCTGCCAGGTGGTCGGACAAGAGGACGTAATCGCCGTCCTTGTCTGTCCACATCCGCAATGTTAAGCCCTCACTACAGGCTTCCTGTTTTAATTTTGGTGTCCACCGTTCAATCATTTCAACGCCTCCCGTGCCCTTGCCAGCCAGTTCTTTTTCCACTCAATCTCGGCTGGTGATTTGGCTTCCGTGTATTCCACTACTTCCATGACCCCATCCACCAAGAATTTCAGGGTTTCAATCTCAGCCCTTTGCCTAATTAAATCCTTTTCGTATTGAGCAAGGTTTTTGCGAAGAGTGGCGTTTTCTGTTTCTACCTGCCTTGCTAAATCGCACTGTTTAGCGAGCATGTTTGAATTTATTTTTAAACTGCTCCTGAGTTCACCATTCTCCTGCCGTAATATAAGTAATTCCCTTTGGTTGCAGTCAAAACGTGTGTCAATATTGTTATACATGCTCAATCCCCTTTCCATCCCTGGTTTCCTCCGCCATAAATCCGGTTTTTCCGGTTGGCTGAACTGTATTCGGGTCAAACCCCATTGCCTGTCCCAACTTTTCCCACGCTTCGTCCAAGCGAGCCCAATCCTCATCGGAAAATTCCGGGCGTTCAGGGTTTCGCTCTGTCCGGCAACGGGGAACGAGATTATTGATTTCTCTGATCTGGTCGTCGCTTAGGAAAAATTCTTTCATTTACATCTCCATTGGTTCGGCTTGGTGTTTTCTTAACATTTCGGACCCCACGGCAATTCCCTCCTTTGTAATTTATCTTGCCATTCCGATATATCTTTGCTTATCTTTCCATTGAGATGAATCTGTTTGATAAACAAGGGAATACCTGCCGATTCACATTGGTCAGCGATACTTTCAGCCCATTCTATTTTCATTTCCCGCCCTGGTCTATTTCCTAATGTTTCGCCGCCGAGGATCACAGCATCAATCATTCTAGGTTGTGCAACATGGTCAAACCACGGGCGATAGGTTTTCCCGTCAAATCCGCCCAATTTAATTTCTGATAACATCGGCTCGATGCTCAAATACTTCTTCCCTGGAACCTTCAGAAACACCGGGATTTTTTCATCGGCTTCTTGCTGGTTACAGACTGTGAGGCCGTGCCAGATATTGCCCGGGACTTCCCTGTACTCATTGTGATAATGATACATGTTCATTTCTTTGGGGCGTTTTGTCAGGATCAGAAATATATGCTGCTTACAGACGCCCATCACTTCATAAGCATCACGCCAGAACTTTAATGTCACTTTTTCGTGATAAAAATCATTCCAAATGGCATATACGGTTGGATTTTTGCGTTTCAAAGGGATAGATAGGCGGTCAAGGTGCGTGATGATGTTGCCGGAGAACTCATATCTGTTGCCGTCTTTTACTCTCAACAGGCATGGCTGCTTTGCTGGCATATCTGGCAGCTTATTATAGAACCTGTTTGCCATCGCCGCACTCCAACAATGATCACAGCCAGGCGAACACGGCGTACAACCGCTAACTAAACTCCAAGGCTTATCCCAATATCTTCCTTTTGATATGTCGATCATTTTAAATACCTCTATATTTAACCCGCTTCCGGGACTATTCAACATCCACCAGATGTACGAAATTTCCGTACAACTGAAAGGACATTAAAATAACTCTTCCGTTTCTTTCCTGGTGGCCTCTAGTGGTGCCTTCTTTTCGGCTCTCCGTCTCTTCTCTACCCACTGCACCACATCTTTGCGGATAAGCTCATCATTCAGCGAGTAATAAATGTACCGTACTCCTTCGTACATTATGCCTCCATAATGCCGTGCAATGGATAGCTGCGATTGGCTTATTCCGGTCATCACATATGGAGTCTTACGGTCAAGGCCACTGGTTTGAAGGGCTGCGAGTTCGGATTCGGTTAAATAGGCCATAAATTCACCATACTTTAACTAATTTTTTAAATGCTTGTACTTGTAGCCACATACCAACGCTCATTCTTACAGGCCAATTATCATCATCGTGGCCGTCTAAGTCATGCAAGAATGTCCTTATGGTCGTCTCAAGCTCCGCGATCCGACCGTCTTTATCGGTGTCGGTCAAATATTGCATGTTCGATTTATTTCTCCATGTAATAGAGCGACATCCACATGAGATTACAACTTGCCCACGCCATAGCATCGTAGTTCCCGCTGTTAGCCATATACAATATTGAAAAAATATTGAAAACGAACGCCATAATTAAAAATATATCAAGAATCATCTTTATCTTTTAAAATGGAAGCCGTGGGTTCTAACCCTCGCCACGGCATCGAGGGAATTTCTAGGAGGTGTGACGCTCAAGTGGATACTATGTAAGTGCAGGGCATTTATTCCCTCGCTTATCTTCGCGGTCTTTACAAGTGGCACAGATTTCGGCGGTAACAAAGCCACCAGCAGGACACCCATATCTTTTTGACAATGATTTTTCGTTTTCTTTAGTTTTAATCATATCAACACCTTTTCTTAACTTGTTGATCTATCTTGTATAACTCGGCCATTATAACGGCTGCTCTTTCTGCTTCATCTATATTGGGGAAATAATGATGTGTAAAATCACCATATTCCTTTGCGAACCGGCAAAGATGCGATCCCCCCGTTAATTGCATATCAGTGTTGTTCTCATTCCAGAGGATACGATAAAATGCCAATTGGTATATATAATCTGCATGGACGGAGTTACTTGTTTTCCAATCTAATAGGCAAAGCCTTCCCTTGCTGTCATAAGCAATAGCGTCCGGCGTACCGCCATAACGATATACCTCTGATACAAGGTGCATTTCTTGTGCTACTATTTTAAATTTATTACTTTCAAACCATTCCTCAAAAGCATCAAACGCTGACATTACTTGTTTCTCATCATCAATAGATAAACTTGTAGTCATATCAGTGATATCTTCACCCTTGATAAACTTTTCAACCATTTCATGTACGATAGTTCCAAGTTCAGCGGCCTTATCGCGGCTTTCATAAAGCTCAAGGCCATCTTTGCCTCTATTGTAGGCCCATCGGATTAAGGCACCCGATTCTTTGAACCTACCAATAATTGTCGTTGTCCCCGGTACTCTCGTTCCATCTTGTAAGTAATAAGGTGCAGTTGGCATCTACATGGCCTCGCTATTCTTGTGAGTTTCAATCCAGTCTGTAGCCTCATCACTGGTGATTTCTTTGCTGGATACAATTTTGCGGTTCAGGTCTTTCGATAACTCAATAAGTACCGTTTCGCCTACATGCCCTTTGCTTTTCATAATTGTTGCAATAGATTTTAACTGTTCCGTGGTAGCCATCAATATCTGCTCTTTCCCTTCCTCGAGCCATGCCAATAAAACCTCTCCCGTTGCCACACCAGGGGTAAATATCTTGCCGTCAAACAATCCCGTCCTATCTTTGCTAACCGTACAATTATGATTAGTGTCAAGGTCAAGGACAACGGTAAACTCATAATCCATACCTTCTCTTTGGATAGGCTGAAGACCCACCTTCTTTGGCTCCTGCTTGCCCCTGTCGTTCGTCTGCAAGACATATTCTGTCTTGGCTCTCATGGTGGCGATAATATGCAGATTACTTGAAAGAATTTTGTCGATGAACTTATTGTGCAATGGTGTCACGCTACGCCATGCCGTATAGGAATTGCCCTTACCTGAATCGGCAATCTTGCCTTGACGGTCTAGTAATCCCCCTTCACCGGACCACGCATGGCTAATGCTGTCCAGAATCAGGACGTTATAACCTGCTTTCTCAGCCGCTTCGATTGCCCTGATATACTTTTCTGTTTCGTAAGGCGGTGACATTTCGGCAACGTCGTAATCCGTCAGACTTGCATACAGGTCGGCACTTTTATTTTCAGTATCTACTATGGCAACCTTGCCACCCAACCCTTTAGCAATCAATAATGCTGAATAGGTCTTGCCGCTTCCTGATGGTCCTACGAGGCCCAACCGGAGCCGGGCTTTCTTGCGTTCTGCTTTTCTAAACATCTACCCTCTCTTCCTCCACCCAAAACACCAATCATCTAATATACTGTCACACCCTGTTTGCTTCCGCTCGCAACAGGAACCTGTCTTAAACTTGCGGCACTCCCGGCAGGTTCCCTTGATCTTAGCTGGCTTTTTTATGTCTAGCCTCCCTTCCTGTATTGTCCTGGCAAAAATCAAATAATGTTGGTACATCCGCTTGTGTATCCGCTTGCCTCAAATATCCGACCCCATCGCGGAAATAGTCAGGGTTAAGCTCTGATCCTATCCCATATCTGCCCATTTTTACGGCCATTACCGGCACTGTCATCAACCCCCCAAATGGATCATAAACAATGTCTCCTTTATTGGAGAATCTGTTGATAATGCGTTCAACAATGTCGAATTGAAGAGGGCAGATGTGCATCTCCAGATTCTTCCGTTTCTGGTTTGCGTTGAATGTCCTCATGCGGTTAATGTCGTCCCATACGTTTTCATCCCATGAACCGGGTGCTACAACCATAAAAGAGGCTGGCAGCTTCCTTTCGTTATCCAGCTTCTTTGCCAGATCGACGTGCTCATGGTAGGAATAGACGCTGCCCCGCGAATATTTCCGATATGCGGCCTGCAAGCTCGATACGGGCACGTTTTCGAGTTCTTCCCTTGATAAGAGCCGGTCCCCTGATGATCGCCAGAAGGCGTGTGCGTCTATCTGCCATTGGCCTCTGGTGTATTCATCTTTTGTTTTCTTGACCGGATCGTCGGCATAAGCACGGCTTGTGTCGGAAGGGAGCTTGCGGAATAATAAGATATATTCGGGGCAACCTACGCCCATCTTGGAACCGTCCTTTGTGCATTCTGTCCAGCCTAGCCGATACGTTTGATTGTTTTCCCTCACTACGTCCGTGATAACCGTAATCATTCCGAAGAACTGGAAACCATGCCTGATATAATGCTTGATGCAATCGGCATGAAAGGGGTCAATCGTCGGCATTCCCGTACCCGTGGCATTTCCGAACAATATACGATCTTTAACGTGGCAGGCAAAAACGCGGCCAGGTTTTAAAATCCTCAACAGTTCCGGGGATAGGTAATCCATTTGCTCAAAAAAACGATCGTTGTTTTCGTTATGCCCCAGGTCATTATAGCTGGGCGTATATTCGTAATGGTTTGAAAACGGAATTGATGTATGTATGAGGTCAATGCTGTTCGTTTCCATCCGTGCCGATTCAATGATACAATCAGCGTTCACCGCTGTAAAATGCTCCCCTTTAATCTCTAGTCTGTCCACGCCTATTGACCTCCCCATTTTATCTGTCAGTGACACCATTGACAGACCGTATTTCCTTATAATTCCAATCATCCGTTCGACTATGTATTCATGCTGCTGCCACTTCTTTAGCAGCACGTCTAAAATGGACTTTTCACTTTCCGTATAAATAATGTGAATCGTTACCTCTTCTGGCTGTAAAAACCTTTGAACCCTATGGATTGCTTGCATAAAATCGTTAAATTTATAACCGATTCCTAAAAATATGACCTTGTGGCAATGCTTCTGAAAATTACAACCCGACCCCGAAAGGCGCGGCTTTGTGGCAAGAAATTGAGTTTTCCCCTGCGAGAAATCAATTATATTCTTTTCCCTTATTTCAATATCTTCCGAACCGTAAACCTCAACTGCCTGTGGCAATGCCTTCTTTATCGCGTGCCGCTCAGCTTCCAGGTCATGCCATAAAATATAATGGTCGTCCGGTGTGTCATTGATAATATCCATCATCTTTCCGACTCTCGCCGTGATAGAATCCCGTTTCTCTTTAGCTGCTTCCTTTAATCCCTGAGCTGCATCCCTAAAAAGCCTCGCCCGCCCATCATCGTCAACGGGTGCCGAAGAATGATCGACTGGCACTTCATGATAGATAACGCGGAGGGGCGGTAAGTCATAGCCCGTGTCGTCATATCCAAGGTCAGATGGCTTAGTAATGAATAACGCCCAGGTACTTACCCAAAGCCAAAATTCATCTTCCTTGTGTGGGTGGATGGTAAGATTTCCGGCTTTTGCGCTGTCTCTCTGAAAGAATCTGGTCAATGCAAGGCCGGTATCCATCACTTCCAAGTACCCGCCGTAATGAATCAGCTCTTTAAACCTGTTGGGCGAAGGCGTGGCAGTACATACAAACTTGTAAGGCACACCTTTGAACAGGTTTAGGAATGATTGATAAGTTTTACTTCCGAAGGACCGCAGGACACTGGCTTCGTCCAGAGATGTTGCCGTGAATTTCTTCGGATCTATGTCCCCGTCCCTGACGCGCTCGTAGTTGGCAATTACGATGTCCTGTGGTGCGGCTTCGCAATCTGCCATTGTGGATACATAGCCGACATCTAAGCCGAGAATATTCTTTGCGTCTTGCTTAAACTCTTGACGCACTCCGAGAGGGCAGACAACGAGAGCCTTCCCGCCTTTGTTGGCTATAATGAGGCGTAGGATTTCGAGCTGCTGGACTGTCTTACCGAGTCCGAACGATTCAAACAAGGCCCGCCTGCCGCCTTTAATTGCCCACCTTACTGCGTCGCGCTGGTGTGGGAGTAGGTTCTGATTTATGTCAAGATCGGAGACATCGAACCCGCTTTCCTTTGCGATCGCCATTTTTGACAGTAAAAACTCTTGATAATTCATTTCATCCACCGAACCCTTCCAGCATCACAGCACAGTTAAAAAAATGGCGGCTGCCGTATCTTAAGAGTCGAATTTATTGGTTAAATTTTATCTTACAGCCGCCACTCAACATCACATTCTTGCCGTTGCGTTGTTTAAGGCACAAGCGAAGCCTACCAAATATTAAAAACTTATATGTTGGTTCCCTCCTTTCACTGATTTATTTGTGTCCCTATTGCCATAGGATTTAATGGCCGTGGCCGGGTTGGACTTTTTGGGTTTACCCGCTGCTTGTTCGCCTCACGCTTTCGCGCACGGCCACATTTTCTTTTTAATGCCGTTGCTATCCACGGCAAAGTCACCGTCTCTTTCCTGCCAGGGTTTGCACGGTTCGCCCTCCGATTCGTTCGGGTTTCGGCCACAGGCCCCTATTCCGGCGTCTACCCGGAATGCGTGGTGGGCGGCATCGGGGAAGCGCATTTACCCCGTGGGGTTACAGCCCCGCCGCCCGTATTCTTTATCTCGTTGCCACCACCCGGATCATAAATGTGAAGTACCCCACCCCGAATGCCAGGAAGTACCAGACTCCCCTCCTTATCTTTTGTTCCATCCGGTACTGTTTTTTACTGTTGGTTATTAGGTAAGTTAGTTTGGTCATATTGCTACTCCTGTTTTTTTATCGGGGTCTTTCCCGTCACCCCACAAATTCACCGTCACCCAATCGGCGAAGGCAGAGATAAGCGTTCTGTCTAAGCCAACCGCCTCATCAACCATTCTTGCTATTGGCGATCTATTGACCAACATTGCCAAATCGTGACCAGTGTCCTTCTTGAATTGTTGCCTGATTTCATTTTGCCTTATCGCGTAAGAGACAAGCCCTATCCAAGCTGGCAGCATTATCGGTAGGCCATAGGGTTCCTCTTTCATGCCTTTAATGGGTTTCATATTCACAACCTCCTACCTGTAATATCCCTCTAACCGACACCCCCGGCACGTCCTACGCTCGCAGGTGGTCAGGTTTGGGCATTTATCTTTTTCTATTTCATCATCTTCCAGCCCACGAAGGTAACGATCGAGTTCTTGATTCTCCCAGGCTCTAAGTTTTGCATTGAAATCCACTACCCCACCACTGTTGCCAAAGTCTGAACGAACTTTTTTGATGCTGCCTCGTTTATGAGATTGGGCATTTTATATTGCGCTGCTTCTTGTAGCGTTACATCAAACACGGCCCAAAAATTCCTGTACTGTTCTACGTTATTGCACTGGCTGTTTTTATTCATATTTATTCCCGTTTTCTTATTGCGTATATACATCGTTCCGCTTTTAGCAAGCATGGATGTCGGGATGATATAGAAATCATCATCTGGCACAACATGACATATCATGTAATCAATCTCAATTAATTGAGATTTCGACAAATTAAAACGATAGTATTCAGCTTTCATACGATCTGTATAACATTTTGACTGTGACGATACCTTTACTGCTACATTGTAGCCATTGATAATAAAACTGTATATCTTACCATCTCTTTTGGGTATAATATCAAATCCCATTGACTTGCATATCTCATATACAGCTAGTTCACTTTGCGCTGATACCATGTAGTTAGCCTTACTTTTCTTGGCCCGTTCAACGGGGTCTATCTTGCGGATTACACAATCAACCTTTTTTGCAAAGGCTTTTGATTTAAGAACTTGGCTATAAGAATAGCCGTTGACGATCTTGAATAACTGTCTTGCCCATTCCTTTGAAAAATCATACCGTTTCCCTATTTCTGTCAGAGTAAGATTATAATCATTTACTATCATCTTGAAATCGTTTACAACTTCCTTGCCATATTTAAGGATTAGTCTACTTTCTATTTTATCTTTATCGCGGATAACAGGGTAGACATTAAGCATACCTGCTTTCCGTAAAGTAGTATAACAAGTCCGGCATAGCGGCCTTTTTGCTGATGTAACTTCATTGGTCTTGCAGTACTCGCAAATCATTTATGACGCTCCTTGTTCGCTTTCAATGTTGCAACATTACGCTTGTATTTTTATAAAGTCAAGCATTATTTGTTGTAGCATTGCAATAAATATTTCGTTACATAAAATAATATTTGCAGCATCTTTAATATTAGCTTGACAACATAAGGCCACGGTGCTATACATCTCGTCAACAAGAACTGTTAGAAAATATGGCTAGGAAGCTAATTAAAATTGAGGTGTATCATATAAAGGGTTTTACTGAAATGCCGTGGGTTTTGCTCAATACTGAGAGGTACCGCGTTACAATTGTAGATCATCTTTCTAGGCTTGCACCGGAACGGGGAAGGCTCGCTGAATTAGCGAGGAAACACGAAATTGATCCAGCGTTGTTATCAAGGCTTGCCAAGGGAAGCATTGAAATTACGCCTCATTACATTCACAAGATAATACGGAGAGGCTTAATGAGAGTTAGAGATTTCGTTACACCAGATGAAGTCCGTGGCATGGAGAAAGATGAACAGTCTTTTTGGCTGAAAATGATTATCGAAGAGGATAGGGATTTCAGTTACTTCTTTAATCAAGCTATGCTGATGGGAAAGAAGGATGAGGTATTAGAGCGGATAAAAGAAATTGTAATTGGCAATATATAGGGAGGAATCCCTTTTTCTCCTAAAATGTACCACTTTTATCCTTGACTTCCGAGTCAAAAAAATTTAGCATATATCTTGTAATGCTACAACGAATATGTTAATAAACTACAACGAATGGGGGGGGGGCAACTCCCTATTCGTTTGCCCTATAAATTGTAATGCTACAAGGAACGCTACAATGACTAAGATTCAACAAGTTAGAAAAGAGGGGTTATGCGACCATCAACGGCAAAAAAGATCAGAAATATCGAAAGGAAATGGGGGGAATCATTCAGCGAACACGTCAGAGGT
>Ga0172381_10004121_pt1 | contig 15127 bp, 20 predicted proteins | sample Leawel6488metaG_FD_119754 | JGI IMG/M metagenome (GOLD analysis project Ga0172381, IMG submission 119754) | Leachate microbial communities from a municipal landfill in Southern Ontario, Canada - Leachate well 64-88 metaG | ecosystem: Engineered > Solid waste > Landfill > Unclassified | place...
CAAGAAAAGAGTAAACAGTTGTCAAAAGCTAAGTCAAAGCTAGTAACAGCGGCAAAATTTGCCCACAGGAATCACGACAGGCAAGTTGCCCAATTCGTAGTGCAATTAAAAGACACTATTGAGCAACTGAAAACTGCTGTCGAAGAGCTGCGGAGCAAGTCGGAAGCTCTACTTGAGAAGCTCAACGAGACGTAACTCCTTAAGGTTTTAGAAACCGGCTCGAATTTCCGCCGTTCTAAAACAAAACGCCGTAGCCCAAAAGGCAACCGGCGTTTTTTATTATTTTTTTACTCTGTATTTTATAACTTTTTACCTACAAACTCCGCAAATTCCGCGAGCCTGCAAGAATATCCCCATTCATTGTCATACCAACCAACCAATTTTATCATGTTATCTTTTACCATTGTTTCTGATAAATCAATAATTGATGAATAGCTGTCTCCAATAAAGTCAGACGAAACTAATGGATTTTCTTCTGTTCTTAATCTTCCTTTAAATCCTTCTGTTTTTTCTGCTTTTTTAAATGCTTCGTTTACTTCTTCTATGGTTGTTGACTTTTCAACCTCAACAACTAAGTCCAACAACGAAACCGTTGGAGTTGGCACTCTTACAGAAATTCCGTCCATTTTTCCATCTAATTCTGGAATTATTTTACCAATTGCTTTTGCCGCTCCGGTTGAAGTTGGAATAATATTGATTGCAGCGGCTCTTGCCCTTCTCAAATCTTTATGAGGCAAATCCAAAATTCTTTGGTCGTTGGTGTAGCTGTGAATAGTTGTCATAAAACCTTTCACAATTTTAAAGTTGTCGTTCAACACTTTTGCCATTGGAGCTACGCAGTTTGTTGTGCAAGAACCCATGTCCATTACATCGATATCTTTTATATCAAATTTATCTGTGTTAACACCCAAAACAAATCCTGGAGTTTCTTTTTCTTTTGCCGGCGCTGACATTATTACTTTTTTTGCACCTGCCTTAATATGTTTTCTGGCGTCATCTGCCTTTGTAAAAAGTCCCGTACATTCTAAAACTATATCAACTCCTAATTCTTTCCATGGCAATTTCTCTGGATCTTTTTCTGCCAGAGTTTTTATTTTCTTGCCATCAACAGAGATACTGTCTTCTGTAAAATCAACTTCATTATCTAAAGCTCTATAAATAGAATCATACTTTAAAAGATGAGCCAAAGTTTTATTGTCGGTTAAATCATTTATTGCAACAACATCCAATTCTGGATGATTTTGCAAAATGCGCCTAAAAGTTTGGCGTCCAATGCGTCCAAAACCATTGATAGCAATTTTTATTGACATAAAAATTGAATTTCTAATTTATAATTTTTAATTTCTATTAAATTTCTCATAAGCTAATTTAAAAATTAATTGCTTGAAAATTTAATGAAAATTTAAAATTAAAAATTGAATAATTATTATACGATGTTTAATAGTTTATCTATCTTTGCCTTATCAAATCCAGTGACAACTTCGCCGTCTATGTCTAAAACAGGAACCCCCATCTGACCGGAAACTTTAATCATCTCCTGCAATCTTTTTTCATCTTTTGAAACGTCAACTTCCTCAAAATCTTTTCCGTTGGTTTTTAAATACCCTTTTAAAGTTTTGCAATATACACAGGTTGGAGTGGTATATAATTTAATCATATTTATTATAATTATTCGCAGTTAGCTGAACTTGTTGTGCTGCCTGATCCTGCATAACTTTCTGAATAAGATGATGCTGCCGATGCTGTGTTTAAGGTTTGCGAGCAAAAACTTGGCTTTGTACTGGATGCGCAACAAATAATTTCTTTAACAGCGTCTGAAGACCTTCCTCCAAATCCTGATTCGTCAACGTTTGCATCTCCCAATATTAAAGTTGGAGATCCTGAAATTCCGTATGTGTCAGATAGTGTAAAATCTTCTGTGGCATAAGCAACTCCTCTACTGGTGTCGGCAACGCAAGCTGATAGTCTTGAAGAATCTATACCCGTTGAAGATTCACATCCTTTTGAATCCCCTGCTTTGATTTGGCAAGCTACATAACCCCAATATTTTGTTGGTTGTTCTTCTCTAATACAGATTTGTCTTAAGTTTTCTGTTGCTTCTTCTTCGCCGTGCATAGAAGTTATTGTGTTTCCAGAAACAGCGCCAATATATCTTGCTTCAATATAGTTAGCTAATGCTGGAACTCTGGCGACTGCGTCGGCCATTGCTCTTTGCATCTGCAATCCATAAGGACATTGCGAAACCACATAAGCCTGAAGCATCGGGCTATCTGTTTTTGTTAATTCGTCGCAAGTTGCTGCAGATGTGGTGGTTGTACTACCTTCTGTTGGTTCTGTAGATTCGCTAATATCAAGAGCCTGTGGAAATAGATATTTTCCGTCTTTTGAGATATATGAATCAAATTCTGTGCTACCAAGCTTTATTTTTATTTTAATAAGCCCGCTTTCTCTTGAAACGCTAACCAAAGAAACTGTACTGCTTGCAAGCTGATTATCGTTTATATATTTAACTGCTTTTTCAGCTGCTTGTTTATCTCCGGATTGCCAAAATTTTAAATATGACAAATCGGGATGCGAGGTAAAATAATATATAGCCCCTGCAATAACAACAACAATTACAACCAAACTAATGAGAATAGTTTTTTTGCTCTGTTTTTTTATGAAATTTTTAATAGCGTGCATAATTTCGTTCCATTTTTTAATTAACTTTTGCCACATAACTTTTTTATTTTTTAATTAATATTATTTATATTATATTACAATGATTTTTTATTGCAACCTTCTATTATTTTTTTAATTGAGGGTTACGGGCAACTTTTGATACTTTTCTTCATTAAAGTCATACTTTACTAATTCTCCAAAGGATAATTCAAAGTTCACAATATCGTCATCGGAAATATTTTCAATATATTTAACTATTGATCGCAAAGCATTTCCACTAGATACAATTAAAATGTCTTTTCCTGCCTTTAATTCTGGCTCAATAACTTTTTGAAAAAAAGGAACTGCTCGGTTATAAGTATCTTTTAATGATTCACCTTCTGGCGGAGCGACATCATAGCTTCTTCTCCATAAATGAACTTGCTCTTCTCCATATACTTTTTTGGCTTCGTCTTTATTTAATCCTTGCAACTTTCCATAATATCTTTCGTTTAGTTCTTCGGCAACAAAAACTGGAATATGATTAATTGGACCTTCAAATTTTCCCCAATCTTGCATTTTTCCATTGAGATATTGGAATATCGGGTATTTCCCGCCCAAAAGACGTAAAATCCTAAGAACTGTTTGTTTATTTCTTGAAAGCGGAGATGTATAAACAATATCTATATTTAAACCTTTTAATTGTTCGGCTGCGGCTTCTCCCTGCGCAATCCCCTCTTCTGATAAAGGATTATCAACCCATCCAGCGAATCTATTTTCAACATTCCACTGTGATTTTAAATGCCTTTGTAATAATAATTTACTCATAACGAAAAATTTCTAATTTCTAATATCTAATTTCTATTAAATTTCTAATGTTTTTAAATTAAGTTATTGAAAATTTAATGAAAATTGAAAATTAGAAATTGAAAATTAATTATTCTTTAATTCGTTTTCTATTTCTACTACTCTTTGATATTTCACCATTCTCTCTTCTTTAGCTGGCGAACCGGATTTTAGCCAATCTGCTCCTGCTCCAACTGCTAAGTCTGCAATAAAGTTGTCCATTGTTTCTCCAGATCTATGCGAAACAATAACTTTCCAGCCAAAAGATTTTGTCATATTTATAGCATCTATTGTTTCTGAAACGCTGCCAATTTGGTTTAATTTTATTAATACGGCGTTAATGGCAGATTTGTTGTGTGCATCCTTAATCCTTTTAATATTGGTCGTTGTTAAGTCATCTCCAATAATTGTAATTTTACTACCCATTTCTTTTGTAAATTCTTCCCAGCCTTGCCAATCTTCTTCTGCAAACGCATCTTCAATTGAAATAATTGGAAATTTTGCTATTAAATCTTTGTAGAATTCGGCAAGGTCGGATCTTGCCAATTCTCTGCCCTCTAAATCGTATTTTCCATCTTTATAAAATTCAGACGAAGCGCAGTCTAACGCAAACTTAACGTCATTTTCATGTCCCTCGCAGGCATTTTTAATTAAAAACAAAGCTTGTTCGGCTTTAGAAATTGGTGGAGCAAATCCTCCTTCGTCACCAAGTCCTAAATGCTCGTCTCCAAAATTTGCCCTAACAGCTTCTTTTAATTTTGCAAAAATATTATTTCCAATAATCAAGTTTTCTTGCATTGTCTTTTTCTGCGGAACAATCATAAATTCCTGAATTTCCAAATCATTTTTAGCGTGAACTCCGCCGTTTAAGATGTTAAACATTGGCAACGGAATAGCTTCCGGGTGTCCGACACCCGTTAATTCCGCGATGTGTTGATATAATGGAACTTTTTTAGCTGCTGCCCCGGCTCTGCAAACTGCCATAGAAACTCCTAAAATAGCATTGGCTCCAAGCTTTGACTTATTTTCCGTCCCATCCAAATCAATCATTGTCCTATCAATTTCCTTTTGATTTATTACGTCTTGTCTTATCAACTTTGGTGCGATTATTTCATTAACATTCTTTATTGCCGTGGACACGCCCTTTCCATCCTCATCTCTTAGTTCTAGAGCCTCATTTATGCCCGTAGAAGCCCCTGATGGTACAGAAGCAATAAACACGCCTTTCTCAGTTTCCACCTCAACCTCAACTGTAGGCTTATTCCTAGAATCTTTAATTTCGCGAGCCTTGATACTTTTAATTTTATTCATTTAAATATTTATTTTATAAATTTTATTTACATCGTCTCCAAAATGATCGTGAAACAAGTTATTTGGTCTTTCGGCAAAATATAACTTTCCATCTTTATAATACTTTTTAACTTTAGAAGTGAATCCTTCATCAGGAGCCGGACTATCTTGATTTTGCAAATTATTAAATTCTTGCGAACAAAATTCTCTTACATTAGGACCGATATCAAGTTCTTCTGTAGGTTTCCCATCTTTTTCAAAAACAATGCATTCCATGAATGGTTCAACTACATATTTTAATCCTTTCTTCATATTTATTCTTTTCAATCTTAAAGAAATCCCATTCGGCATAACATAATAAACAGAATCTGTCTTTGCGGTTTTCCCAACCTCACCGGTTCCAAACTTAAAAATCCAGCAATCTAAACTATCTAAATATTTTATTGCATCGGCTAAACCTACTTCAGGATTACTATCTTTTTCTGATTTTTTCACAAAACTAGATAATTGCTTCCTGATATCAATTACTTTTTTTATGTCTTCTGCAGAAAAATGTTCTTGCTCAAATGGTAATTCTTCAAGGTCTTGTGCTATTTCCCTTTGTTTTTTTTCAAAATCATTAATGGCGTCGAAAAGTCCTGCGCTACAACTTTCTTCAAAATTATCCCTGTTGATTTTTTCTGACATATTTTAATCTTTATTTAACTTTCGTAAATATTTTCAAGTTGCTACCTTAATAAATTCGCTGCATAATTAAAACCATAAAAATAGTTATTCCACTTTTCGTCGGTTGAGCCGTAAATGTTGTCAAAGCAAAAATAATCAGCCAGCATTTCTCTTAAACGGCAAAGTTCTTTTAGCTTTTTTACATTTTTTTTGTCTTCAATGGTGCTGTCTAAAAGTTCAATTCCCCTGTAAAAAGCTGCTTTGCTTAACTCCTTGTCCTTTTTTCTCCAATTTTCAGTCCTGCCAATTTCAGCTCCGATGTTTGCCATTTGTTCAAAAAAAGACAACTTTTGCCATTTTTCGTTTGTAAGTTCTTTATGAAAAAACATTTAAGTTAGCTTTTTTACTATTTCAATTATTTTTTTTCTTATTTCTTCGTTTTCAATTCCCCTGCTTTTATTTCCCAAGCCCGGTTTAAAATTCATCATTGAGTCAAATTCGATAAAATCATCTCCTATTTTTTCCGGGTAAATATTTATGCCCCACAAATCTTTTGGCTCGCAATTTTCGTTTTCCATTAAAAATTCCATTAAATCAGAATGCATGGGAGCATCAACCGCCATAATTTCTTTTTCAATATCAACCATCGCCTTAACTAAATTACCAAACATTTTTTCAGACATCTCTTTCAATTCAGAAATTTTAATTTTTTCTTTTACCGTCTTCATATTACTGGTTTAATTTTCTTAAATAGTCGTATGATGCTAGGGCTACCTTGCAGCCTTCACCGGCAGCTGTAACAATTTGTTTGTAGGGACCAGAATTGTCGTCTCCAGCTGCAAATAATCCTGGTGTTTTTGTTGTAAATGTTTCCGATTCAACTTGTATTTCGTCTCTTTTTGTGAAGTCAACCAATCCTTTTACTAAAGCTGTTGCTGGTTGACTTCCAATTTCTATAAAAATTCCGGCAACTTCTAATGTTTTTATTTCTTTTGAAACATTATCTTCATAAATCAGTGAACTAACCATCATTTCTCCTTTTATTTCTTTTACACTGGCGTTTGTAATAATTTCAATTTTATCGGATTTTGCAACATCGGTTTTATTGATTTCATCGGCTTTAATTTCTGTGCCAAATTCTAAAACATAAATTTTGGTTGCATAATTTGTCATAAACAAGGCGGCTTCAAGTCCTGCATTGCCTCCGCCAATTATAGCAATTGTTTTATTGTTAAAAATTGGACCGTCGCAAGTTACACAGTACGAAACACCCTTTCCGATATATTCCTTTTCACCTATAGCCTCTAATGGCCTTGGATCAGCTCCTGTGGCTACAATCACAGTTTTGCTTTGTATTTTTTCTGCTTCTGCTGTTGTAATCGTAAAGATGTCTCCTTCTTTAGTAACTTGCTTTACTTGGTCAAATTTTATTTCAACAGATTCTTCTTTTTTTAAGTGCTCAACAAATTTTTCTATCAATTCCATCCCTGAAATTCTTTCAAAACCCGGATAATTACAAACCTCTGTGGATTTTTTAGCCATTTGGCCTCCAAACTCTTTAGTAATCAGAAGAGTTTTCATTCGTTGTCTGCCAGCATAAATACCAGCTGTAATACCAGCCGGTCCACCACCAATAATTATTAAGTCGTATACCATTCTTTTTGCGATACTAATATACTAATTCATACTAATTATACTAATGTACGATACGAATTTTATTATATTTGTATTATTAGTATGTCATTCGTATATTGGCATCGCATTTATTTAATTGTCTTTATATATTTTTTCAACTCTTCTGCATACCTTGGATCTTTTAATGCAAAATGCATAAAAGATTTAAGCCATTTTAGCTTGTCTCCGCATTCTAGCCATTCGCCCTTTAATTCATAACCATAAATTGTCTTTCCTTCATTTAACATTTTATCAAAAACTTCGGCTAGAATAACTTCTCCCTTATTTGATGGCTCAGCTTTTTTTAAATACTCAAAAACATCTGGAGTTAAAACGTATTTTCCAACTATTACCAAGTTTGAAGCAATTTCCTCTGGTTTTGGTTTTTCAATTATTTTTTTGATTTTATACAAATTGTTTGCTATTTTTTCCACGGCAACCGATCCGTAAGCCGGGACTTTTTCTCTTGGCAGCATTTTTAATCCAACAACTGGTGCCGAACAGGTTTTAAAAATGTTTATCAATTGCAGAATTGCAGGAGTGTCTGAATCTATAATATCGTCTCCAAAAGAGACAGCCACAGGATCCTTTTTAATTTTTTTAGCTGCTTGTAAAAGCGCATGACCATCACCCAAGGCTTCTTTTTGTGTAACAAAACTAAAAGTCATGCCTTCAAATAGCGATTCAAACTCTTTAAATTCCTTTAAAATATCCTGCTTATTTCTTTTTGTTAAAAACCTTTCTAATTCTGGAGATTTTTTAAAATGCTCCAAAATCATTTTTTGTTTTGGACTTACCACAAAAACAATCTCCTCAATTCCGGATTTTTTAATTTCTTCAATGATATATTGAATAACGGGTTTATCAACCAGCGGGAAAAATTCCTTTGGCAAAGATTTTGACAAGGGTAAAAACCTTGTACCAAGCCCTGCAACCGGAATTATTGCTTTTTTAACTTCTAATTCTTTTGTCATAATAAGTGCGATACTAATATACTAATTCATACTAATTATACTAATGTGTTCTACAATACAAATTTTTATTTATTTGTATTATTAGTATGTCATTCGTATATTGGCATCGCATTAAATTAACTTTTATATTTTACTCTACGCAAGAAAGCTGGAATTTCCCACTCTTTTTCTTGCTCTTGTTTCTTTTTTTCTTCTTGGTCCTGAGCTTTTTTTACTTCTAATCCGCTCCTTCTGATAGTTCCATGCCTTGCAGAGCCAAGATTTTTATTTGAACCTAGGGCCAAAGAAGCATCAATTACATTTATTTTTTTCTCCAGTCCAGTTATAGCCATTGGTACAGCCCCTTCTAGTGCAGGAGCTATAACGTTTTGAAAAACCTTTTCTCTCTTAGAAGACTTATTTTTCTTAAACTTATTGTTTTTTAATTTTAAATTTTCTGGAGATTTTGTGACTTTTTCTTGTTTTTTTCCGTTATCGGCCCCTTTAACTGGATCTGCTACAACGGTAGCTTCTGATACTTTAGCAGTTTCTGAAGCCTCACCTAATCCAGGTCCAGTCATTAAAATTGTGGTTTTTATTTTTGACTTTAGTTTTGGATTTTTAGAAATTCCAAAAATTATTTTGGCCTTAGGATTTAATTCAGAAATATGTCTGCTGATTTTTTCAACCTCAAACATAGAAAGATTCTCAGCTCCAACAATATTAAATAGAATATTTTCAGCTGCAAAAGTGTGGTTTTGCAATAATGGGTTTAAAAAAATATTTTCACATATTTTTTCTGCTCTTTCTTTGCCCGACTCTTCAATGGTATTTAAAAATGCTTGATTTCCCTTTCCCCTTAATATTGTTTTTAAATCTGCAAAATCAATGTTAATAATTCCCGGATTATAAATTAAATCTATTAGACTCTCCAAAGATCCTATTAAGTTTTTATTAACCATTGAAAATGCCTCTGTTATTGGCGTATTTGCGTCTATAATTTTAAATATTTTCTCATTTGGAATAACAAGTGAAACATTTAAAGACTGTCTTAGCGACTTTAAAGCGGTTTGCGCAATTCTACTTTTGTTTTTACCTTCAAATTTAAAGGGCAGTGTAAAAATTCCCAATGTTATCCCGCCAAATTCTTTTGCCGCATCAATAAACGACTGAGTAGCTCCAGATCCCAATCCCCCGCCCAGAGAAGCTATAAAAATTACGATATCTTGTCCTACAAAAATATCTTTAAACTTTTCTTTTGATTCTTCAGCGGCTTGCCTTGCCAATTCTATATTTACGCCAGTACCCAATCCATGAGTTAAATTTTCACCAAAACAAATATGTTTTATTCCGTTTCTCTTTTTTAATGCCCTAATATCGGTGTCTGCAATTAAAAAAGTGGCTTTTTCCAAAGATTTTCCAATTTCAGAAACTATAGACCCGCCTCCGCCTCCAATACCAATAACTTTTATTTTTGCTTTAAAAAGGGCTTCTGGAAAAAATACAAAATTAGACTTTTCTGCCGGTTTTTTGTCTATTTTTTCTGATTTTGATTTTCCTTCTAGCTTTTTTGGCTTGAGTATTTTTGCAGTTTTTAGTACTTTCTTTTTTCCAACTTTTTTAACAATTTTTACTTTTTTAACAACATTCTTAACGACTTTTTTGGTTACTGATTTGGTAATTGTTTTTTTAATCGCCTTTTTTGGTTGTTGTTTCTTTACTTTCTTTTTTCGTTTTTCAATTATTTTTTTAACTGCTTTTTTAGGCTTTATTTTTTTAACTAAAATTTTAGCGGTTTTTTTTACCGCTTTTGCAGATTTTTTTGCTATTATTTTTTTTGATGTTGGTCCTTGCCTTTTTGTTTTTGGCATAATAGTTTAGTTTACATCCCTACTAAAAAATTTCAAGATATGGTCAAAATATAAAATTTATGTTTTGACAAAAAATCACCTGTTTCAAAATTTTATCAATTATCTTAATAAAATGCAACAAAAAAAGCTCCAACCTTAAATAAGGTTGAAGCTAAATGTTTAGACCGCCAATGCCGGTTCTGGCTTTGGACAATTGATTTTTATTATTTCTAGCGAAAGCTCGCGATAAGCCTTTGCAATCGCTTGTTCTATTGTGAGAAGATCGTTAGCTTCAATATCTTCTCTGACAATAAAACAGTGTGGAGTGAATCTTTTGATTCTGCGCTCCAAATCCCGGATACTAACAATTGAATGGATTTTTATTGCCCACAAATGGGAAATTTGTCCACTCTGATTTTTCCTAAAATAATCAATCAAATATCTTCTGACTTCGATTGATTCGTCGAACACAAAAACATTAAAATATCTGACATAACGTTGCATTGCCAGCCCCTTTTTGTTAAAGAACCACCTAGATAATCTTATACAATATTTTGGGATTTTTAACAATAGTAAAGGGTCTTTTAAATCACCTCTATGATTTTGTTGCGAGAAGAGTAGCCAGCAACGATTTTTACCCTGGCAGAAGCTATTTTAAAGTAAACTGCCAAAGCATTTTTAATGGCATCGTTAGCTTTACCCTTTTCTGGCTTTTCTTTTACAGAAACCACAAAATTATTTTCATCTATTTTTTCAACTTTTTCTTCTCTGGCATTTGGTTTTGCTTTAACATTTATCCTCATGTTACAAAGTTATTGCAACGTCGGACGTTGCAATAGTTTAATAGTTAGATAGTTAGATAGTTATTTCTTCTTGGTTTCCAAGCAACATAACATTTTTTGCCTGAACCAATATTGCCTGTTCATCGGTTATAATTTTCAGTTTTCGCCTTTGCCATTTAAAAGGAAGTTTTTTCTTAATAATCTCGGCGTGTTCTGGTTTATAATGAACAAAAATATCAAATGGAACCAGATTTAATCCTTTTAAATTTCTAACACCATAATTTTCCTTCTCTTTTTTCCAGCCAGCTGTTTTTATGGTACGCCCAGCTACCATACTTCCTGCCGAAACCCCTAGATAAACCTTTCCCTGTTTCAATAATTTTCTCATAATTTTTTCAAAATTGCATTTTCGCATTGCCTTTAACAGGTAATAAGCATTTCCGCCTTCAACAAAAATAATATCTTTAAGTTCTATTAATTCTTCCACTTGTTTTTCTGTTTTTCCTTCAATATCAACTTCCAAAACATTAAACCCCATTTCTTTCATAACATTATAGTCTTGCTTTACATAATCAGTATTTTCTTCTGACTTAGCAGCTGTAGTAATAAAAGCCACGGTTATGTCGTAAGCTGGCTTTTGCAATAATTTTAATATTTCAGACTTCATCTGCATTCCAGACGAGGTTAATAAAATTGTTTTTGCTTTGCCTTGCCTTATCTTTTCTTTAATTACAGCCACCAAATAATTTAAAATAGCTAAAATTATTAAAATACCTCCAATAATCGCCACTCCGGCAATTCCAAAAGGAGTTAGAAAAAATTGAAAAACTGAAGTTTCAAAAAACTTTATTTTTAATAATGGCAGTTGCCAATAAATATTTAACAGCGCCATAATGTCATAACTTTCTGTTTTACCAACTGCCAAAACATATCTTCCTTGATTTTCAGCTGCAAATACTTCTATTTTATACTTTCCAGCCAAAAGCTGGGTTTCCAATTCTGGTCCTTTTAAATAATAATCTCTGCCAAAAGACTCATAATATTCTGACCAATTAGGAGTTAAACCATTAAGTGTTGCTATTTGTTCTTCTGTGTCATCTTCTTTTACCAAAAAAACATTGGCAGAATATCTGCCGTTTTTATTTACAATTTCTGGCACTAAAAGATTTATGTATAAAACAAAGTCTTTATCAGATGTTATAAAATAATTTTTTGGAGTCCCTTTTAATTCGTCATAAAAAGCTTGAGAAATTTCGGGGTTTTGTATATTAATATCACCCTCTTTCAAAAACACAAGATTGGGCTGATGTGCAAAAACCGCAGACCCTGCGGTTAAAAATGTAAAAATTGTTAAAAATAATGCCGATAGTGTTATTTTTGTCATATATTATCTTTTATGTTTACAGCTGCATAAATTACAATCCATACCGCACTGACAACAATGATAACAAAGAAATGGTTGGCAGATACATCTATCCTCCTGCTTTTTTACTGCTTTTTTGCAATTTCTACAGATTATTAGTGTATCAGATTTTTTTGCATATTCGAAAGCTGCCAGCCTGTCGTACAATGCTTTGTTTTTATTAACTTTATAAATTCCGCCATGGCCGGGAATTACCCAGTCGGCCATATTTAAAACCAAATTTCTGCTGTGTTTTAATTTTTCTGAATCCAAAGCATAGCCATCTTCTTCTGGATAATCCTCTTTCCAAAAAACATCTCCGCAAATTGCAACAATTCCATTAGCTGTTGTCACAAAAAAAGTTATAGAGGTATAATCGTGCCCTGGAGTTTTTAAAATTTGAATATTTTCAGAAAATTGCTCCTGCCAGGTTTCACAAACACCCTTATCCCATAAGCCAAAAAATTCTAAAGTTTTTGCATCAGGGAACATCCCTATATTTCTGTAGTGATCTATATGAGAATGCGTAAGGCAAACAATATCAACGTCTTTTACGCCTATTCCTTCTTCTCTTAACGCGTTAATTAGTATTTGCTGGCTATCTAAAACTCCTGGATCAACAACCATTATTAAGTCTCCATCTCTAATCAAACTAATAGTGGCGCAAGATTTCTCTTCTCCACCACTTTCAGCTTTTGCATCGGCGTTTGTATAGCCTTCAACTAAAATTTTTACTTTTGCTGTCATATGCCCGATTCCTATTGAACGATTTTAATTTGAATATTTTTATCTGAAAATATTTTAACCAATGTTGTCATTTTATCTTCTTTTTCGCTATCAATTGTAATATCCCAGTTAAGACAAGCTAGTACAAATGCTTTATTCTTTTCAACTTCAATTTTAACATCTGCAAAAACTAATTCTGCTGTAGCTCCCAATAAAGAACTATGCCTATCTTCTAGTTCTTCCTGCAAGGTTGTAAAAAATAACTTTTCGGAAAAATGTTGCAGGCCTTTTTGTAAATTTTTTAACAAAAATTCATCAACTCCCGCTTTTTTAGCGAGTTTTTGAATATTATGGTTGGCTATTATATTCTTTTCAATATAGCCTAACGCGTCTTCAAGATATCCATATCTATCTACTATTTCCATAGATATTATGGTTAATTGTTTCCGTTTATTCATTATACTCTTTCTACTGATTTCAACAATAAAAATACAATAAAAAAAACCGGCGACTAGATATCGCCGGATTAAAAACCTCAAGGCTGAACTAACCTTTTTTGCTCTTGTTTTTATTTCTATTGTTAATGTTTTCAAGTCTAGCTGCGTTACCCCAAGACCTGTTTATAGGCTTATCTTGAAAACTTTTTTGGCTATTTTGAAATTTTTTCAAATTTCTTGGCGGAGTATATTTTTCCATATAAATTTATTTTTTTTAATTTAAAATCCAGAGAAAATAGTTGAGTATTCCGGCAAAAGAAACCCACAGTATGTATGGTAGAAGCAAATAAGCAGCAGTTTTAGATACTCTATAAAAATTAACAATGGTAAACAAAATTGCAAACCATAGCATTAAAAGCTCAAAAAAAGCAACGTCTGTAAAATGCAACCCAAAGAATAGCAAAGACCAAAAAATATTTAAAATTAACTGCACAAAAAATATGGCTACTATGTTTATCTTTTGCCACTTCCCCTGCCATAATTTTTGCGATGTAGGGTTTAACTTTATACTTTTAATTTTTTTGATTTCGTTTTTTACCTTCCAGCTTTTGTCCCATGCCAAGTAGAAAGATACGCCCATTAATAAAAATAAGATAGACCATACTGGAGTAAAAATCCAACTAGGTGGATTAAAGCCCGGCTTATTTAAACTTTTATACCATACTCCGACCGATGGCACTGTAAAAACAGAACCCAGCACCCCTGCTAATTCGCAAATAATTATGCTAATAGAAAGTTTTATTATTTTATCTAATTTCATAATTGCGAACGAAGTGAGCACCCCGCCATCTTAGCTGTTTAATAAGTGCCGGAATGAACAAATTTTATTATTAAATTTAACTTTTTACCTGCCTATATATTTAGCATAGATGGCGGGGTAAATCTTCGCTATGGCTCGTTTATTTACAATCCTGTGGACAATCCTGATGAGTCTCAGAACAAATGCAATTTAAGCCTTCTGTTTCACAGTCTGGATCATATGCTTGGCAAACTCCGTTTCCGCATTCATCTACACAAATAGTAAAAGTGCCTATGCTATTGCTGCTATTATCAGGCTCTACTTTTACCTCTACCTGCGGTTGATTATTTCCCGGATTAGTATTTTGTTCGTTTCCGGCTGGAGCCTCTGTATTAGTTCCCCCTAGAGAATTTTCAATATTGGGATTAGGTTTATTATTATTTAAATTTATATAAACGAAAACGCCAATCAATAATATTATCACAAAAAATACCAATGCAATTGTTAAAACTTTCTTATCTATTTTTGAAAACATGATTTTGTAAAACGAACGAAGATAAATTTAGGCAGAAATTATTAATTTTAATTTCTGATTTATCTTTTTCGCTTATTTAAACTATTATTAAATTTTATACTTTTTAAAATTATTTATCAATATCTCAGCCATTTGCAAACTTATCTATAAAATTATAAAATATATTAATTACCTTTTCGTTCTTTTAAAAGAGGGCTATCATGGAAACTGAAAACACTGAAATTTTAGCTTGTCGATTAAGATGGTATGAAATTATTGATAAATCAATTGTAATTATTACTGCAATACAACAAGATTCTGGCAATTGGACTTTTTTCCAAAAACCTAAACGCGGAAAAACACTTCCTTTAGAAACAAGCCCCAAACTAATCAGTCATGTAGAATGTGGTCAAACTTGGCCATAATTCTTCAAAAACAAAAACCTCTCGCAAAAGGGGTTTTTCTTTTTTAAATCTTTGGTGGGCCCGGAAGGAATCGGACCTTCGACCTCTGTCTTATCAGGACAGCGTTCTGCCACTGAACTACGA